>OLOQ01000285.1_pt1 | contig 59700 bp, 91 predicted proteins | sample 1673101 | NCBI WGS metagenome assembly OLOQ01 (sample SAMEA3136754, study PRJEB25190) | human gut metagenome | biome: human gut; feature: human-associated habitat; material: faeces | place: Austria | collected 2013 | reverse complement strand
CACACTCTTTAATGAAGGTAGTTAATCATATCGAAAGGAGAATTATTATGATTAACATTAGCACTGAAGCTGCGAATAAGTTTTCTGAGCTTGCTTGGGGTTACGGAATTCTTATTGTATTTGGAGCAGTTGGATTTCTAGCTGGACGTTTGTCTGGTTATAATAAAACTGATCTCGAAATTGCAAATCTTGAAGGACAGCTTGCACAGCAAGGAATTCAAATTCAGCAGTTGAAAGATGTTGACGCTTATCTGAATGATGAGATCGAAGACTAACTAACTTCATGAAGAGGGTTTGCTTTACGCAGGGTCTCTTCTTTTTCGCCATATCTGCACGCTCTTTAATGAAGGATAACTTCTACTTAAGGAGACTACTATGGTCAAGCTTTGTGAATACTCGCCGGCATATCAGGCTAAGATTATGAACGCGGTTGTATTTATGTTTGAAGAACAGCACATGGACTTCAATCGTATTGCATTCGAACTTAATCTTAAATACTGGATCGTCGTTGAGGCTTACAAACAGGCTAAAGCGGATGAACTTATTTAGAAAGGAGAATTTAAAAGAATGGTCTTACAAGGGCTATTCTTTTTTGCGCAGAATTTGCATAATATTTTATGAAGGGAATAACCCTCAAAATCTATGAAAGGATTAATCATGTATTACTACATTATCGAGCTGGTTTGCTTTTACACTGGTAAACTGTTTGGCAATTATACTGCACTCAGCATCGATTGGGATGGATTTAGTTATGATATACATGGAATGGGCCTTGAAGGGATCCATGACATGCTTCTTTACATAGCGGTCTGCGATCGAGCTGCTGAGATTGTAATCATAATCGCTTTACTGGCTACTCTGGCGTATTTGCTGTGCTACCTTGCTATTGGGTTTTACGAAGGTTACACTGGAAAGGAAATTGAGGAAGCTTAAACGCTTCAAGATAGGAGATCACAAGGTCTCTTATCTTTCGCCACTATTGCATACTCTATTATGACAGGTAATCTATGAAAAGGAGATTTATTATGAAAAAGATTATGGTTGTCATCGGAACGGTTGTACTGTTCGGATTGCTTATTCTAACTGGAAATGGTGAGAGTGTTGCTCATGATAATTCCATGTCAGAGGATCGTGTATATCGTGAGGCAGTTCAGAAAGATCTTATTAATAGCAATACAGATTATTGTATGAAAGCTACTAAGAAGGATGATACTGGACGTGTTACGGAATACACGATATCTGTTGACAACGGGATTGATTGGCAGGATTACGTATTCGAGGTTTAGTAACGATTCGGAACGGCTACGGCTGTTCCTTTTATATTTGGAGGCTTTATGATTGAATTATATCCATGGCAGAGAAAAGCAGTCGATGATCTGCGAGACGGTAACATATTGTGTGGAGGTGTTGGAACTGGAAAGAGTCGTACATCCTTAGCGTATTATTATAAAGAAATGGGAGGTAATCTTGATGCTACTGATTCCGAGGGGTTTCAAGAAATGGAACACCCTATACCGTTGTATATCATCACAACTGCAAGAAAGCGAGACACCTATGAATGGGACCAAGAGCTTATCCCGTTCTATATCTTCACAGATCATGTGGGGAAAGACTTGCTTGTCGGAAGTGAGGTTGAATCTAAGATCTTTCGAGAGGTTGTCATCGATTCCTGGAATAACATTGCTAAATACAAAGACATCCAAAATGCATTCTTTATATTTGACGAGCAGAGAGTTGTCGGTAGTGGTGCATGGGTTAAAGCTTTCCTTAGGATTGCGAAACACAATCGATGGATTCTTCTTTCCGCTACCCCAGGAGATACTTGGTCTGACTACATCCCAGTATTCTTGGCTAACGGATTTTACAGGAATAAAACCGAGTTCATTCAGGCGCATGTCATCTATAGTCGGTTCACTACTTACCCCAAGATCGACAGGTATATCAATACGGGACGCCTTATCCGACTACGAAGAAAGATACTTGTCGATATGCCAATGCAAAGAACTACTGTCATGCATGACGAACTTATTGACGTAACATGGCCAAAAGAGGAATACAAACTTGTGGGTAAAACCAGGATCAATCCATACACAGATGAACCGATAGTCAATGCCTCAGAACTATGCTACACTTGGAGAAAGTTGGTTAACAGTTCTGAAGACAGAATCAAGAAGTGTGTGGAGATTGCATTGAAGAGAAGGAAGTCTATCATATTCTACAACTTCGACTATGAACTTGATACATTGCTTGAAGCATTTGGTGGCATCAAGGGGTTGGAGGTAGCACAATGGAACGGTCATTTGCATCAGCCTATTCCTACTGGAGATGACTGGGTGTATCTCGTTCAGTATACTGCTGGATGTGAGGGCTGGAATTGTATCACTACGGACACCATTATTTTCTTCTCTCAGAACTATTCGTATAAGGTGATGCAGCAAGCTTCGGGACGCATCAATCGCTTGAACACTCCGTTTGTAGACTTGTATTGCTATCATTTGAGGAGTTCTGCGCCCATTGATTTGGCTATTGCGAAGGCGTTGAAGCAGAAGAAAAACTTCACTGAGGGCAACTTTGTGGGTCAATTTTAGGCAAAAAGTAGGACCAATTGGCAACTTTTGATTTTTTGAGTTGGAGAGGCCGAAAAGTGAAAAAGGACCAACTGTCAACGTTTGAAAAATTGCTGATTTTGGGCAAAATTTTGTGAAAAGAGACCAATTGGTCCTTTTTGGCCCTTTTTTGGGCAAAAAAAACGTTGACTCCTGGTCCTTTTTACGTAAATTGATGTATACTAATACGATAAAAAAATTATAATATATAAGGTAATATATACCCCCAATTACGTAAAAAGGACCAGGTGTCAACGTTTTTGATATTTTGGCAATTTTTATGTAATTTTGGCAATTTTGAAAGGATTTTTAGTAAAATGCAGAGCAGTATTACCATGACCGGTATTGTAAAGGATATTTTTGATCGTCTTCCCGATTTGAAAGACAGTGCCGTCTTTTGTAGATATGTTGGCGATCAGTGTATGGATCTTTGGACCGACACCGATGATTGTTATCGATGGTCTTACAATGATCATACTTGTCTTTGGATCGAGAGTGATTCATATTTTATGGATCAGTATGAGTCTACTTTGTTTCCGATGAGTGAGCAAACATATCTTCGCAATTTCTCAGAGTTGCTTGGAGGTCGTATGCTTGCCCGTCAGATCTCTCGAAGGAAGCTTGCCGAGCGAACTGGTTTGTCTGAGAATTCTATTTATCGATATTTGAATTTTCAACGCAAGCCCACTGCGTACAGTCATTACATTCTTTCTTGGTATCTTGAAGGCGTTCATCAAGATCAGTGGAAGTTGTTGTAGACTAGCGCTTGGTTAATGAAGAGTCTGTTTTGAGTAGTTTAAGAGTTACAGGGTGTTAGTAATTCTTCCGCGAAAAAAACAGACTCTTTTATGGAGAGAGATAGAATGTGTCCCGATTTAGGATACTTTCTATGTTCTTTTTGAGGTATTTTTCATGTGAAAGGAGAATCCATGACAAGTAACTCAACCAAGCTGGAGAGTAAGTTTCAGGCAGAACTCAAGAAAGATTTGAAGAAACGTCTTCCAGGTTGCATTGTGATGAAGACCGATCCTACTCAAATTCAGGGTATTCCTGATTTGATTGTTCTTTATGGACAAAGGTGGGCGACATTGGAATGCAAGCGTAGCGCCAAGGCTAAGCATCGACCTAATCAAGATTATTATGTTGATAAGATGAATCATATGTCTTTCAGTAGTTTTATATATCCTGAGAACAAGGAAGAGGTACTTGATGCGCTTCAACAATCATTACGAACTAAAAGGTAAGCACGCTACATTCGGAGCTAGTAAATGGCACTGGATTAACTACGACAAGGATAAGCTTCTTCAGATCTATGAGAGTATGCAAGCCAAGGAGTATGGAACAAGGCTTCATGAGTTTGCGGCTGAAGCTATCGCGCTTGGACAAAAGCTTCCTCGTTCTAAGAAGACTTTGAATACTTATGTCAACGATGCTATTAATTATCGGCTTGATCCTGAAGTAATTCTATATTACTCTTCAAACTTTTTTGGAACTGCCGATGCTATTCGTTTTGACGAGAAAACTAAGACTCTTCGTATTCATGATTTGAAGACTGGCAAGATTCCAGCACATATGGAGCAGCTAGAGATTTATGCTGCTTTATATTGTTTGGAGTATCGTCGTAAGCCATCGGAGATCTCTATTATTTTGAGGATTTATCAGAATGATGAGATCTTTGAGTATGAACCCGATCCTGCTGAGATTAGGGATATTTGCGACAAAATCGTTAAATTTGATAAGATTCTTTCTGGAATAAGAGAGGAGGACTAGAATGGAACTTGAGGACTACACTGAATTTATGGTTATCGATGAGATTGATGAAATTGAAGAAGAGCTTACTCACTATGGAACTAAGCGACATTCTGGTCGATATCCTTGGGGTTCTGGAGAGAATCCTTTTCAAAGTGGCGGCGACTTCCTTTCTCGTGTAGACGAACTTTCTAAGAAGTATGGTACTGAGAAAGAGATCGCTGAAGCTCTTGGTATGACAACCACCGATCTTCGTTTGCAGAAGCGTGTTGCTGTTCATGAACGTCGTCAAATGGATGCTGAACGAGCAAAATCGCTTCGACATCAGGGTAAAACCCTTGATGAGATCGCAAGTATCATGGGATATGCCAATGATTCGTCCGTCAGAGCCCTTCTAAACGAGAATACGGCCACGAATAAGAATAGGGCTAGTGTTACTGCTGACAAGCTAGAAGAGGCCCTTAAATCGCATTCTATGCTTGACGTCGGTGCTGGTGTTGAACACGAATTGGGGGTGTCTCAGGGCACTCTTAAAGAAGCTTTGTTTATTCTTCGTACTCGCGGCTACAATGTTTATGGTGTCGGTGTTCCCAATGTCACTAATCCTGGTAAGCAAACCATTGTATCAGTTCTGGCGAATAAGGACGTCGAATACAAGGATGCTTATCAGAACATGGGCGATATTGATTCAGTAGGAAATTACCATTCTACTGATGGTGGATTGACCTTTAACAAGACTCAATATCCTTCATCTATTGATGGATCTCGTGTTAAAATTCATTATGGCGATGAGGATCTTTTTGGATCCAAAGGCGTTGAAAAAGATGGCGTCATTGAGATTCGTCGTGGTGTAGATGATCTGAGTCTCGGCAACTCTCATTATGCGCAGGTTCGTATTCTTGTTGATGGAACGCACTACCTTAAGGGTATGGCTATGTATTCGGATGATATTCCGGATGGCTATGACATTGTGTTCAACACTAACAAGACTCACGATGTTCCTAAGAACAAGGTATTGAAACCTATTCATACCGAAGACCCGGATAATCCTTTTGGTGCAGCCATCAAGGCTGATGGTCAGTCATATTACACTGATAAATCTGGTAAGTCTAAGCTCAGTGCAATCAACAAGCTTAAAGAAGAGGGCGACTGGGATGATATGAGCAAGAACCTGTCTTCACAGTTCTTGTCTAAGCAGCCTATGTCTCTGATTAAGAAGCAGCTGAATCTTAGCTATGATAGTTCTCTTTCAGAATACCAAGAGATTAAGAGTTTGACTAATGACACAGTCAAGAAAAAGTTTCTTATGGACTTTGCTAATGAGTGCGATTCTGCTGCAACACATCTTAAGGCTGCTGCACTGCCTCGTGAGAGCACCAAAGTTATTCTTCCTATGACCCATCTCAAGGATACCGAAGTGTATGCCCCTACTTACAAGGATGGAGAGCAGGTAGCACTTGTTCGTTATCCTCATGGTGGCACCTTTGAGATCCCAATCCTAACTGTTAACAACCGTAGTCGTAAATGTCGAGCTATTCTTGACCCTAATGCTGTAGATGCTATTGGTATTAACCCTAAAGTTGCAGAACAGCTGTCTGGTGCTGACTTTGATGGTGATCAGGTTGTAGTCATTCCTACTAACAGTCGTGTTAAGATTAAAAATCAGAAGCCTTTGAAGGGTCTTATTGGTTTCGATCCTAAGACTGCCTATGCTACTGATGAGAAAGTAGTTAATGGAAAGACTGTTAGGGTTAATGCTGCCGGTGTTCCTGTTAAGATCATGTCAAAAGAGTATAAGCAGAAGCAAATGGGTATTGTTTCAAATCTTATTACTGACATGACCCTAGCCGGAGCAAAGCCAGAAGAACTTGAACGTGCTGTTCGACACTCCATGGTAGTCATCGATGCAGAGAAGCATAAGCTAGACTACAAGCAGTCTGAGAAAGATAATGGTATCGCTGAGCTTAAGAAGAAGTATCAGCTCCATATTAATGAGAATGGTAATGAAAGTACTGGTGCATCCACCCTATTGTCTAGGCGTAACCAGACCATTCGTGTTCCAGAGACCCGTGGATCCGGTAAGATTAACCCCGATACCGGAGAGGTAGAGTACAAACTGTCGGGGCGTACCTATGTAGATAAGAAGACTGGCAAAACAGTTCTCGCTACTCAAGAGCAGAAGCTATTGCTTGCGACTAAAGATCTTCATACACTTTCATCCGGTACCCCACAAGAGGAAGCTTATGCCTCCTATGGTAACAAAATGAAGGCCCTTGCTAACGAAGCTCGAAAAGAATACTTGGCTACTGATAATTCAAAGCTAAACAAGCAGGCCCAGTCCACCTATGCTGCAGAAGTAGACTCCCTAAATATGAAAATTAAGGCTGCCGATATGAACGCCCCTAAGGAGCGTAGGGCTATGGCCCTGGCTAACTCCGTAGTTAAGGCCAAGGTAGCCGATAATCCGGCCCTAATGGAAGATAAGAAGCTGTATAAGAAGACTAAACAGCTTGCCATAGAGGCTGCTCGTGCACAAGTAGGCGCCTCTGGTAAGAAGGTACGTATTAAGCTTACTGATAGGGAATGGGAAGCTATACAAGCAGGCGCTATTTCAAGTACTCAATTACAGAAAGTATTGCGCTATTCTGATCCTGATTCTATTAGAGCTAAAGCTATGCCTAAGTCTACAGTTACATTGACACAGGCTAAGATTACAAAGCTTAAGTCTATGGCTGCATCTGGTATGTATACTAACCAAGAGATAGCCAATGCTTTAGGTTGCTCACCTTCAACTGTCTATCAATACTTGAATGGAAAGAAAGGAAGTAACTAAATGTCTGTTGCAATCACAACTAAAGACAATCCTTTCGATCCAATAGATCAGTTTGATGAGTGGTTTAGGTTTGATACAGACAAACATTACAACACTTGTTCGTTCTTAGATCGAGTTTGCTTTACTTCTTCTTCGCTTAGTGATGAAGAAAACGAAAAAGAGATCGAACGCGCAATTGATGAGATCATTAAATATGATTTTCAAAATATTTATATTAAAGTCAAACATTAATGTTAAATAAAACATAATATCAGACGAATATAACATAAATATAAAGGCATAGGGGGGGGTCTCAAAATATACACCCCCTCCCTCATCGCCGGGCTCCTAAAAAAAGCTCCGGAGGGATTTTTATATTTTCGATTTTAGATTGTAAAGGAGAACGTCTTGCTTTCTGACGTTACTATTGGTGTAAGGTCCACTAGGGCTGGACTTATTAGCCCGTACCATTCCGAACAGCAGCAACCGTGTAGCTACGATCTAACTCTTGATAAGATTATTAAGAAGATGGTAGTTAGCAACGTTGACGAATACCCTGTTGAGAGTCATATTACAGCTTATGATAAGAAACTTCATGGACTAGAGTATGTCGAGATTGATCTTACGGAAGATCGGGACAACTGCTATCGTATGTGCCCTGGTGATTTCATTATTGCTTCTACCAAGGAAACGGTAAAGCTTCCGAATGATATTGCTGGACGATTTGAAGGCAAGTCTTCTCTTGGTCGAATCGGTCTGACTACTCATGTTACTGCTGGATTTATTGATGCAGGATTCGAGGGTCAGATTACTCTTGAGATGAAGAACGAGAATCGTTATCCGATTGACATCAAGTATGGTATGCGAATCGGGCAGATCTGTTTCTTCGGACTTGATTCTTATTGTGCTCATCCTTATGGAGATCCGTCTCTCAATTCTCATTATCAGGGCCAAAAAGGACCGACCACTGCTCGTGGTTAATGTTTCGGAGGGGTCGCTCAAGGCCCCTCTATCCTTAATTTTTGTGCAGTGTTCTTCGGACCTATCTTTGCGATTGCGCTTTTTTCTCCTTTCACGCAGGGTACCAAGTCAGGATAGGTCCTAAAAACACTACATAAACTAATTCAAAATGAAGATGAAGTCGGGTAAAGGAGGAGATATTTATGGGTAAACGTAATAAGACTGACGACAAGTCTATAAGAAGTATGCCACCTCTTACTCCAGAAGGTAAAGAGAATCAAATGATATCTCTTGCTATGGACTGTGCTGAATCACAGTTGCGTGATGGCACTGCATCTTCGGCCGTTATCGTTCATTTTTTGAAACTTGGTACTGAACGAGCGGAACTTGAGCGAGAAAAGTTGGTTCACGAGAATGAACTGCTCAAGGCAAAGACACAGTCTCTGGAATCGGCGACTCATGTCGAGCAACTCATGAAGGAAGCTGTCGAAGCTATGAAATCTTATGGCGGAACAGTATGAGTTATAGAACATATTTGGAGCTTTCACAGCTTAAGACTTTTGAGGAACGCTTTGAGTATCTGAGAGTCAATTCTTCTGTTGGAACCGATACTTTTGGTTCTAGTCGATATTTGAATCAGGTATTGTATCACGATACTGAATGGCGATCTGTCAGAAATCGAGTTATCATCAGAGATTCTGGATGTGACTTGGGAATTTTCGATAGAGAAATTACTGGAGAACCGATTTACATTCATCATCTTAATCCGATAACAAAAGAGAACGTCTTAAACAGAGATCCTTGTCTTTTTGACATGAACAATCTTATTTGCTGTACTCGTAGAACGCATAACGCAATACATTACGGCGATTCTACAAAATTAATTCATGACTTGGTAGAAAGAAAACCTAACGACACATGCCCTTGGAGATCTTAAGCGCAGGGCTAATCTTTTAAGGGGTGAGTTCACAGATGAATGAAGAGGTACTCGTTCATCATGGAGTAAAGGGTCAACGCTGGGGTGTAATTACTAAGGAATACGTTCCTAAAGGTACTCATTCAGCCAAGGCCGATCAAAATAAAAAGGGTTCGAAGATTCAGCAGCGTGTTCAAGCACGATTGGCTAAGCGTCGAAATGCTAAACTTGCAAAGCGTCAAGCGAAGTTGTCGAAGAAGTTGAAGTCAAATAAGCAGACTACTACCGATGATACTTGGCAGACTCTTTCTACTGGTCAGCGTAAGAAGATGGTTTTGGAATCAAAATCAGCTAAGATGTTGTCGAAGAATGCTGATTTGTTTAATGATAATGAACTTCAACAGGCTTATTCACGCTTAATGCTTGAGAAAAGAGTTTCCGAACTTGCTGCTTCTTCTCAAGAAAAATCTTCTTTTGAGAAGAATATGGAGACCATTAACAAGACTATGAAGTATGTCAAAGACATTAGCGAAGCCGCGAACACAATTAACAACGCTTATACCAATCTTAAGCGTACATCCGAGATTCTTGCTAGTCTTTCTTCGGAACAGGAGAAAAAATAGGAGCCGCGTATGAGTCTTTCTAATACAGCAGTACCTATTTATTACGGCCAATTTCGAGATGCTGTTCTTCGTGGAGAAATTCCTGTTAACGAAGAAATTTCAATGGAAATGAATCGAATTGACTGGCTTATTTCCAATCCCGGCGTTTATTACGACGACAAGGCTGTTGAAGGATGGATTCGTTTCTGCGAAAATGAAATGACTCTTACCGACGGTGGAGACCTGAAGCTTCTTGATAGTTTTAAGCTGTGGGGAGAGCAAGTCTTCGGCTGGTATTATTATGTAGAGCGTAGTATTCCAGAGGTTCAACCGAACGGGACATTAATTCATAAGACCAAAATGGTCAAGAAACGTTTGATTAATAAGCAGTATCTTATTGTTGGACGAGGCGCTTCCAAATCGTTGTATGACTCCTGTATTCAGACATATTTTCTGAACATGGATACGAGTACAACGCATCAGATTACTACAGCGCCTACGATGCGACAGGCCGATGAGGTAATGTCTCCTATTCGAACGGCTATTACTCGTTCGAAAGGTCCATTATTTAAGTTTCTCACACTTGGGTCATTGCAGAATACAACCGGCTCTAAAGCAAATCGAGCGAAATTAGCATCGACGAAAAAAGGTATTGAAAATTTCCTTACTGGCTCACTTATTGAAGTTCGCCCTATGTCAATTGCGAAATTGCAGGGTCTTCGATGCAAGTATGCTACGGTAGACGAATGGCTGTCTGGTGACATTCGAGAAGATGTTATCGGCGCTATTGAGCAGGGTGCTTCTAAGCTCGATAATTATCTTATCATTGCTACATCCTCAGAGGGTACTGTACGTAATGGTAGCGGCGATACAATCAAAATGGAGTTAATGGACATTCTAAAGGGTGAGTATTCAAACCCTCACGTGTCTATTTTCTGGTATCGTCTGGATACTGTTGATGAAGTTGCTGATCCTACCAAGTGGGTAAAGGCAAATCCGAATATTGGTAAGACTGTTACTTATGAGACTTATCAACTTGACGTTGAACGTGCCGAGAAAGCTCCTGCAACACGAAACGATATTTTGGCGAAGCGTTTTGGCATTCCGATGGAAGGCTATACGTATTACTTTACCTATGAGGAAACTAAGGTTCATCGCCGTCAGAATTTCTGGCAGATGCCGTGTGCTTTGGGTGCTGACTTGTCTCAAGGCGACGACTTCTGTGCTTTTACTTTCTTATTTCCGTTGAGTGGAGAACGTTTCGGTGTTAAAACGAGGAACTATATTACTTCGCTTACTCTAAATCGTCTGCCTCTAGCTATTAGGGAAAAGTATAACGATTTCATAAAAGAGGGTTCTCTTATTATTATGGAGGGAACTGTTCTCGATATGGACGAAGTCTATGATGATTTGGATCAGTTTATCATAGATACCGAATATGACGTTCGATGCTTCGGGTACGATCCATACAATGCTAAAGCGTTTGTGAATCGTTGGGAACAAGAAAACGGACCGTTTGGTATTGAGAAAGTTATTCAGGGTTCTAAAACGGAATCTGTGCCATTAGGAGAACTAAAGAAACTCGCTCAAGAAAGAATGCTTTTGTTTGACGAGCAACTTATGAAGTTCACTATGGGAAATTGTATCACTCTAGTAGACAACAATGGAAATCGAAAACTTTTTAAATATCGCAGAGAAGATAAGATCGATGCTGTTGCTGCTATGATGGATGCATATGTTGCTTATAAATTAAACAAGGAGGCATTCGAATAATGGAGTATGAAGTCATCCAACACCATGGTGTTAAAGGTATGCACTGGGGTGTTATTACTAAGAAAGTTTCATCTTCAGTTAAAGCGCATTCTGATAAGCGAAAAGCTGATAATGAAAAGCGGGAACAACTAAAGAAGAGTTACTCAACGAAGAATCCTACGACAAAGGCCGAAAAGTCCGCTGCTCGTACGTATTATCGACAACAGCGTACTCATTCATTTAACACATATCGTAATCAAGAGATCAAACTTGCTCGAAAAGAAGCTACGCTCACTGGTGAACAGATTAAAAACGGTCGATATCGTATTGCGAATGCCCGTAACATCAAGTTGAAATCGTTTTCGGCAGTGATGGGAGTCGGAACTACAGCTTTGATCGCTGGTTCTGCACCTCTTGCCGCTCCAATTGCTGGTCTTACTGTTGCAGCTCTTAGCAATTATGCGTCTGGCGGATCTTATTATGCAAAAGAGAAGCGAGCGTACGGAGATAAACGTGCTAAAGTTCAGTCAAAATCGTAAGGAGGTAGTATGCCGGAACCTTTACGATCTAGGCTGAAAAACGCCTGGAATATTTTTAGAGGTCAAGAGTCAAAAGATAACACTCCTACTGAAGATTACGGCTCTTCATCTCCTGCAATCGTATATACTGGTCAACAGATGTATAGTTATCACTATCGTGGAGGAGATCGGTCGATTGTAAATTCTATCTACAATCGTATTGCAATGGATGTTGCATCGGTTGATATTCGACATGTTCGAACAGATCCGGATCATCGTTATCTTGAAACGATCGAGGATAGTCTTAACGCATGTCTTAGTACCGAAGCGAATATTGATCAAACCGGTCGAGAAATGATTCAGGATGCAGTACTAACACTATTTGATGAGGGCTGCATTGCAATTGTTCCAATTGAGACTGAAACAGATCCGGATAACGGAAGTTATAACATTTATTCTTTGCGTGTTGGAATTCCTGTTGAATTCTTTCCTCAACATGTAAAAGTAAGTCTATATGACGACCGTAGCGGGAGACGAAAAGAAGTAATCGTTCCAAAGACTCAAGCGGCTATTATTCAAAATCCATTTTATACGATTATGAATAAAAATGATTCCTTGATGACTCGTTTGAACAGGAAATTGAATCTTCTTGATGTTGTCGACGAGCAAACCAGTTCGGGAAAATTAGATCTTATCATTCAGCTCCCATACACGATTAAATCTGAAGCTCGAAAGAATCAAGCAGAGGAACGCCGAAAGGCGATTGAGGATCAGCTTGCTGGATCAAAATACGGAATTGCGTACGTTGATGCTACAGAGCATATTACTCAGCTGAATCGATCAGTAGAGAATAACCTACTCAAACAAGTAGAGTATTTGACGAATCTTGCCTATGGCCAACTCGGAGTTACACCTGAGATTATGAATGGTACTGCAGATGAGAAGGTCATGACCAACTATAATAGTCGAGTTATTGAGCCTGTATTGTCTGCTTTGACCGAAAACATGTCCAGGGTGTTTATTACTCCTACTGCAAGGACTCAAGGTCAAGACATTAAGTATTTCCGAGACCCGTTTAAGCTCATGCCGGTCAGCGATATCGCTGAAATTGCTGATAAGTTTACTCGAAACGAAATTGCTACGAGTAATGAGATTCGACAGGCTATTGGTATGACGCCTTCTTCTGATCCAAAGGCTGATGAGTTGCGAAACGCAAACCTCAGCGCTCCTGCAAACGATCAAGAAGGTTATGACGATCAAACCGAGGAAGAGACTCAGGATGAATAGATACAGATTACATCAAAATGGGTTTCTAAATCGTTTGAATAATAGTAATGTAATTACAAATTAAAGGAATGGAGGGAAATGATCAACATGGATGAAAATTATGATTTTTGTGGTTGGGCTAGTAAGTATGAAGTTCCATGCTCTGATGGTCGAACGATTAAGCAGAACGCCTTGGCCGCAGATGATGGAAAAATTGTTCCTTTGGTTTGGAATCATCAGCACAGTGAGATGAAGAATGTCGTAGGTCATGCACTGCTTAACAATCGTCCGGAAGGAATGTATTGCTTTGGCTACGTAAACGATACTGACGAAGGTACTCGTGCTAAAAAGCTTCTAAAGCATAAGGATATTACCGCACTGTCGATCTTTGCAAATAATCTCAAGCAGAATAAACGTGTAGATGGCCGCAAAGATGTCGTTCATGGCAAAATTCGAGAGGTTAGTCTTGTTCTTGCTGGTGCTAATCCTGGCGCATGTATTGATTCTGTGATGGTTCATTCCGACGATGGAGAACCTATGGAATCGGATGATGAGGCTCAGATTTATAATGACGATAATACTGTGTGGTTTGGTCATTCCGATGAAAGTGAGAAATTTATGGCAGAAATGCTGGATAACGAGGGTAATTCGGATGAGGTTGATGACTCTCAGTCCACTGAGACTGTAGAGCACGCAGATGACAATTCGGATGATAACTCTAACAAGAAGCCTGCTGAAGATGAAACGGTTGAGGATGTTCTTAACTCTATGACGCCTCATCAGCGTGAGGTAATGCAGGGCTTGATTAATTATCTTATCGATAATGGCTCTAACAATGAGTCCAATACTTCCGAGAAGGGAAATTCTGACATGAAGCATAACATCTTTGATAACACTGAGGAGAACGACGAGACTCTCGAGCATTCTCTCGGTATGGACTGCGATTTTGAGAAGGCTATTGCTGATATGAGCCGTTATGGCTCCCTTAAGAAGTCGTTCCTGGCGCATGGTGCTAACATTGACAACCTTGTTGGTGACGAGTTCCTGGCGCATTTAGACAATGGTACGCCTGGCACTGACTATGGTATTGGTAACATTGATTATCTGTTCCCCGATTTTCAGACCGTAGGCGGCAACAACCTTAAGTTTGTCAAGCGCAATACCGAGTGGGTTTCTCGTGTCATGAACTCGGTTTCTCATACCCCGTTTACCCGAGTCAAGTCCGTCTTCGCTAACATTACTGAGGACGAGGCTCGTGCTCGAGGCTATATTAAGGGTAAGAAGAAGAAGGAGGAAGTGTTTCCCCTCCTCAAGCGTACCACGACTCCTCAGACGGTATATAAGAAGCAGCGTCTTGATCGTGACGACATTCTTGACGTTACCACGATGGACATCGTAAGCGTTCTCCGTCAGGAAATGCGTATGATGCTCGAGGAAGAGATTGCTCGTGCTATCGTCATCGGCGATGGTCGTGAGTCCGGTAGTGATGACAAGATTAGCGAGGATCACATCCGCTCGGTTCTTAATGATGATCCCTTCTACTCGATCAAGATCACCAAGGGTTATAATACTGAGCCTGATAATAGCACCTTTGCTGCTGATTTTGAGGAGCGTGTTGTCTACGGTTTCGAGGACTATGAGGGTTCCGGTAATCCTCTGATGTTCACGACTCAGCGTAATCTCAACCGTCTGCTTATGCAGAAGGATAAGGTCGGTCGTCGAATCTACAAGTCCAAGCAGGAGCTTTGTGCTGCGCTCTGCGTTTCTGATATTGTCCCGGTTCAGGTCATGAAGGATCTTAAGCGTACGCCCGGTGCAAAGGAGACGACGCTCACTGGTAAGACTCTTATTGTCGATGCTGTTATTGTTAATCTTAACGACTACAACATTGGTACTGATAAGGGCGGAGCCGTGTCCATGTTCGACGACTTCGACATCGACTACAACCAGGAGAAGTACCTGATCGAGACTCGTATCTCCGGTGCTCTTACGGTTCCTTATTCTGCTATGGTCGTCGAGCATTATGTTGATTCTTCTCTTGAGGGTATTTCTGAATCCGTAACCAAGACTGATCCGGCTGACGCTGATCAGAAGACTACTGGTCGCTAGGATGAATCAAAATGGGAAAATTCTACGGTAAAATTTTCTACGGTAAAACTGTAGAGCGAGAAGATCGACCTGGGAGTTGGAAAACTCAGTTGGTAGCTCGGGATTATTATGGCGATATTACTAAGATGTCTCGACGATATTCTAATGATAATAACGTTAATGGTAATATTACGTGTAATAATGTTATTAGTATTATTGCTGATCCATATGCTGTAGCTCATTTTTCCCAGATTAAATGCGTAGAACTTGTAGGGACGAGGTGGGCTGTTACTTCAGTTGAGGTACAGTCTCCTCGTCTTATTCTTACGCTTGGCGGTGTATACAATGGGTCTTAGAGTAGACTTACAGAGTACATTGCAAGAAATCATGGGAGATAATAAGGTTTATTTCCAACCTCCCGAGAACGTAACTATGGAATATCCTTGCATTCGATACAGTCGTAGTACTGGTAATACTCGATTTGCGGATAATAAATCTTATACGTTCGACTGTCGATATGAGATTATTCTCATTGACGAAGACCCGGATAGTGAATTCTTCGAACCTCTTACACAACTTAAATCATGCACGTTCGAACGACATTATGTATCCGATGGTCTTAATCACGATGTGTTTTATCTTTATTTTTAAGGAGTAAATTATGCCTGAACCTTCTAAAGCCCTTGTTTGGGATAAGGCCGGCCAGCGTTATTATGAGAATGGTGTAGACCATTGCGCGCTGTATCTTCAGAATTCTGACGGTGGTTACGGTAAGGGTGTCGCATGGAATGGTATTACCAGTATTACCGAGTCCCCTGATGGGGCCGAGGCTAACGATCTGTATGCTGATAACATGAAGTATGCTTCTATGCGTTCTGCTGAGACTTTTGGTGGTACCATTGAGGCTTACATGTATCCCGAGGAGTTTGGCCAGTGCGATGGTACTGTGACTCCCGAGGGTACTAAGGGTCTCTATCTCGGTCAGCAGACTCGCACCGCCTTTGGTCTTGCTTATCGCACTAATATTGGCAACGATACGATCAGCAATACTGACGATGGCTACAAGCTACATCTGGTCTATGGCTGCACTGCTTCTCCTTCTGAGAAGGCTTATGAGACCATTAATGACTCTCCTGATGCGATTACGTTCTCTTGGGAGTTTGATACCACCCCGGTCGCGGTTGATGGTTACAAGTCTTTGTCCACGATTACGATTGACTCTTTGACGGCGCCCAAGGCTGCTCTTACTGCTCTTGAGAAGAAGCTGTTCGGTGACGCTACTACCGACCCGACGCTTCCTCTTCCGTCTGAGGTTATTGAGATTTTCAAGACCAACGCTGAAGCTGGGTTTCAGAGTGGCACGAGTTCTGCAAGCGGTAAGTCCACTATTTAATCAAAATGGGATTATGAAAGGAGAATCTTCTAATGTATAAGAAGACTATCACGTATACTGACTATTTCGGTGTCGAGCGCACTGAGGATTTTTACTTTAATCTTACCACTTCGGAGCTTATGCAGATGCAGTTGAGTACTCAGCGTGGTTTTTATAACGAGATGCAGACGCTGATTGATTCACATGATGGTCCTAAGATCATGGATGCATTCAATCAGATTATTATGCAGGCTTATGGTGAGAAATCTGAGGATGGCCGTCGATTTGTTAAGTCTCCTGAGATTTCGAAGGCTTTTACTGAGACTCCCGCATATGACAAATTTTTTATGGAGCTTATTGAGGATTCAAAGGCTGCCGCTGAGTTTATTAACGGCATTGCTCCGAAGAATGCGAAGCTCTCGAGCGATGAGACTGCTAAGATCATCGCTATGGCAGAGGCCAAGAATTAGTTAAGGACGTGATTCGAATGCTCGAGATCGAGATACCTCGAACTGAGATTTGGGATAACGAAAACGAGATGTTTTCTTATGTTGATTCATGCAAACTCGTTCTCGAGCATTCGTTGATTTCTATTTCCAAATGGGAATCTAAATGGAATAAACCATTTCTAACTAGAGATGAAAAAACTCCAGAAGAAATGATCGATTATGTGAAATGCATGACTATTAATCGTGTTGATTCGGCAGTTTTTAGTTGTCTTACTACTGAAAATTACAAAAAGATAAACGATTATATTGCTGCTCCTATGACAGCCACTACTTTCAAAGAAAATGGTGGCGCTCCTAGGGGAAATCGAGAAATCATGACGGCTGAAGTCATCTACTTTTATATGATTTCATTTGAAATTCCATTTGAGTGTGAAAAATGGCACATTAATCGACTGCTTACTTTGATTCGAGTCTGCAGTATTAAGAACTCTCCTAGCAAGAAAATGAGTAAGAGTGCGGCTGCAAAACAACAGCGTGCTCTTAATGCTCAACGAAGGGCTAAGGCTCATAGTAAGGGGTGACGCTAGTGCGTATCTCATTTTCAGAAAAAGGAGATTTTAAAAGAACTGAAAAATGGCTCAAGCGTTGTCAAAAAGCTTTGGATAAGGGCATATTTGATAAGTATGGTCAACGAGGGGTAGCCGCTTTGGCTTCTGCAACCCCAGTTGATAGTGGAACAACCGCAGCCAGTTGGGACTACAGAATTGTTGTTACATATAGCGGTGTAAATATTGAATTTCTTAATACGAACATTAATAAGAATGTAAACATCGCTATTATTCTGCAGTATGGACACGGAACTCGAAACGGCGGTTGGGTAGAAGGACGCGACTACATTAACCCAGCAATCGATCCTGTGTTTACACAATTAGTACGCGAAGTCTGGAAGGAGGTTATCTCGCTATGAGTAATTCTATTGACAGCAAAGTCGTTGAGATGAAGTTTGATAACCGAGACTTCGAGGCTAATGTCAAGAATACTATGTCTACCTTGGACAAGCTTAAAGACAAGCTTAAGTTCAAAGGTGCAGAAGCTGGACTAACCTCTATTCAGAAAGCTTCGGATAAAATTGACTTTTCCGGAGTAAGCAACGGACTAGACATTGCGTCTGTTAAGTTTTCGGCTTTTCAGGTAGCCGGCATTACTGCAATAAGTAATATTACCAACTCGCTTCTTGGTCTTGGTAAGAATATTATTAATACGTTCGCGATCGAGCCTCGAACCCAAGGCTTTTCAGAGTACGAACTCAAAATGGGATCCGTTCAGAACATTATGAACGCTACGGGCGCTTCTGTCGAAGAAGTCGGTAGGTATCTTAATGAACTGAATACTTATGCCGATAAAACCATTTATTCATTTTCTGATATGACCGCCAACATTGGTAAATTTACAAATGCCGGTGTTGGTCTCGACAAAGCAGTTGCTGCAATTCAGGGTATTTCTAATGAAGCTGCTATTTCTGGTGCAAATGCGAATGAAGCTTCTCGAGCAATGTACAATTTTGCGCAGGCGTTGTCGCAAGGTTCAGTTAAGCTAATTGACTGGAAATCTATCGAGTTGGCCAATATGGCGACGGTAGATTTTAAGAATCAGTTAATTCAAACGGCCGTTTCGATGGGAACCCTCGTTGAGCAAAACGGAAAGTATATTTCCACAACAAAGGATGCTACCGGTCATGTGTCAGCTGCGTTTGATGCGACTTCGATGTTTAACGATTCGTTGTCATCACAGTGGTTAACTACTGATGTTCTCGTTACAACTCTTGGTCGATATGCCGATGAAACTACAGATATCGGTAAGAAAGCATTCGCAGCAGCTAAGGATGTTAAAACCTTTAGCATGATGTGGGATACCCTCAAGGAGTCTGCTGGCTCTGGTTGGGCTGAAACTTTTGAACTTATCTTTGGTAATTTCGAAGAGGCAAAAACTCTTTGGACTAGCTTGACTACTGTATTTGGTGATGTCATTGGCAAAATCTCAACGGCTCGAAACACACTTGTCAAGAGTGTGATGCAAGGGTCTTGGGGACAATTTGTTGATAAAATTACAGCTGCCGGTATAAGTCTTGATAGCTTTAAGAGTAAATTAACTGAAATTGCTAATGCTCACGGCATCGATATCAATTCTCTTATTGAGAAATACGGTAGCTTCGAAGCTGCACTATCACGGTGCGACAATGCTGGATCTTTAGTTGCAGAAACTCTCAAAAATTTGGTGGACGCTTCTAAAGCAGCTGGGAATTCTCAAGATCAGTTTAATCAAAAACTTTTATCTTTTCAGGATACTGTCAAACGAGTTTGGAATAGCGACCTGAAAACTAGCGAAGAGCGATATCAAGCTCTTACTGATGCTGGTTACGAGTATTCTAAAGTTCAGGATTTGGTTAACAAAACAGTTAAGGGTCATGCTTTAACTCTAGAAGATCTTAGTGATGAGCAATTAAAGAACATTGGATATACACAAGAAGAAGTTGATAAGCTTCGTGTTTTCTCCGATGAAGCTCAGAAAACTGAATCATCGCTTAGTCGCCTAATGAGTTCTTTGGGCTATCGTGGTGGAAGAGATCTGATATTTAATCAGACCGACGGAATAATTATGAATTTCGTCAATAGTCTTCTCAAACTGGCTGAAATTGCCCAGAAAGCATTTGAGAAAATGTTTAAGCCAATTAATGCTAGCCAGATTATTGATGTGCTGAGCGATATTCAACAGGCAACTGCTTGGGTGTTTAATTATTTGGATGCCCATAGTGAAGCGATGAGTAATACACTTGCTGGTTTGCTTGCGCCTTTGAAACTAATTAGTTCTATTCTGTCTGGCACATTCACTGTGGCCTTGAAGCTAGCTGCCAAGATTATCGGTAAAGCAGACGGCACTATTTTCGATCTTACAGGTAGTGTCGGAAACGCAATCGCTGAGTTTACTAACTTTATCACTAGTGCTAAAGTACTCGGTCGAGTGTTCGATTCCGTATATTTCATTCTTAGTACTTTTATTGACGTTGTATCTGCCATTATTTCTAATATTAAGAACTTTGTTGGCAGCACCATTATCGTAAAGAATTTCAAGAAAGTGTTTGACTCTTTTAAGCCAACACTTACCGTAATTAAGAAATTGATAGATAATGTTGCTGATGGAACTTTGAGTCTCAAAGAGGCTGCGAAACGCGCCTCACAAGCCGTAGACAAATGGTATGACTCTTGTAAACCACTAAAGACGTTCTTTAGTGATTTGGGCGGTAACATCTCTGATGTCATTGAACCGCTTAAGAAGTTTATGGAGCAACTCATTCCATTTGACGACATTGACGAAAAAGTCAAAAAGGCAAAAGAGTCTCTCAGCGGTTTGCTAGATGATTTGTTTAGTAAGTCGGATAACTCTAAGGGTAAAAAGACGGTCAAGCAAGCTATTGATGAAGTTGCTACTTATGCAAAGGATTACATAGCTGGACTCGCCCCTATCGATTTCGGTCAACTTTTTCAAAATGGGTTGGATACCCTTGCGAAAGTTAAAGACCGTTTCTTCGAGACTATGACGGGTCTTAAGACCGATGCTCAAAGTACTGGAAATGCTCTTACTGACTTTATTCAGGGCGTTAATTGGAAGCCCTTGCTATCAATGGCTGGAGCTATTGGTGCTCTTGTTGTAATTAAGAAGTTTTCTGATAATCTTAATACTTTGAGTAAGACCATCTCCAACGTCACTAAGCCGTTTTCCACTTTTGATCCGCTAGTGCAGGCTTTGTCCAAGACAGTTCTTAGTTTTAAGAGTTTGCTTGGAGGAGTAAAGTTTACTGTTGTTGCTCAGGGCATTTTGAATCTTGCTTTGGCAATCGGTGTGATGGCTATCGCAATCAAACTTATCGGCGACATGCCTTTGGCTAATTTGGCTGCTGCGACAGGTGCACTTGGAGCGTTGATTATCGCTATTGGTGTAGTGGCAGCTATTGCATCAAAGGTAGCTACTCCGGCTAATTCCTTGGCATTTGCCTCAATGGGTGTTATGTTTGCTGCTTTTGGTGTGATGATCGGAATCATTGCTGGCGCTATTTTGCTTATTTCTTCCATTGATGTTGCTGGCGCCACACAAGGTGTAGTAGCATTGACATTTTTGATGGCTGCTATGACCGCGATGATGTCCGCTGTTTTAGCTCTTACAAAGAAGGGCGGAGATGGCAAGGCACTTACTCAGGCCGGTTCGATGTTCATCCAGCTGAGTATCGCATTGCTACTTATGTCTGCTTCAATAGCTGTCATCGGAACTATGAGTATGGCGGAAGTTACTCAAGGACTTCTTGTCATGGGTGGCATGAGTGCTCTAATTGCGATTTTGATAGCTATGCTCAATAAAATGCCGGTTAGCAAGGCAAAGGCGATAGGCACAATGTTTAAGTCATTGGGTGTCGCTTTGATTCTCATGGCAGCAGCGGTGAAACTTTTCGGTTCTATGGATCGAAATGATATGGATCAAGGCCTTGTCGCTGTGACCGCTATGGGTCTTCTCTTCGCAGCAATAATTCATGTCATTGCTTCTAATGGAGTAGCTCTAATTGGTGTCGCTGGAACCATTCTTGCAATTACCGTTAGTATTGGATTGCTTATCGGTATATCAAAATTGGCAGCAAAGCTTAAGCCAGAAGAGTTTGCGGCGGGTGCAGCAGCGATTGCTATCTTCGGTGGCTTGATGTCTGCCTTAGTCGTAATAGTCACTCGTTATGGTGGTCCTACCGCAATCAAAATAGGAGGAACTGTAGCTGCTCTTTCTATTGGTATTGCAGCTCTTATCGCAGTAGCTATCCTATGCGGATATGTGGATATTGATCAGCTAGGCAAGGGTGTTATTGCAGTAGGCGTTCTTGGACTTATGTTTGCAGCTATCATGAAAGCCTGCAATGGGATGAACGAGAATGCTCTTATGGGTGCTGAGAAATCTATTGTTGCTATGACCGTAGTGATTGTTGCTATGACAGCGTGCGCTATTGCCCTTGGCATGATGGATACTTCCAAATGTGTACAGGGCGTCGTTGCTGTAAGCGCAATGGGACTTGTGTTTGCTGCTATGATCAAGGCTTGTGAAGGTCTTCAGAATGTTAAGTTTGGCAATGTTCTAACCACAGTTCTGCTTCTGACTACTGTTGTTGTGGCTATGGCTGGCGTTATTTGGGCCATGAGTGAACTTAAGGTTGAAAACGCTTTGCCTAATGCCGTTGGCTTAGCATCATTTCTATTGGCATTTGCTGCCTCGATCAAGATTCTGTCTACGATTAACGGCGATATTAAAGTCAGTGGTAAAGTTCTGGGTGAAATGGTCGCTGTGACTGCTGCTCTTGGCACTGTTCTTATTGTGATGTCAGCATTTAAAACTGATGGAGCAATTGAGAATGCTATTGCTGTCGGTATTCTTCTGAATGCTTTTGCAGCATCTATCAAGATTCTATCTACGATTAATGGTACGATATCTATCAGTATTCCTGCACTTGTAGCGATGGGAGCTGCCTGTGTTCTTCTTGCAGCTATTATTTCTGCTATGTCCGCTCTTAAAGTTCAGGATGCAATTCCTAACGCTATTGCTCTAAGCACTCTTTTGTTGGCTTTCAGTACAGCTACTGCGATATTAGCCGCAATCGGCCCTGCTGCAGAGTTTGCTATTGCAGGTGCTGCTGCTATGGATGCTGTGATTGCAATTGTTGCGGCACTTCTCGTAAGCCTTGGAGCTTTAACGACTAACTTCCCTCAACTTCAGCAATGGCTTAGTACTGGTATTCCAGTTCTTAAGCAAATTGGAGAAGGGTTAGGAGAAGCTCTTGGCGCATTTGTCGGCGGAGCACTTGAGAGTTTAAGTGATCATCTGCCTGATATTGCTACAAACCTTAGCAATTTCTTTGTGAATCTTGATCCAACGTTCACAAAGATTAAACAGTTGTCTGGAATGGACTTTAGCGGTGTTTCTTCACTGGCTACAGCGTTGCTGAAATTAACCGCCGCTGATTTGCTTCAGGGCATTTCCAACATTGGTGATTTCTTTACCGGTAGTAGTCCTGTTGAACGTATGGGACAATATGCAGATGCTCTTGTGAAGTTTTCTGAGAAAGCAGCTGAGATTAATATTGCTGGAATGACTAAGGGCGCTGTTGCTGCTCCGATTCTTAAGCAGGTCATTGATGCTATGCCTACTGAGGGTGGACTTTCTGGACTGCTTAACGGCTCTCAATCTGAGGGTATTGCTAACATGTCAGAATCTCTTCCTAAGATTGCAGCAGCAGCTGTCAAGTTTGGAAACGCTTCAGCTGATGTAAATGTTGAGGCAATTCAAAATGGGGTTAGCGCTGTTAAGGCGATTAGTAAGATTATGAGTATGGACTTCCCGACTGAGGGCGGTCTTGCTGGAATGATCTTCGGTTCTCAGTCCGAAGGTATTTCAAACATGTCTTCTAAGCTTGTTCCTTTGGGTGAAGCTGCGAAGAAGTTTGGCGATGCTACGACTGGAATTGTTACTGATGGCGTATCTGGAGCTATTTCCATTCTTAATAGAATTGCAAAAGCTACCTCAAGCGATAACATGCAGTCACTTCAGTCTAATTTCTCGACTGCTGGTCTTAAGACCAAATTCGAGAACCTCGGCATGGCCGCTGCTAATTTTGCAACTATGACCATGGGCAAGGATTACGGTTCATGTTCTGCTGCGGTTGATGCGTTGAACTCTGTTGCTAAATTCACTTCGGGTCTTACTGATTTCAGTGGAGATGGAGTTACTAGCTTTGTGTCGGCAGTTAACGAGTTGGCTAAGACTAATGTCGCTGGTTTGGTCGCTGCGTTCCAGAATGCTGGTCCTCAACTTACTGTTGCCGGAAACGGTCTAATGCAAAACTTGGCTGCCGGCGTTGCTTCTGGTAGCGGAGCTGCTACAAGTGCGGTCACTGCGGTAGTCAGTAATATGGTTACATCCTGCACAACCGCTGTTGCAACATTTGGTCAGAGTGGAACATCTGCTATGACTAATCTTGCAGCAGGAATCAATGGCTCCAGTGGTGCGCCGACTAGTGCAGTTCGAATTGTCGTTACAGCTATGATTAGTGCAGCTAGCTCGATGGGTTCGAAGTTCCATAGCGTAGGCGCAAAGATGATGAGTCAGTTAGCGAGCGGAATTCGTTCAAATGCTTCTAAGGCCAAGTCTGCTGCATCTTCAGCTTTGAGTGGTGTAGCCAGTACTCTTCGCGGCTACTACGATGGATTCTATTCCGCTGGTGCGTGGTGTGCCATTGGTCTTGCTCATGGTATCACATCAAAGACTAGTGCTGTAACTGCTTCTGCTCGCAGTATTGCTAGGGCTGCCGTCGAAGCGGCTAACAAGGAAGCGGGTGTTGGTTCTCCTGCTAAGAAGTTCATCACCATCGGTAAATGGTGTGTGATGGGCCTTGCAGTTGGTTTCAGGAAGAATACCAAGATTGCAGAGAAAGCCGGCGGAGACTTGTCTAAGGCTGTCGTTCAGACTGCTCAAGACACGATGGATCTGCTTAACGGCTATTCAAATTTCAAAATGGGATATGCTAGCATTACTCCCGTGATTGACTCTAAGAACTTCGGACTTTATACCGGATCTTTGGATCTGTCTGCTAACATTAGTCGAGTTATTGCCGAGCCGATTAAGAGCAACGCAACTCTCATGGCTGAAACTCAGAAAGCCATTGAAGCATCCAACACTCAAGTTCTCAACGCTATCAACGAACTTAATGATAATCTAGGAAGCTACGCTGATGCTGTTGCCAATACTGAGACTGCCATGTATGTTGACGGCAAGAAACTTGCTTCGTCCATTGCCAAGCCTATGAATCAGCAGCTTGGCGTTCTTTCTAGGAGAGGAGGTCTGGCGTGAGTTACCCAGATTTACCCAACAACCGTCTAATCGTAAACGGTGTTGATTTGTCAATTCGTTTTCAGATGGTTCTGTTGGATGGTTACACGCTGGAGCCTCCCGAGCCTAAGACTTATACGGTCGACATCCCTGGAGGCAACGGAGTCATTGATTTGACCGAGGCACTTACCGGGGATGTTGCCTACAAGAACCGCAAGCAGGAATTCATGTTTGCAGTCATCGACGTAAAGAATTTCGAGAAGGTCAAGACTGAGGTAAGCAACTTCCTCCACGGTCGAGCATTTGATTACACTATGACCATGGATCCTGGCTATACCTACCATGGACGTTTCTCTGTGGATTCCTATAGTCACGAGGCTTATGCAAATGGCCTTCTCGGACAATTCAAGATTAAGGTAGACGCGGATCCGTATAAGTTGAAAGAGCATTGTGCTTATCGACTTAATGCTACTGGCGGTAAGCTGTATCGTTTTGAGTCAGGTAGGCGACCTGTACATCCGACAGTGGAATGTACGCAACCTACTTGGTTTACTTGGAACGGTAAAGAACAACTTGTTCCGGCTGGAACATATCGCCTTAACGATGTCGTCTTCACTGATGGTATCAATGAGCTGTATGTTAACTCGTACAAGTTATGGTTCGTCCGATGGGCCGATTTGAAAAACAAACAGTTGACATGGAATGATCTTCTAGAAAAACGCTGGGACGATATTCAGCGAATGGGCGGCGACGTTGAAGACGCTCCACAATCTTGGAGCGAGTTGTTCGACAAAACCTGGGATTCATTGTCTGAAAAATCTTGGGATCAGCTTAACTTCGGTCGTAAGCAACTTCCGGAGTCTACTGTATATTTGACTTATGATTGGGAGGATTTGTAATGGCCGAGACTACTAAAAATTTGGGCCTAAAACTTACGACCGGTTCAGATCTTGTTGATCCGGAGACGGCTTTTTCCGCTAACTTTAGAAAGCTTGATGAGCTCGGCGCAGATTATGTAATCGAGCAAGGCAAGTCAGGCGAGTGGTGGTACCGCAAATGGAACTCCGGACGATGCGAGTGCGGTATCGATTCTAAGATTTTTTCGAATAAAACCAGTAGCGATTGGAATGGGAAAGGTTATCTTTGTGGACCTTGGTCTTTTCCAGCATATCCGTTTGCATTTTCTAAGCCGCCTTTTGTGACGATTATGTATCGTTATGAGTCTAATGGACATGGCGGAATTGTCCATATTGCCGTAGCTTCAACTGAAACTAATCTTCTTACCCAGCCTCCTTCGTTTTACGTTTATGATGCTTCTGGGCCACATACTTATGCTACTCCTAAGTTTGGACTTATGGCGACCGGGTGGTACAAGTAAGAAAGGATAAAGTATGGGCTATAAGGTTCTGTATGACAATCAACTTCTTTTCGATCCTTATACGGATGACCGTATAACCGATACGAAACTTTCGGCCAAGCTCAATGCCGCATCATATTTTGATTTTACTATTGCTCCGACGCATTCTCTATATTCTAAACTTGCGGAACGAGCTGGAGAAGTTCGAATCTATTTTAACAATCTTATTCTGTTCAAGGGTGAGATTACTAAAATAGATGAAGACTTTGAGGGAAATTATTCTGTTTCTTGTACGGGCGTTCTCGATTACTTAACTGCGACTCGAGTTCGTCCGTACTCTACCGTTGAAGGCGAACAGCCTCTTAAAGCTCCTTCGAGTTACGACGGTTATTTTCAATGGCTGATCGATCAGCACAATTCTAATTGTCTTGATTCACGCAAGCATTTATCAGTCGGTGTGAATCAGGGCAATATGCTTGATAAGAACAATTATATTTATCGTTCATCCGAGCAGCGTCCGACAACTGCTTCGGAGATTGAAGACAAGATCCTGAATTCTGCTGGCGGTTATTTGTTCGTACGTTATCAGGATGATCTGAACATTCTTGATCTTTACGCTGACGTCCATGATGTCAATACTCAGATTATTGACTACGGTGTCAACATACTTGACTTCGCTAAGACCACGACTACGGAAAGTCAATATACGGCAGTTGTGGCAACAGGGTATACGCCCGATCCCCCTGAGGGTCAAACTGATGTTAAGATGAAGCCAATTACTCTTGAAGGCTGCGCAGATGGTGGCACACCATACTCCTCGACTATCGTCAAAATGGGAGATAGGGTTTATGATGTAGAAGCTGTCGCCCGTTACGGTTATCGAGAGTACTATGTCTCGAATACCGATATCAAGACTCACGACGGCCTTCTTGAGTACGCCTGCAAGACACTTAATACTCTGCTATCTCCTGCTCTCACCATCTCAGTCAGGGCTGTAGACCTTGCTCTTATTCTTGGCGAGAAGTACCAGCATCTTCAGCTCGGTCAGGCGGTACGAGTTCGTTCTAAGCCCCGCAAGGTAGACGAGTACCTCATGGTTAATTTGATCGATCTCGATTTGATGAATCCTGAGAATACTACCTTTGACTTAGGCGCTTCGTACGATACCCTTACCGGTCAGCAGAGTGCATATTTGAAGTCGCTTAATGCTTCTATTAACGCGAGTCTTGATACGGTTGACGCTTTAAGCACCGATGTTAAGAATTCGGCTAAGCTCGCTCAAGAAGCAAAAGATAAGGCGGATACCGCGACAGATGCTGCTGCCGACGCTGCTTCGAAAGCTGACAAGGTAACAGATATAGCCAACTCAGCTGTAAACAAAGCAGAAGATGCTTCGTCTAAAGCTGACACGGCTATCTCTACTTCAAACGATACTAAAGCTAAGGTAACTCTTGTTGAAAAGAAGGCTACTGAGGCTAAGACTGCGGCAGATACTGCGAAGAAGGCTGCTGACGATGCAACAACTGCTGCTAACTCAGCTCAGTCTTCTGCTGCAAAGGCTAACGAGGCTGCATCTAACGCTAACACAGCCGCAAGCAACGCTCAGTCTACTGCTGATAGCGCTCTAAGCTCTGCTGCTCAGGCAAACAAAGATGTCGGCAATGTCAAGACTCAGATTACTGCGATAAACAAAGAAATGACCTCGGTTAAGCAAGATGCTGCTACTCTGCGTGACGATTTGACTGGTCAGATTACCACAGTCAAAGAAACTATGGAAGCCGACTATACAAAGAAGTCCGAGCTGAGTGCTACCGAGAGTAATCTCAAAACCGAGATTTCAAAATCTGCTGCTGGGCTCCGTACTGAGGTTTCTCAGACGTATAGCACAAAGAAAGAGCTCGAGACTACGACCAAGGCAGCTCAGACGGCTCAATCTACTGCTGATGCGGCTAAGAAAGCAGCTGAGTCAAATGCATCTGATTTGGCAAACGCCGTTAGCAAATTTGATGGGGACATTTCTGGACTTAAAGATCAGATTGATGGTGCCATTCAGACTTGGTTCTACGATGGCATCCCTAATGCACTAACAGAGCCTGAGGTTAATTGGACTACCGATAAGGATCGTCAGACTCATCTCGGAGACCTTTACTACGACAACCAGACTGGATTCTGTTATCGCTACATGAATCAAAATGGGGTCTATTCTTGGGGTAGAATTCAAGATACCGAGGTCACTAAGGCCTTGGCCGATGCGGCAAACGCTCAGAATACAGCGAATGCTAAGAAGCGAATATTTGTTACCACCCCGAAACCGCCTTATGACATTGGAGACTTGTGGGTTCAGGGCTCCAACGGCGATATTATGCGTTGCCAGACTCCCAAGATTGCTAGTCAGACATATGCTGAAGCTGATTGGGTCAAAGCCAGTAAGTATACTGATGATACGGCTGTGACTAATCTCTCCAATACCGTTGAGAGGACTTATGCCACCAAGTCTACCGTGAATCAGCTTAGCGATCGTATTGAGCAGACAGTAAGTAGTGTTGAAGAAGTTCGTACGGATGCCTCTGCTGCAAAGACGACTGCTGATAACGCTCAGAAGGCTGCTAATGATGCGGCTGCTGCGGCTAACACTGCTCATGCGACAGCTACTGCTGCTCAGACTGCTGCCAATAAGGCCCAAGAACACGCTACTAGTGCAGCTACTGCGGCTTCGACTGCCAAGGCCAATGCCGATGCTGCCCAGGCAGCTGCTAACAAAGCTAATGCTGCTCTAAGCGATGCCCAGAAGAATCTGACAGATCTTCAAAATAGGGCTGATGTGACCGACGAGGAGCTCACGGCTGCTAAGAACGCTGTGGCTTCCGCCCAGGCTGCTGCTGACAGTGCTAACTCTGCTGCAAGTAAAGCTAAAGAGTTGGCTAATACGGCACAGTCCACAGCTAACACAGCTAAGCAGAATGCCGCTACAGCTCAATCAAAGGCTAATGCTGCCGCTAATGCTGCCAGTACTGCTCAGAGTACCGCCGATACCGCAAAAGCCAATGCTAAGAAGGCTCAGGATGCTGTTGATGCTCTTACGAACCGTGTAACTGCTGCCGAGACAAAGATCACGCAGAATAGCGAGGCTATTGCACTTAGAGCGACTAAGACTGAAGTTACGAGTGCTGTAAATCAGGGATTAATTGCTGCTATTGGTGAACAGTATGAAAATACTGACTTAATTGCTTGGATTAAAGTAAACGGCTCAACAGTTGTGCCTTATTCTGAATTTACTCGAGGTTTAAATATTGCTGTTTTGAATCGATCCAGTTTGGCTTTAGTAGCTTCGAAACATTATGATGTTTATGGCAATTCAAATGCTATTGACGAATTGGCGACGTATCTTAATGGATTAGACGGTACGTCCATTGTAGTTATTGCTTCATGGGACGCTGTTAATTCTAATAGAAGTATGGACACCGCTTTGTATCGATGCGGCGGAAGTAAAAGTCTAATTGATGCTGGTCAATTGGCTTATGCATTAATTGGTATTCCCGGAAACGGAAAAGGCACCGGCATTGAGTCATACGCCAGTACTGCAGCCAATGGCAGAGATGTAAAAGCATATGTTTCTTGTAAAGTTGTTGACGGAGCTCTTATCGGAAGTAACAGTCCGTCATTTATCACAAGCGATGATGCGAAAGCAGACGCTACAAACAAGGCTAATAATGCTCTATCTGAATCTAGAAAATACACTGATGCGCAGCTAAAGATTACCTCTGAATCTATTACGTCAACTGTATCCAAGACAGTAGCTGCTACGTATGTCAATAACAAGACACTATCGAGCTATGCTACTAAGTCTCAGCTTGAACAGACATCTACGTCTCTGACATCTCGTATCCAGACGACTGAGACAACTGTCTCGGGTATGTCTACGACCGTTAAAAATGTCAACGACTACATGACATTCGCTAGGGAGAATAATCACCCAACTCTGACTATCGGTAGTTCGTCAAGTTCGTTCCGTACGAAGCTGACTAATACCAGCGAGAAGTTCATGCAGGGTGATCAGACAATCATGGAGTTGGATGGTGTCACCTCTACGGTCAAAGCTTCTCGAGTGCAAATGGGTCAGTATCAATGGCGAGATACAGGTACATCCATGCAATTGGTTTATATTCCTTAGGAGGATCAATTGTCTACTATTTACGGCAACACAACCAATCACTGGCGTTGCTACATTAACACTTGGTCCTCCGAGGATAATGCATCCGTATCAGCCGGACTGACTGTCGGTATTCAGGACTGCGGTTGGGGTTTTCAAATCTGGACTGGTATTGTCGGACATGCTAGTGCTGAGAGCGATGTTTCCGAGGTTAATACCAGCTTTAACACCCCGACAGGATCTTGGAATACGAAGGATATTACTTCTGCTTCTCAGCGATTTGTAAAGCGTCGTACGGCTTACAATGTTACTCTATCAGGATGGGTGCGAAACCAGTCTGGCTACATGAACGGCACAAGTTCAGCAAGTCAGACAATTACTATTCCTGCACTTGCGCACCATCACGTCAGTTTTGATGCAAATGGTGGTACAGGTGCGCCTGGCCGAGTAGATAAGTGGTATGGAGAAGATCTAGCAATCCCTTCAACCAAACCGACTCGTACAAATTATGAGTTTCTTGGTTGGAGCAAAACTTCTACTGGTACAGCTGTGTATCAACCAGGTCAGACCTACTACGGTACTCCTGATGCTGACTATACTCTATATGCAGTATGGAAACTTCTATACGTCCCGCCTAAGTTTAGCAAGGGTCTGGTTATTCGTACCAACTCGATAACCTCTACGACGCCTGATTACTCAGGCGGTTACTGCTATGCTAGTTTTAGATATGAGGTAGATACGACCATTTATCCTAGTAATGTTGCAAAATCCATTGTATGCAAATATTATCAAGACGGAAGCACTACCGGTGTAATAGTGACTCCTACCGGAGATCTCAATAAGGCTTCTGGTACGATTAATGTCCATTTTGCAGCCTCGATTAACTCAGTGTATTATATCGAGTGTAATCTGATAGATACTAAGGACGGAACAGCGACTATCGCTCGATCCATTACGACAGGAGTTCTACCTATGGAAGTTGCAAACAGAGGAAAGTCGGTCGGCATTCTAAGTGCTGCTCCGAAAACTGCTGGGTTACAGCTCGGTGGTTCTGGCAATCCAGATTTTCTTATCGTTGCCGATACGACAAATAACCGACTGGAGTCGATGGCTCAGATTCACGGTAGTACGTCTTCAACCGGTCAAGGTGAGTTGACTCTAAGTACGCAAGGTCTTAATTCAAGTGGCAATGTTGCACGTGGAACCATCAACCTCATAGCAGACAACTTGAAGTTGAATGGTGTGAAAGTTATACTTAATTCTGTAAAAATAATTGCTGGAAGTATGGTCAAAACAGTCTCAAATAACAACGCGGTTGCCATGTGGACTTTATCAGAATTCGAATCTAAATATGGATTTGCTTATTCGACTGGTAAAACGATAATTGTAGCGAATAACGGAGATGGAGATACTAATGATGCTCACATCGACGGAGTGACTTATCTGGGTTCCAATCGTATGATATATGCTGTATTAGATCGTATCAGCAACAGCCCAATTCGAATTAATTATGCTATTATTCATTTGATGGTGTAACTCCCATTTCCATCGAAACAAAGAAGGCGAAAAAATGTTTTACGGTAATCTTGTAAACGATATGGTAATCCTTACACCGGATTTGTCTACTGGTCGTCCTGTTATGGAGGTCGATCCGCCTACGAATATTCCGACAGGTTACCATGCTGAGTCTCGATTCCGAGACAACGGCAGTTCTATTACCCAGGTTTGGGATGTTGTACCCAATGCTGGTACTCCTCAGGATGCTGCTATCGCGCTTGCCATGATGCAGGCTGAGAAATTGTCTGACGACGAGGCTCTGAAGGTTCCTGCTCTCTATCCCGAGTGGAGCGGCAATGCGGTGGTATATCCTGTAGGTACTCGAGTTCTCTATAACGGTACTTTGTATAAGGCCTTGAAGACTCATACCTCGACTAGTGATACATCGCCGATCGACAGTCCACAGAATTGGACTAAGGTACTTCCTTCCTCTTCTGGCGAGACTGCTCCTGAGTGGGAGAGTGGGCATATCTACAACAAGGGTGACCGAGTGACCAAGTATGGTAATATCTACGAGTCTACTATGGACTCCAATACCTACGAGCCTGGTGTCATGGGCTCCGAATCTGCTTGGACTCAGATCACCCAATCCTAAATCAAAATGGGAGTAAATCATGCTTCACGGTATTGATATCGCGTCATATCAGTCCGGTCTTAACCTTACTACGGTCAAAGGTCAGATTGATTTCGTCGTGATTAAGGGTACTGAGGGTACGAATTACGTAAATCCCTACTGCGATCCACACTTCCAACAGGCGAAGCAAGCAGGCATCCTCCGAGGCGTATATCATTACGCTAAGGCTGGTAACGCTACCGCAGAGGCAAACTACTTCTGCGATAACTGTATCGGCTACAAGGGGGATGCCATCCCTGTTCTTGACTGGGAAGAGAAACAGTCAGTCGCCTGGGTTAACGAGTGGGTCAAAGTCGTCCGTAGCCGCTGGGGAGTCTCCCCGATTATCTATGCAAATCCTTGGCGATTTAATCAAGGTGGCGTAGATAAGGAATGCGGACGATGGGTCGCTTCGTATCCAGCAGTATCTCACCCAACTTTCAAAATGGCCGAATCGTGGGATTGTCCTGATGTAGACGGACTTGTTTGCATGTGGCAATTCTGCTCTGATGGTCGACTAAATGGCTATAATGGCAATCTGGACGCTGACCTCTTCTATGGAGACGTAAACGCCTGGAATGCCTATGCTGGAGTAAAGCCTGCTCAGACTCCCCAGCAACCTACAGCCAAACCTGAGCAACCATCGAACCAAGATTCTTCGGACGATACAATTATCATCTCGAAGGGCGACGGTTCAAACCCTACTAAGTACAAGAAAATTTCTTAGTAGTTCAAAGTAAGAGGGTATCCTGGGAGCAATTCGTTATTTCAAAGACGTTGTAGGTGTTCTTCGGTTTAATTCTGTTCTTCTGTCCTTCCATTGTTAAACCTAGAATTGTTCCTATGATGCCCTCTTACTCTATTTGAGAAATCGTTGAAAGGAGTTTCTCATGTCGCAGACGTACAACCCATATATTGGCCAGATTCCAGGTCAGCAGCCATCTACACCACAGACTTGGTTGCCCGGTAACCAGAATGTCGCCCTGCCATACGTAACGCCAGCTCCAAAGCAGACTATTTTCGGTAAGGTCGTTCAAAATGAGAGTCAGATTACTCCGAACGACGTGCCGATGGATGGGACGATTGCTATTTTCCCGCTTCAGGACTTCTCCAAGATCATTGCAAAGCAGTGGACACCCAACGGTCTGATTCAGACTCTTGAGTATCTTCCTGCGAATGCTAAGGACGATAATCCGACAGTCACTCTCGATGAGGTGATGTCTCATATGGACGAACGTCTTGATCAGATTGAGGATCTTTTCACCAAGCCTAATCAGGCAATGAAGAAGGGTGATAACAATGCTAAGTCCGCTTAATGCTATTCTTAACATGGCACAGTCAAATCCCAATATTGCAAATAACCCTCAGGCCCAGGCAATGCTGAATGTCGTCAAGAGTGGCGATGCTCAGAAGGGCGAGGAGATTGCAAGGAATCTCTGCAACACTATGGGAATCACTCCGGAGGAAGCAACCAAGCAGGCTGCTAACTTCTTCAACATTCCTCACTAATAGTTAACGACTAAAGGATGGTAATCATGCCGTTTGACAAAACAGCAAGCATCTTGGATACAGTTAAGAAGACTTGTGGTCTAGGTTCAGACTACGACGCATTCGATCAGGATATTCTGGTTTTTCTAAACGCTGCCATCCTTGATCTCACTCAAAATGGGATTGGTCCGTCTGATGGGTTTACGGTTACTGATTCCTCTCAGACGTTTGAAGACTTTATCGGAGGGTTTAAGAACGTAGGAGCCGTGGCAACATATTTGTCACAGAAAACTCGTATCGCGTTTGACCCTCCGACTTCTTCGTATGTTCTTGAGGCGATCAATAAGAACCTAGCCGAACTCATTTGGCGACTAAATCTCGAAGCTGAAAATACGAGTAATTCTGACGTTACCTCGTAAACTCAGTCGTGGTTTTGATACCCAGAGCATCCTGAACAAGCTCAACGGCATCAATAGCGGTATCTGCGATGGTTTCTATGCCGTAAATACCTCTTTGCTTCAGGGTTTCAACGGTCAGCAGATGGCTACCATGCAGGGTAACTATGATACCCAGACCGCGATTAACGGTTTGAGTTCTCAGCTTGCCAATTGCTGCTGTGAGAACCGTCAGGGTCAGGCGGACATCAAGTATGCTATGGCTACTGACACCTGTGCTATCACCAACTCCATTTCTAGTGCAGCACGTGATATCACGGACAATGCAAATGCCAACTATCGTCAGCTGCATGATGAGCTTGTCGCCATGCGTATGGAGGACAAGGATGCCCAGATCGCAGACCTTACGCGTCAGCTTGGTCAGAAGGATCTCGCGGCTTCCCAGTGCGCTCAGAATGCATATTTGATCAGTCAGCTGCATCCGTCTCCTATTCCGGCATTTAATGTCCCGAATCCCAATGCTACGATGGGCTATGGCTGCTACTGCAACCAGGCTTAGTTAACTGATCTGCGGAGAGGCTCTGCTTGAGTATATTTTCACGGGGCCTCTCTGCCCTTTGGAGGTATATTATGATCTCGCTATCAAATACGACTGATCAGACAGTCGCTGTTGGACAGTCCATTACCTTCGACACTGTGCTGCTGAAGAGTAAAAATGGTGCCGAATGTCATCGAAAGAATTCGGGCTCAGTCAAGCTTTGTGCTAAGTGTGGCACTTACGAAGTCCATTTCGGGGCTAACGTAACTGGCGCAGCAGCTGGTACGCCCGTGCAGCTTAGTCTTGCAATCGGCGGTGAGACTATTAATGAGTCAACTATGATCTACACTCCGGCTGCCGCAAACGCTGTGGGTAACGTGTCTACCGATATTCCGGTCGCTAATTGCTGCTGCGATTATGATCGTATTACAGTCGTCAATACTGGTACTGTGCCGGTTATTGTCAATGCTAATCCTGTACTTTTCGTACATCGTATCGCGTAAGGAGTGAGTAGCATGGATGATAGCATGACTAAGCTTTGCGATATGAAGGCCGAGTTGACTTGTGTTGCTCGTGAAGCCTTGTGTGGTAAACTTGAGGAAGTTAACACTCACGAGCTCGGCGAAGTCATTGATATGATCAAGGATATTTACGAGGCCGAGAAGGACTGCGCCAAAGCCAAATACTACAAGACTGTGGTTAAGGGCATGGACGATAATGGTCGTTCTCGTCGTCTCGGTTATATTCCTATGATTGATCTTGATGAGGATTATGACGAATATTCTCGTATGCCTCATCACGACTGGGACGAGAAGTACGGTCGAGTATTTAACGAGTATCGTGATGCTCAAAAGCACTATACTGAGACCCATTCTAGTTCGGATAAGAGTTCTATGGATGGCAAGGCACGTGAGCATATCGACTCTGTTATTCTTTCCATTCGAGAGATTTGGAATAGTGCAGATCCGACGCTTCGTCAGCAAATGAAGTCTCAGCTAACTTCTTTGGTTAACGAGATGTCTTAGCCTAAAGATGGATACGTTCAAACTAGGTGACGATATTTGGCGTATCCGATATGTCGATTACAATGATCCGATTCTCGTGGATCGTACTGGTAAAGCTACAGTCGCGGTGACTGATCTAGAGACAATGACAGTTTATATATCAAATCAAATCTCTGGAGAATTTCTAACTAAGGTACTGATTCACGAGATCGGTCATTGTATCATATTTAGCTTCCATTTACTTGATGATATTCATCAAATGGTCCATCCGCGGTACTGGGTGGAAGCTGAAGAATGGCTATGCAATTTTGTAGCTGACTATGGAGTTTATATTTTACAGACATTAAAACTAATAGGGAGGTAGCAACAGGGATGGACTTAACTCAGTGTGTTGTTACTATTGCGTGTGCTATTATCGCATCTTCTGGGTTCTGGAGCGTTATTATGAAGCGCATGGACCAGAGGGAAGAGGAAAAGCGTGCTCGCGAAGAGATTGCTACTCAAAATCGAGAGGCGCAGAAGAAACTGCTTATTGGACTCGCCCACGATCGTATTATCACTCTCGGCATGACCTATATTGAACGAGGGTATATTACCAAGGACGAGTATGAAAACTTCTTTACATATCTGTATGAGCCATACGCGGAAAACGGTGGAAACGGATCGGGTAGTAAAGTAGCCAATGAGTTGAAACATCTTCCTATTAGGAATTCTTAAGGAGAAAAAAAAACATGGTTCTTGACGACAAGACGTATAAGGTTGCTAAGTATGTTACTACTATTGTTCTTCCTGCTATTGCTACTCTGTACATTGCAATTAGCGGCGTTCTGGTTCAGGGCGGGCTGCCTGGTCTACCTTATCCTGATGTTGTGGCTGGTATTATTACTGCCGTGGTAACCTTCCTCGGTACTATTCTTCATATTTCTTCGAGTAATTATTACAAGCAGAATTCTGAGGATGCTGAGTAACAACAGAGAGCCTGCGTAAGTTTTACAAGGGCTCTTATTTTTTTTTGCGCAAAAATCACAAATTCTTTAATGAAGGTGCTATGAGAGTAGTATTATGTTTAAACGTTTTCATGATTGGTTTTATACCAAACTTGGAAGGTTTCTGTACAAAATTGGATATCTCGTAGACGATTAAAGAGTTGAGCTCGAAAGGGCTCTTCTCTTTTTTTTGCGCAAAAATAGCATGATATATTATGACAAGTATATCTCTATGAAAGGGGTTATAATGAAGGATTTTTATAACAACTACCCGGAGTTTACGATTACGGCTATCATTGGCCTGGCTATGGCTACCGGTATGCTGGTCTACGCTTACATGTTTTGTGGCGCAGAACTGTTTCTGGTTGCTATGATCAGTGCTATGATCATCGTAGCGTCTATCGTGGTAAGTTTTTATATGATTCCTCTGTTTAAGGAATTTGTTGAGGACTTGTAAAAGAGTTGAGCTCGAAAGGGCTCTTCTCTTTCTTCCGCATATTTTGCAACTTCTTTAATGAAGGTATAAGGTACTTAGTGAAAGGAAGTACATTATGAAGAATTTCAATTTTGTTTCACCTTATGAGTGTTTGCACAACACTGTATACGATGCAGCTCGCAAGGGCACACGTCGTGGACAACTCGATTGCTGTCTTATCGGCTTTGGAGTATCCATGGCGCTGACCGTTGCGATGCTTGGTTACGGTGCTTGGGTTGAGCACAGGGATGCAAAGACGAGTTCTCATGATTACGACTGGGATACGAAGTAAGGAGACATTCAAAGAGTTGAGTCTGCAAAGGCTCTTCTCTTTGTCTATACGGTTTATCGATTATAAGAGAGGTTTAAAATGGATAAAGAACACGAAAACAAAATCACTATTAACCAAATCATCAAGATCTGTGCTATCAGTATTAGTGCAGGCATTATTTTACGAACTGTTTATAAAGCCGGTGCACAACATGGAGTAAATGTTACACAACGGTTTGTTCAGGAATGGATCGATCCTAAAGAGTATGAGGAACTCAATCTCGTATATACTACGTACGTTGATATGTGCAATAAATGAGAAATAAAGTAAGGATCAAGCTATGTATGGATATATGCTTCTAAACAAAAAATTCTACGAATTAGGAGAAATTAAGTTATGTGGCGGTGAAAATTCTGGATACGAATGGACATATGGTTTACCTTCGTATATTGATTTAAGCGATCACGAGGCTAGACGTAGAAATAATAGATATTGGCGAATGTCAACAAAGGAAGGCGAAGTGTATAAATGCAGGACTGTATGGCTTGCAAAAGATGATTCTGAAAAGGCGAAGGATTTAATTAAAAAAAGCACTAAAAGATCGCTGCGATAAAGAAATTGAGGCTGCTACTTTGAAATACGAAAAGAGTTTAAGCGGCTTAAACTAAAAATTAATTCTACGCATGTTTTGCAAAGTATATAATGAAGGACTACAAACATACGTAGAAAGGAAACTTATGTTTATTCTGTTGACTTTGCTTATTATGCTCGTGATTCTCACCGCATTCTTGATTGTGGGTGTTGCATCTGCTGGTGCAGCGTTCCTAATCGTATTCGGTGATATCATTGTAGCAGTAATATTCATTGTTATGCTGATTAAGCATATTCTGAAGAAACGTTCAGGAAGGTAGTGCCTAGATAGGAGATCGCAAGGTCTCTTATCTTTCGAAAGGAGAAAACATGTTTACAGCTCTTATGATCATCAAGATTATTATCATGGTCTGGTCGCTTATATTTATGATTTGTCTGTATCGTACTGTTAAGAAACTTTTGAATAAAATTCCACTACTGTGGTTCAACTGGAACGATAAAGAGCAGAATTTCAAACTCAAATTTGGTTCTAAAGAAGTCGAGATCAACTATAGGAGCGAATAATGAGTATTACTACTATTTATTGGGTATGGATTAGTTTAATAATCATTCTTAGTGCTACTTTTGCACAAATCATTCGATTGAAGAATAAAGACTTAAATATTTATAAAAAGCGATGCGACCAGTATCTCAAAACGTATGAGCACATTTGTGAATCGGCTGTTGGATGTCTGCATATTTCACAAATAGACGAGCATAAAGCTCCAGATATTTACCTAGAAATCTATAAAGATTCATATCAGGAAATTCTTAATCGCTCTATTAATGGATCGTGTATTTTCCTGGATTGTGTAGTAGATTCGCAAGACAAACAAGCTCTTTAATGAGTTAATAGGTCATTTAACGAAAGGAGAATCAAATGACCAGTATTGAAAAGGGAAAAATGGTAAAGGTACTGAATGACAATGTTGAGATTTTGTCTCACATGGAAGTCGGTTCTGAGGATCAATTGCGGGCTACTAAAGCTATCGAATCGCAAGCGAAAACCTATGCAGAACTTATTGAGTGCGAGGCCAAGGTTAATGCTATCGAAAACGAACAGATGATTAAGTCTGCTGAGTTGGCTGAGGCACAAATCAAGGCAGAGTACGAACGTAAGTTAGCAGTGGTTGATCGTGTTACGAACGTCGCCGAAAAGACTGTAACGGTCGTCGGAGTTGGACTTCTCTGTGTTGCGGGATTCCACTTTGAACAAGAAGGAGCATTTAACAATAAAACCTTTGGCAAACTGTCTGATTGGGTTTGGAAACTGTTAAAGTTCTAATTAACTAGATTGAGAGATCTTGATATTTATCAGGATCTCTCTTATCTTTGATTGGTGAGTTATGAAACTTATTAAATGCGATTTATGCGGTAAAACTATAAAACGTCCCTCTATGCTCATGTATAGCAGTTCTGAATGTATCAGTGAAGCAAATAGACTCGAACTACTTGTAGTTGACGAAGATGGTTGTTCTTCAACAAAATTATCTTTTGATCTTTGTGAAGATTGCGGCAAAAGGCTATATACGGAATTTAAGTCATTAAAGAAAAAGTTTGCACATAAAATATTAGACGCTGATTCTTCTACTTATGGAAAGGAATCCGATGAATCTACAAATAAGTCAGATGCGTGAAAAGATTCGTGAGGCATATTCCGGAGATGGTTGGGCAAAACGTGTTCGTAACATGCCAAACGATCAAGTGATCGCGATTTATTACAAGCTTCTTAAGAAAGGAAAAATCAAAGATGTTTAACTTTAGTCTTCTCGGCATTATTATTTACACTTTTCTGATTCTTAGCATTGGAGCGGGAATTGGTCTTCTTGCGATTGCTATTCTTGCAGGAGGCAACCGATAATGGATTATTACAGCTTTTGTGAATTGCAACCTGGTGATTTGGTTGCAGCTAATCGAGGGCGATTCAAGGGTCGAATGTTCGAAGTCGAATCAGTAGACTATGATGAGGAAACTGCTAGAGTTGTTTGGTCTACAGCGAATGAAGCGGTTGCTCCAGATCCTATTCCAGTAATGGATTACAGGCGTTACAGTATCGATTTTCTTGGATAAAGGAATACGATGTATGAAAAGCCGCCTTTGTTTTGGGTTCGTTGTCCTTATTGTGGGCATACAATAGGATTAGCTACCGAATTAGAGATGTATCATCAAAGTTTTTGGTGCAACGCATGTTCACGATCTATTAAAAACGATCCGTTTCATTCAAAGCAAACCACATCCCGCAGAAAAAGCACACGCTATTATGACATATAAAGACTTTTGAAAGGAGTCGGTATGAAACTTACGAGAAATGAGATTGCAACGCTTGTGACCTACTATGACGGTCTTCAGTTTGATCTTAAAGATCAGATCGATACTCTCAAGGAGAATTGCCAGGGAGTTATCGATTCTGATCTGTACAAGATCCAGCTCGACCGTTATCAGACGGAGTACGATAAGTACGAGTCTCGTATCGGTGAGTTGAGGGCCGAACGCGACAATCTTTAGTTTGTCATGGAGAAGAGTTTATAGAAATATAAGCTCTTCTCTTTTTCTTGAAAGGAGATAGACGTGAAAATGAAAAAGACTGACATACGAGATCTTATGAACTATTATACCAGGCTTATATACGACCTTGAGCGTCGAATGTATTCATTTGAAAATTGTTCTGACTGGCATGGTATTCTTGATAGTGATTTATATAATATTCAAGTTGAGCGATATAAATCGAAAATTAAAGAGCTAGAGACTCGCATTCTCGAGTTACAAGACGAACTTGACAAGTGTAATGAATTTAAGAAGAAACTAAATTCTATTTATGGTATTTCTATTTATGGTATAAACGGTAAAGGAGATAACCATGAAAATTGATATTACGCCGAATGAACTAAAAATGCTCATTAATGACTATGAATTGCAAATTGCTATGGCAAAAATTGAGTTTTATGGAAATTCACACAGAAACCCCGTAGCTAGAGCAGGTTTTTCTATAACTGAGATGAAGTCTCGACTGGAGCACTTGGAAGCAGAATATGAAGTTCGTCTTAACGATATAAAAGTCGATTACCATGTCAACGGTATTGAAGGAGTTCGCGTAGGTCGTAAATGCTTTGAAGATATGTCGATGAGTGACGCAATGGAACTACTGGACGAACTTAAATCTCGAGGAGAGCTTTAGTATGGACGTTACTATGAATCATTCAGACTATTCGGTCAATAGAGTTTATGATAACGAAGGCGATATTTCTGGTATTAGGTTCATAATGAACCATTACAAATCCTGTGAGAATTCCGCTTCATGTAAATCAGTGACTTTAATTTATGCGGTAAATGATCAACGGTGGTTTGCGGAAACTCCTTTTAATGATGGAGCCATTGCACTAGAGCCTGGTAGAGCGTTTGATATTGCTCGATCCATGGGTTTGGACGAAAAAGTTGCTGAGATTCTTAAGGAAGAAGGTCTATAATCTCTATGTGGACTTATGTACGAGGCTTGATCGAACTCGGTGCCCCAGGACGAACTCAGGCTGAGAAAGATTATATTTTGCAAACGGTAATCAATCATCTTCCAAAGGTGACTGGTTCAGAAGGTGACATGGACATTCATATTGTTCGAGCCTATGGTCATAACATGTGGTCGAATTGTGATGAATTTCATAATCTATCACGGGGGTTCAAAACTCAAAGTCGATATTTTCTCGTTCTTGATGGCCATTTGCGAGATCGAATGTATGGGGAAACGTTCAAAGAGCTTAATAAATTCTTGAATAGACTGGCTAAGCGACTAAACGTTCATTCTGTATATGTACAACTCAATGATTACGGTCGTTCTTATACATTTACAAATAAAAACGATTGCTATGAGAACATGTTTGACGACGAACATCCCTGGTACAAGTATCTGATGTGGGAGTGGAAAGATGATAAAAATCATTGCCATCAAGTGGAAGATAATTTCAAAAATCGCAAACTGACTGATTAAAAGGAGACTATAATTGAAAGAACTAACGATTATCCTTAACCTGATATGTTGTATCAGTATAACTGTGATACTTGCAGCTATTGCACTCATGATCCTTCTTTTTATGTGTAATGCGATTATCGATTTTATTGATGAGTGGAGGTATAAACATGCCAACATGCGTTCACGGAGACGTCTGTCGAACTTGGATGATGAGTGATCGAATAAGGGGTAATGCTCCTCTTGTTTGCACTTGTCCAAACGGATGTAAATTCTTTAGACCAAAATCTAATTGCACAAAAGTAGTTGAACGTAAGTATTCATCAGGTCCGTATGGTTATGTTGAGAAAACCACAACTACATATAGCGAAGTGGATGGAGCATACTAATGCGTGCAGAGCGTACATATCAGTTAGACGATAATGATAATGTTATAGGCGAATTCATACCGATAGAAGAACATCCGATTTACAGAGCTATTCAAAAGATTAAGCAACGGAAAATTGAAGAGATTCGTATTGACATGGAGAAATACGATATAACTTTGGAAGATTTGAAAGGGGACGAATGATGGATTTTCAGCAGGGATATTGTTTAGACATCAAAACAGATAGAGACGTAAACGATATAATCAAATGGTGGAACGATACACTATTTGAACGAGGATATGTTCGCATGGACGAGTTCATGCGTCAATGTGACTTAGCTCCTGAATTTTATCACACTAAGTATTGCTGGTCGTTTGAACTGACAACGGATTATGTCAAGCTTCACAGTCGTAAGGATACTTATCACGTCAAATCTAATTGGCGTATTTCTTTGCCTGAGCCTGAAGGTGTTTCTAAGAAGGAGCTATTATGATTAAAATCGAAGAAACTGAAACTTACGGATGGGAAGCAGCTATTCGAGGTATGCGCAACCCAATGAATTCTTGGGATAAGAGTGATAGTGAATGGAAGTATTATGGCGGAGATTGCTATAAGGGTGTATTTGTAATTGGCAAGAACGACCTAGACCTTATGATGCGTCTTCACAATGCTGGAACAGACCATCGTAAATATCTCCGCATGATTACAGTGTATTGTGACATTACTGCTCCACTATATTGGTGGAAGGAATTCGATACCTACAAGGTCGGAACAGTCGCAAACTCTTGCAGCACGATGCATAAGATTCACGCTAAAGAGTTCACTATTGATGATTTTAGTTATGATCATTTGATCTGTACTGCTTTGCTTGAAAATGTCATCAATGAACTTAATATATATCGTGATATTTATAATAATTATGAAAAGCAGACGGATGAATATAAGGCCGAGTTCTCGAAGAAAGATATTTGGTGGCAAATGATTCAGCTACTTCCCAGCTCGTATAATCAGAAGCGAACAGTGATGCTGAATTACGAGGTTCTAACGAACATTTACAACTCTCGAAAGAATCATAAACTCGATGAGTGGCATGATTTCTGTGATTGGGCCAAGACACTTCCTCATTCAAAGCTTATTACCGGGAGGGCGGATATTTCAGATGATTTTTGGGAAATAACTCGTAGTTGCTTCGCACCAATGAACAAAGACGAGATCGCTCGTGCAATTCTTACAGGCGAACAGATGACAGAGGCAAAGGTGGTTTATAAAGATGCGCTCTCTGAAAAGTAAAATCGGAGTAACGGTAAGAAACACTGATAATTTCGATAATGAACTAACTCTAATCGCCAGTTTGGTAGTGTTGGATACTATGCAAATCCATAAATATCAAACAGAGAAACTGACTCCCGAAAAGCAAAGAATCTTAACCAATGACGTAAAAAATCGACTGATGCAATCCCTTTTTAGATATGACGAAATACAGAAACTTAAAGAAGATGCCTATAAGCAAGGCTATGACGCTGGATTTCACGATGCAATGGTAGAGCTTGATCCAGATGCTAAACCACTCAATGAGAAAGGACATATAGCATAATGGCCAGCATTAAAGAAATTTTATACGCCTACGGTACTGCCGCTCGAGATAAATGCCCACAAGGCGATGACGTAGAAGACGATATGAATTATATCGTTAGTTTTATCGAACAACACGGATATGAATTTCAAGACAACCTTCTGTATGAACTTAGACAGGGAGTTGGTCTATGTCCAATACGTGACGTATTTAAAGGTTTTCGCTGCTGTGAATGCGAGTTTGTAATTGAAAAAGGAGATCGCTACATTTGGTATGATTGTGGATTTAAAGCTTAAGGAGTTCTAATGGGTATTATCGAGTATTCCAATATTCAATGTAAAGTTCGTAAATTACATGAACACGTTGATCCAAGAGGTTGCTTGGAGTTATTAGCGGAAGAGGCTTCGGAAGTAACTAAAGCAGCTATGAAGCTTATTCGAGTATCAGAGTCTTGCAATGATAAAGTTTATCCGGCCGATAAAAACAAGTACAACATTAAAAACTGCGAAGTAGATCTTAACAACGAGATAATGGACGTTATAACTTGCGTATTTCTTTTGCAGGCAGCTCATTATGATGTTCCTAATTCCCTTATGGATTATGACGTTATCAACGAGCGTTTGGACAAGATGATCGCACGGATTGAGGAGAATAAGAATGCGTAGGATTCCAGAAAAGTATATTATCGATAAATGCATTGACAAGATTCTAGAAAGTTATCTAAATTACAGTTGTAGTAATTTAGAGACCAAACCGTTTGATGATAGATCTAGAGAATTCTCAGTCACCTATGAAGGTTACACTCCTCGCTTAAGTTTGGTGGAGGTTACTGTACCAGTTAAGGGTAAGGATCGAACTTTCCTGTTCCAAGTTTATCAGAATTATGACGACTGCTATTCTGACACTTGGCTTCCGAGAAAAACAGATTATTATCTATATAAAGGAGAAATTACCGATTATCAAGAAAAGGGCCAAGTCTTATACGAATGCGATGGACTAGCCTGCGGAATGCCATGCGAGTGTAAAGACTGTCGTCATACAACCGATATTACGCACGCAAAGAACTTCGAGTATAGAAATGGTACTTGGGTAGAACGTCGAGACTATTCTCCTAGAAATCTGTATTGTTAGAAAGGAATTATTATGAACGTATTATTGTTCACCATTATTAAAAATAAAGCCGTGGACTATTATCGTGAAAACTTTGGACAGCTAATTCGGATAATATCGGATCACGAAGAAAATACTTTCAGTTTAACAGTGCATAATCCAGAATATAAATATCCAGTAAACGGTACCAAGTACGAAAGGCTAAGTGAAGGGGTCGAGCGAATAACCTATAGACTTGATTTAGATTTTAAACATTATGGAATAACGCTACCGACAAAGAAAATAGAAGCGGTGAAGCGTGTAGAGGTAATCGATAAAAAGTATAATAATTTCAAGGTTACTTATACAATCACTGACGTTAAAGACGATGAGCCATATTTTATGCATTGGGGGAGAAAGGCTATTTATAACTCCCTTCGAATGGACGATTGCGGAAAGAAATTAGCGGAATTCATAGAGCATACGTTCTTAAAAGACGCATTTGTTATGTGCTTCAATGATCGTGAAAAACGTTTTACGATTGTTATGCATAAGGACTTTCAAGACATTACTGATTATTTTATAATCACAAACGTTAAACCTTGTCCAGAATTCGAGATGTTTTTTAGATGCATAAAGACTTATCACACTAATATCAATCCAGAAATTATAGAGCGAACTTATATTCTCGAAGGCGTTCGCCCGAAACCTTCAACGATTAAATGCGGAGATCAGACTTTCAAGTTTGTCGGGAATATTATATACGAGGGCTTCGACGAGCCGGATTCTTGCGAATCTAGTTCTGATCCAGTAAACCATCCGAACCATTACGAGATGGTTGGACCGTTCGAATCTTTTGATGCCATTGTCGAGTCTCTTGGAATCGATGGTGCTCGACATTTCTGTCAGGGTAATATTATCAAGTACCAGATGCGATATAAGCAGAAGAATGGCGAAGAGGATCTCAAGAAACGTCATTGGTATTCTAGGATGGATCAAATGCTAGCCAAATGCAAAACTATTGAAGATTATTATAAGTTAAAGGAGAGTGACTTTTAATGCCTCTCGTTGCGTTAGATCTTCAAGATTTATACATTCTTGTAACGGAGTACAAAAAGAAAGATAGCGAATTAAATGCTAAACGGCGCAGACTAACACTTCTTAATGAACGTCTTGAGAAGATTATTTCTCAGACGGGTAAAGATTTTGTAAAAGATCATAATTATATTAACCAAGACATATTAATTGATGACATCAAAAGAGTCGACGATCTTTTGCTTGAAGTTGAACGTAAAGAAGGTTATTTCATGAAGGCGTGTGGGGAAGTATTTACTAAAGGAGAGTGACTTTTTAATGCGTACGATTATTGTAGATCACGAATATTGGGAAGAGTATCCTCGTAGTGGATCGTTCATCTATTTTTCAAAAGATAGCAAACTGCTAGGAGATAAAACTGTACTGGAAGGTAAATCAAAAGAGCTGATCGATCGTATGGAAAACCATGACGATTTTGTCAATGGCAAAGCTATGTATATTTTGATCCCAGAAGGGCATTTCTTCACAGTCGATGATCTCGATCTACCGCAGGTTATTCAGATTGTTAAATCAGATATGAGTTCTCTTGAGTTCTTCATGTCTCTTACTCAGGAAGAGGAATAAATGGACGAGCCAGTTGTATCGATTTCACCGTTATTCGAGTCGTATAACAGTTCAAAAGTTATCGGTATGCTTGCGACCATTGATGAGCCACCGTTCAAAAAGCTCGTAGGATGGAATGCGGAAAAGGATAAATACTGGGCGTCTATCGCCACAAAGAAGAACACTCGTATTCCTATCGATGAACCAGGAACGATGGTCCTTGTCAAAAAGTACAAGCTTGACGTCCTTATGCATGAAGCTTATGGTGATGTAGCTGACTAACCGCATATTTTGCAGACCCTATTATGGAGGAGTACAATTCCTCTTAAGTTCGGCCTATTTTGAAAGGATTAACATGAACTTGTCTTGTGTAAACGATTTCGTAAAGAAAGGCGTGAAGTATCTTAATGATAATTCACCAGCAGTGCTTACTGGAATCGGAGTTGTTGGAGTTATTTGTGCGGTTGTTAAAGCCGTCGAAAAGACTCCAGAGGCGATGGATGCTGTTGTTGAGAAAGCTGAGAATGAACTTCAGACTGAGGGGTTGGATTTCGTAGATGCCAAGGAAGCTCTCGGAACGCCTAAGACCATCACAACTGGAATCAAGTATTATATTCCGTCAATTGCTATTGGTGGCATGTCTATTGCATGCTTTGTCGGAGCTCAGTCTATCAATGCTAAACGTAACGCAGCATTGGCTACGCTTTATGCGGTAACGTCCAATGAGTTCAACACCTACAAGGACGAGGTCGTAAAGAAGCTTGGAGAAAAGAAAGAGCACGAAATCGTTGACCGTATTTCTGAGAAAAAGATAAACGATGATCCACTCTCCAATTCCGAGGTTGTAGTCGACAACGGAGACACGCTGTGCTATGACACATGGTCCGGTCGATATTTCAAATCGTCTATTCCTAAGATCGAGCGTGCTGTGAATGAGATCAACTCTGAGTGCATTCAGGATATGTGCGCAAGTCTAAACGATTTCTATTTCCTCCTCAATCTTCCTGAAATCAAATGCGGGGATAATTGTGGATGGAATACTGATCACAAATTAAACGTATATTTCTCAGCACAGGTAGCAGACAATGATAGCCCGTGCATCGTCCTTAACTACAACACTGAGCCTATTACAACTTATACGCAGCTTTAGCAAGGTCTTTAGTGAAAGGAGGTGCTTTCATGAATGAAGGAGGAAAGCTTCTTGGACTTGCTTCGGCTGTATTTACGGTGCTTGGTCTCGTTGCTCAAATTGGCAGCGGAATCATCGCGCAAAAGCAGCTCGATGAGAAAGTCAAAGAGCAAGTAACTAAAGCTCTTGAAGAGCACCAGAACTAGATTAAAGGAAGGGTCGGTCAACGGCTCTTCCTTTATATTTTGAGGAGCTGTTGATGTTCGAAAAGGAACTATCTTTAATCCATGAGTATATATCTGATCTAGACAATACTCCGATATTTGGTTCTTTGTCAGAAGACAAACGAATCTCATATCGAAAATTTGCGGCGGAAGAAATTGAGGGAAAGCTTTTGGAAGAAGAGCTCAATATTCCTGCCACTATCAAAGATCGTATGCCGTTTACAGCTGGAGAAATCGTAGACGACTATATTTCTGATCTAAAGAAATTTGTAGCGAGTGCTCCAAATGCAGATGTGAAGTATGTTCTGAATGAAATGCTTATTTCTTGTAAAGCTATTCTGAATGCGTTTTCAAACGGCGGAGTAGGATACAAGGACGAAGTGTATCGTTGTCAAGACGTATTCACAGGGCGATATTTCTACTCGAACCTTGAACGTATCAATCGAGCTTTAAATAAAACAAATGAAACGTTGTATGAGCAAGGTTCAGTATCGCTTAATGCCTATTACATTAATCTTGGTATTTCTCCTATTAAAATCGGGTATAATTTCGATTGGTCTTATCCAGAGTGCAGTCATATTTCATTAACTCTTGATAATCTTGTTAATGATGACGGTGTACGTTGCATGTATGTTGATTTCGAACGGTATCCGAAGCAGAATTATGAAGTTTGGGGTTAATCTTCCGCATATTTTGCAAACCATTTAATGAAGGAGATTCAAAAGGAATCTTCGAGTCAGAAAAGGAGAAAATAATGGACACTGAGGTTGTTGAGACTACTGAGACCATGGACGAGACTCCGATTGAGACTACTGAGGAAATTACGGATATCGAACCCTACGAGGGCGAGAGCAATTCTGTGGTGCCTGCGGTAATGCTCGGTGCTGGCATCGCCACTGCGGTGATTGTCGGTGGACCGAAACTTATCAAGGGCGTCAAGAAGGGCGCTCACTTCGTCAAGGGTAAGATTGATGAAGGTCTGACGAAGCTCAAGACGAAGAAGTCTGAGGATTCGGAAGAATCAAACGATCATGTCGTTATTGACGACGTGGAAGATGAGAAGACCAAATAAGGTCAACTTCGAAGAGAGGATAATCTAAACAGATTATCTTCTCTTTTTATCTAAGAATGGAGCATAGATGCCTGTTGAAATCAAAGAGTATTCTACGAATGATTCACTAGTAAAAAAAGACGTGAGTCAGGACACGAAGAAGGTTGACTATACTGCTCCAAAGGGTAAGGTCACGCTTAAGAAAAGCAAGATGAACTCTTTGGGTAAGTCTGTTATTCAAGGGAGTATCACAGACGCGATTGCAAATGCTATTACTGATTTGATTATTCCGGCTGGACGAGATCTTCTGTTTAATGTTGTAACTTCTGTGTCGCAAACTCTTATTTACGGAGAATCTGACCAGCCTTCTGTTTCAAATGGGGTTAATCGAATTCCATACTCGTCAATTAGTAATTACAATCGTATGGGGCGCCCGACAAGTCACGTACAGAAAGTACGTCAACGACCCGAAGACGGATTTATATTTGAGCGAAAATCTGATGCTGATACTGCTCTTGAGCACCTTCGCGAAGCATGCGATAACTTTGGAGTCGTAAGCGTACAAGCTCTCTATGAGATTTGTGAGAAGACTGCACCATACACAGCGAACAAGTATGGCTGGATGAACTTGGATGATGCTCGAGTAGAACGTACTCGTGATGGGTACACACTTAAGCTTCCTCGTTCCATGCCTCTCGATTAAGGGGATATTTTATGTCATTTAAGGAAAACGCCATTGTTAAGATGGCAAATGCCAAATTCTATATTAAGAAGAATAGTCCTGAAATTCTTGTGGGTGCTGGTATTGCCACACTTATCGGATCTCTCGTATATACTGTAATCGGTACACTCAATACTGGTGTTGACGTTACGAACGCTGTATGTGAGATTGACGAGGTCGAGAACGATGATTCTCTGATGGAGGAGGAGCGTCGTAAGAAGAAGCATGGAATTTATATTCATGCAGGCCTCAACATCGCTCGTAACTATGCTCCTGCGGTTACGCTTGCCATGGCGTCTGCCGGTTGTTTAATCGGTTCTAATGCAATCATGCGTCGTCGAGCATTCAGTCTTGCTGCTGCATATTCCGCTCTCGATGCAACATTCTCTGACTATCGCACCCGTGTTATTGATGAGTATGGTGAGGATGTAGATAAGAAGATGCGCTATGGTCTCACCACGAAAGAGGTCGAAGTCGAGCAAGTTGACGAGGAAACTGGTGAGGTAGTAAAGACCAAGGCGACTGTTACCGAGGCTACTGAGAGTGCTACTAATATTTGGTATAAACGTCAGTATGAGCTTTCTGATGGTACTGTGATTGTTAATCCTAATTGGCAATCTAACAAGGATCTCAATACAACGTTTGTTAAGGCGCAAATCGCATGGTTTAACGGTCGTCTGTCCCGTGGAGAGCATGTGTGGCTTGATGATATTTACAAGGCGCTCGGCATTCCTGTAGATGGATATCGCCAGGATGCTCATATGCTCGGTTGGACTCCCAGCAAGGATGTAGAGAAGTATATTACTTGCAACTCTTATAATACCGAGCTTGAGGCTGAGTTTATTACGAACGAAGATGGCGATCTGTTGCTGGAGTTTAATCCCGACGGAATGCTTTATTACAAGTAAAGGCGGTAGGCTATGAATAATTTTATTAAGAGCAGTCTTGTATTCGTAGCCGGTTTTGCATCTGGAGTGGCTGCCACATATTGGGTGGCCACTCGTTACCTCGGATTGGAATGGGTGGAAGATGAGCAGGAGGGACATGATCCTTCTGGAATGGATGATAATGATTCTAGCCTTTCAGAATCTGATGCAAATACTGGCGAGGATATTACAGTAAGCGACGAGAAGTATAAGTCCATCGAAAATAATAAAGATTTTGTTGATTATACTCAATACGCCAATGAGTATGTGACTAAGTCTAATGAGCCCGACTCGGTTAAAGAGGTTCATATTTTCGACGATGAGAACGTAGATGCGAAGCCTGAGATTATCCCAAGTAATGAGTATGGTATTGATACTGATTATTCTGAGATCGAGCTTCGATTCTATCTTGATTCTCAGCTTATTACTGATGATTGGGATATTCCTCTTGAGAACATGGAAGATACTGTCGGACCGATGGCTCTTCCGTACATGTGTGAAAACCCAGATGCCACACTGTATGTACGCAATGATCGTCTAAAAGCCTATTACGAGATCGTTCCTATGTCTTACGATTATCCCGGTATCCCGGTTGAGGATTAGTGATATTTATGCGTAAGATCAAAAACGAATACTTGGAGTGGCTATATGATCTAGTCTGTGATGATACATATTCCAATCATGTTTCATACCACAAGCTTTTTAACACACTACTTAATCGTAAATTTATCTGGTTTATTCCTCGAGACGAGAACAGGGCGATCGACGGTCTAGAGCTACGTTCTACTTTTCAGAATCTCTATCCGGAAATCCCATGTATGCCTAATGCTTCCGGTTGCTCTGTTCTTGAGGTCCTTATCGCTCTAGCAAAGCGTTGTGAAAACTCAATTGCTAGCGATGATGAATTCGGAGATCGAACAGGACAATGGTTCTGGGAAATGATCGTTAACATGGGTCTCGGTAAGTACGATGATGGCCAATACGATGATGAAGAGGTTAATTATGTTATTGATCTTTTTCTGAATCGTGATTATGACGATCATTCTCTTATCGGATGTGCGTTCAACGTTCAATATCCGAAGGCTCCGATGAATCAGACAGAGCTGTGGTATCAAATGTGTTGGCATCTAAGCGAAGTCCTTTAGAATAACAACGAAAGGGGGTGTTGCATGTAATGTTGGATTTCGTTAAAATTATCGAGCGTAATCCCAAGAAAGATACTGTTGAGATATCTCCGAAGTTTCTCATCAATAAGAGTACGGATCTTATGATTCGTGGTAGTGATTTCTATGCTATATATGATGAGTCTACTGGATTTTGGTCAACTGACGAGCAACGTGCGATATCTTTAATTGATGATATGACTCGTACATATTACAACGAGCATAAAGAATCTTATAATGCAGTTGTACGTACGAATTATATTTGGGATTCTGATAGTGGCTTCATTGATAAATGGCATAAGTACTGTCAACGACAGCTAAGGGACAACTATGTAACTTTGGATGAAAAGCTTATATTTGCCAATGATGATCCAAAGAAAGAAGACTATGCAAGTAGGAAGCTTCCATACCCTCTGACTCCAGGAGAGTGCCCATCGTATGACAAGATCATGTCTACACTATATTCTCCAGAGGAACGACATAAGATTGAATGGGCTATCGGATCAATCGTAACTGGTGATTCGAAACATATTCAAAAGTTCCTAGTACTGTATGGTTCTGCTGGTACTGGTAAGTCGACTGTTCTTAATATCATTCAACAATTATTTGAGGGATATTATTCTGTCTTTGATGCTCGAGCTCTTGGGTCTGCAAATAACTCGTTTGCCCTTGAGGCGTTCAAGTCTAATCCTCTTGTCGCTATTCAGCACGATGGCGATCTTAGTCGAATCGAAGACAATACTCGTCTTAACAGTCTTGTTTCGCACGAGACAATGATGGTGAATGAGAAGTTCAAAACAGCATACGCCAATCACTTCAAGAGCTTCTTATTTATGGGCACTAACAAGCCTGTAAAGATCACAGATGCTAAGTCAGGTATTATCCGAAGGCTTATTGATGTATCACCGACCGGAGAGAAAATCAAACCAAGTGAGTATCGCACTTTGACTGCTCAAGTAAAGTTTGAACTCGGAGCAATCGCGTGTCATTGTCGTGACGTATATTTGGAAGATCCGAATTACTATGACAACTACATTCCGATGAGCATGATTGGTGCAACGAATGATTTCTACACATTCATGGTGTCCAATTATACAGAGTTCAAACGAGAGGATGCTGTCAGTCTGAACATCGCCTGGGAGAAGTATAAGACTTTTTGCGACGATGCAAAGATCCAGTATCCGTTCTCCAGACGAGTATTCAAAGAGGAGCTTAAGAATTATTTCTCCGATTTTGTAGAACTAGGAGAAGTAAACGGTCGTATTGTTGAGGGACAGTATCGAGGCTTTCTATATTCTAAGTTCAAGGTACCAGAGCTTAAGAAATTAGATAAGCAAGTTGAGAAAGAGACTTTACCTCAGTGGATGAATCTCTCATCCGATAAGAGCATATTTGATACAGATTACTCGGACTGTATAGCTCAATATGCTAAAGAGGACGGAACGCCTAAGAAAGCTTGGGATAAAGTCTCTACAAAACTTGGTGAACTCGATACGACGAAGCTTCATTATGTACGAGTGCCTGAGAACCACATCGTAATTGATTTCGATATTTCATCAAATGGCGAAAAGAATGCTGAACTCAATCTCAAAGAGGCTAGCAAATGGCCTAAGACTTATGCGGAGTTCAGTAAGAGCGGAAAAGGTATTCACCTTCATTATATTTATGATGGCGATGCCTCTAAGCTTAGCCGAATCTATGACGATCACATCGAAATCAAGGTGTTCGCAGGTAAAAGCTCTCTGCGACGTAAGCTTACAAAATGCAACAATGTCCCGATAGCTCATATTTCATCTGGGTTGCCCTTGAGAGGAGATACGAAGGTGATTGACTTTGATGGAGTGCAATCAGAAAAGGGTATTCGAACCCTTATAATGCGCAATCTGAATAAGGAGTACCACCCTGGAACGAAACCTAGTATTGATTTTATTAAAAAGATTCTGGATGACGCATACGATTCCGGTCTAAAGTATGACGTTAGCGATATGCGAAATGCCGTACTGAGCTTTGGTGCAAATAGTACTCACCATGCTCCATATTGTCTTGATCGAATTGCCGAAATGAAATTCAAATCCGAGGAAACTCGAGAGATTTTGGCAGACACCGGATCCAAACTTGTATTCTACGATATCGAGGTATTCCCAAACCTCTTCCTTGTTAACTGGAAATTTGAGGGTGAGGATTCAAAGGTTGTTCGAATGATCAATCCGACGCCTTCTGATATTGAGAATCTTGTTCAGAACAAGCTCGTAGGATTCAATAACCGTCGATACGACAACCATCTTATTTATGCACGTCTTATCGGAGAGTCCAATATTGAGATCTTCCACCGTTCTCAACAGATCATTAACGGCAACCGAGACGCAATGTTCGGTGAAGCCTATAATCTCTCATACACAGACGTTTACGACTTCTGCAGTAAGAAGCAGAGTCTTAAGAAATGGGAGATCGAACTGGGTATTCACCATCACGAGCTTGGATTGCCTTGGGATCAAGAGGTTCCGGAAGACATGTGGACCACTGTCGCAGAGTATTGTGATGACGATGTTCTTGCTACTGAGGCAGTATTCAATGCTCGAAAGTCCGACTTCGTGGCTCGAGAGATTCTGGCTGAGATTGCCGGCGGTACGACGAATGATACGACTAACAGTCTAACTACAAAGATCATTTTTGGTAAAGAGCGTCATCCTGATTTGGTATACACGGATCTGGCTACAGGTGATTCGACTGATGGTACTCACAAAGACTCGAACAAATTCGAGGGATATGAGTTTGTATATTCTGACAAAGACAAAAAGTATCATAACATGTATCGAGGAGAAGATGTCGGTAAGGGTGGAAACATCAAGTCTTATCCTGGGATTTATTATGATGTAGCGTTGCTCGATGTTGAAAGCCTGCACCCTCATTCTGCCATTGAAATGAATATTTTCGGCAAGCACACCAAGAACTTCAAAGCGATTCTTGATGCTCGTTTGGCAATCAAGCACGGTGATTACGACCGAGCAAAGAATCTGTTCGACGGTCGACTTGCTAAATATTTGGATGATCCTGATCAGGCTAGTTCATTGGCTTATGCTCTGAAGATTGCAATCAACTCGGTATATGGTCTTACTGCTGCTTCGTTTGACAACCCGATGCGTGATCCTCGTAATAAGAACAATATTGTTGCTCTTCGTGGTGCATTGTTTATGCAGAATCTTCACGATGAGGTTCTCGCACGAGGCTATAAGATCGTTGCGATTAAGACAGATTCCATTAAGATTGCAAACGCGACCAAGAGTATTGTTGATTTCTGCATTGATTATGCTAAGCAGTATGGTTACAAGTTTGACTTCGAGGCATATTACGATCGTATCTGTCAGATTAACGACGCTGACTACATCGCGTACTACCATGATCCTATCACGTGCAAGAAACGTTTCGATCATATTCCCGGCGACAATCAGAAGCATGGTCCTAGCTGGACAGTGACTGGTGCTCAGTTCGCAGTTCCTTATGTATTTAAGAAACTATTCTCACACGAGGATATTGAGTTCAAGGATCTTTGTGTAACCAAGTCTGTTACAACTTCTATTTACTTGGATATGAACGAGGATCTTCCTGACGTAACTGCGTATGAGACAGAACTTGCTAATAGAGAATGGAATGATAAACATGGAGACAGTAAACCAAAACGACTTCGATTCCCTGACATGTCCACTGCCCAGATCGTTGAAGGAATTGCGAAAGGGCACAATTACTGCTTTGTTGGACGCGTCGGAAGCTTTTGCCCAATTCGGGAAGGAGATGGAGGAGGCGTGCTCGTCCGTGAGAAAGATGGTCGATATCTTTCCGTTGGAGGAACTCTTAAACCGGGCATGGTCGCTTCACAACGCGTACCCTATCGTTGGCTCGAAGCGGAAACGGTGCAAGCGACGTCAAAACAGGCGTCAATAGATTATTCATATTTCGACAGACTCGCTAATGAAGCTGTCGACTCCATTGAAGAATATGGAGACTTTACTGCATTTACTGCGATTGGAGATTAATAATGAACAATGACGTTAAAGATATGATCACATCATTTCTGGCAGTGTTGGTGGCTCTGATTATCACATTTGGTGGAAGTTGGGTTATTTTCAACTTTATTTTGTGGCTTATTTGCATGTGCTTCCATTTCACATTTGATTTCCTTATTGGTACTGGACTGTGGTTGTTCTGTCTGTTGCTGCGCTTTGTCCTGAAAGCTGCTAAGAATTAATTAATTTTAGAAAGGTTTTTATTATGGCTAAGTTTACTACTTCTGATCTTATTCTCGACCACGAGCTTGTTGACTTTGAGATTCTATTCTGTAACCTTGAGGGTCGCGCTGAGGGATTTAATAATCAGGGCGCTCGTAACTTCCGTTTGAAGTTCAATGACGACGATTTCGCTAAGTCGCTTGCTGATGATGGTTGGAATATTAAGATTTATACTCCTAAGAATGACGATTACGATCCTTATTATTATCTTACCGTCAAGGCAAAGTTCCGTGTTGATGGTGCTACCGTTCGACAGGATCCTGAGATCCATATGATCAATTCCAAGAATGATATTCTCCTCGGTGCTCAGAACATGGCGGATCTTGATGCAAAGTTCCGTGCTCGTGAGGTAAACGCATGTGATCTGGTCATTCATCCTTATTATTGGAGTAACTCCAATATGGGGTCTGGCGATGGCATCACTGCATATTTGAAGCAGATGTGGGCTGTCGTTAATGATAACCCGTTCGCAGAGCGTTATGCTGATCGCAATGACGATTTTACTCATGAGGTTCCTTTCTAGTAAACTTGCGCGAAATTTACACCGTATCTAATGAGGGATAATCCTCAATTAGAAAAGGAGTAAATAATGGAAACTATGATCATTTGTGCTATCGCTAGCATCGTTTGTATCTATCTCGGTATTAAGCAGATCATTGACATTCGTCGTTATAAGCACGAGGAAGAGCTCAATGACGCTTTTACCAGCGGATATGAATGGGGCAAGATAGCAGAACGTGAGAATGTTATTCATGTCGACGCAGTTCTGATTGAAGAATAACTGAAGAAAGAGTCTGTGCTTATTGCATGGACTCTTTCTTTTCAATCGAAAGGAGAATCGGAAATGATAGTTACCCTTTCTGTACCCGAAGTAGATAAGCTTAAGCACCTGCTATATAAAGCTCATGTTGACACGTATAACAAGACATATGATATAAAAGAAGAGCCTCTATACAGCTACGATAAAGAGAAAGAGAACATAAAAAAGCTAGAAATTGATCTATTATATACTGAGAGTAGACGATATCTGGGTCTTTATCATTATTGGGATAATCTCATCGGTCACATGCGTACTACCACTCCTCCTTATCTTACGGACTTTGGAATAGTCGATGTTGACATGAATGAAGTACAACAAATTCTAATATTTCTACACGAACAGCTTATAAGCTATGATACAACGTTAGATACCGAAGAATTAAGCAGCGCTTATTATTATTGGACGCGTGTATCTAAGGGGTATGTTTATGGAAATTGAAGTTAAAGTTAGCATTGACAGAGTGGAATCGCTTATAGAATTCTTATCTGTCGTATATAATGAAGCTACTGAAAAACGTCAGGATATAGAAGCAGAGCCAAGGGATAGTTATTCTGAAGAAAAAAGAAAGTCTAAAAGACAAGAATTGCGAAAGCTAGATAATATTCGTAACGAATGTTCAACTCAATATTATTATTGGAATTCTATGCTTAAATATATGAAACGTATTGAAGCGATTAAAAGGAGCTAATAATGAAAGTCGAACTCTCTATTTCTGATGTAGAAGAGATCTGCGAATTTTTCTGGTGGAAGTATCAGGATGAGCAAGAAAAATATTTAGCTTCGCACAATGAAATAGCCACGCATTGTGATGAATATGATCCAGAAAAAGAACATGAGTTGTATATGCATTTTTATAAGTCTAATAAATATTTTAAAAGGTATTATCACTGGAAACATATTCTCGACGACATGGAGAAGAAAGAGAACTCCCGCGAATAGTGCAGCTCCTTTAATGAAGGACTACTTCCATTGAAAGGAGTTGTATGGGGAGTAATGTTATCGGATTTTGCTTTGGTATTGTAGCTGTAGCGATGTCTGTAATGGGCTTATTTGTCATCTTTAAGTCTATCACTGATGATAGTGACGAAAAGATAAAACAGGCCTTTAAAGACGGTCTGGAGGCTGGATTAAGGAAAAGAGAAAACGATAAATCTTATGTTTCTGAAGAAACTGTCAAATCGATGATTAAGAAGTAGTCTTCAAAAAAGAGTTGAGTCTGCAAAGGCTCTTCTCTTTTACATTGAAAGGGGATAATCATGTGCGACTTAACTTTGGAAGAAATTGCATATGTTCTTAAAGGACATATATGCACGTATGAAGCATTAGCTGCAGAACGCGATAAACTATTCAGATCTATAATTATTGATACCGATAAGGAGTCACGTGATCGCAAGCGTGAGGAATTTTATTCAATCGAGAAAAAGATGAATGAACTCGAAAAGCGATATGACGATTATTGGGTACCAATTCTACGCGAAAAAGGGATTGATGAAATTGGATAAAATTGGAATGAAGTTTGTAGACTTCGAGAAATACTGTAAGAAATGTGAGTGTAAAGCAAGAGATGAAAATGAGGCTCCTTGCTGGGAATGTCTCGAGCAACCGGTCAACTATCACTCTGAAAAGCCTATTCACTTCAAGGAGCGCGACAGAAAGTGAATAGTTACACTTACTTCTATATTCTCGGAATTGCAATTGGCTTTTGTATCGGATGCTATGTCAGTTTCATAGTATATTCTCGCAAACTAGACAAGCTATATTATGAAACGGATGGTTCAAAGAAAGGAGAACGAAATGAACTATCGTCAGATCGAAACGAGTCGAGAGATCAGGCAGTGGATTAAGATCGGTCTTCAGGCTATTGGTGTTGGTGCCAGTTGCTTGATCGCCTATAACACTAATCCTGATTTCAAGAGAACTACGGATCGTACTGGTGAAAATATTAAGTTTTGGTTCAATCGAAAGTTGAACAATCTGTAGATGATATAGGGTCGCTGAGAAATCAACGGCTCTATATTTTGGGAGTCATGATGGATCACTCGGATCATTTTACTTTAACAAAGCAAGAAGTTCAATCGCTCATCGCAATGTATGAAGACGCGAGAAAAGAGCTTCTGGATATTGCAGAAAAAGAAAAGCCTTTGTGTGACAGTAACGTCATAAACATACGATACGTGCAGCACAAGGCTTATGCGAATGCTCTAAAGAGTCGTATTGATGAGCTTACGCACTTATTACACACTCTTTAATGAAGGTAGTTAATCATATCGAAAGGAGAATTATTATGATTAA
>OLOQ01000282.1_pt1 | contig 60096 bp, 55 predicted proteins | sample 1673101 | NCBI WGS metagenome assembly OLOQ01 (sample SAMEA3136754, study PRJEB25190) | human gut metagenome | biome: human gut; feature: human-associated habitat; material: faeces | place: Austria | collected 2013 | reverse complement strand
ATGTTACTCTGTTGAGTATAATTATGGCATAAATTGAAGGTGTTAAAAAGGTACTCGGGTTCTACCGTTTACAAAACAATCGTAAATTTTTACGATTGTTTTTTGATTCATAACGGTTCATTCTTCCATTTTCATCAATATGATTCAGAACAAATCGTCTGTTTTTATCATCCAACTGAGAGGCAATGCTGTCGAAAATCGCTTTTATTTTTTTCTTATCCGAACCCTCTGCATATTTGGCTATGTCCTGCCTGTATAATTCCAGAATGTTTCTCTGAACCTGAATAACTTTTCCAATATCATGGGTATTAACATAAGTCTGGACAACATCCGGCATACCGCCAACTACAATATAGGCCGCAAATAGTTTTAACAGTGTTTCGTGCATTACCTGCGGAACTTTCTCGTGCTTTTCATAACAGGACTGCAAAGCTGCAAATGTCGTCTCCTGTACGCCATTCGCTCCAAGGAACTCCCTGAAATTCATAGGATACATATAAACAATTTCTTCAAACCCCACTGCATAAGACGGAACTTCTTTATACTTGACGCCCAGCAAAGAGTCTGATTCTATATAATCGAACCTTCCATCCTCCACAAGGAACTTAATGGCACACCGGGCATTCGGACACTCCTGTATTTCATCCAGAAAAATCAAAGTCTTTCCGGGTTCCAGTTTCTGCATCTTAAAAGCTGTCAGATTCTCGATAATTGTATCTGCATCCAATTTGCCATCAAATATCTGACCGGCCCCCTTATCCAATATAAAATTTACCTCAACAAAATACTCGTATTCTTTCCGGGCAAATTCTCTGATAATCGTCGTTTTGCCAATCTGTCTTGCGCCAATCACGCACAGTGCTTTCTTCTTATTCTCATTCTTCCATGAATATAAACGCTCTGATATCTCTCTTTTTAGCATCGGATTCACCCTCCTGATACAAGTATTGTAACATTTTTCTGCTTTATTCAATGCTGTTTGTAACATTTTTCTTAGATTTTAGAGGGTGTTTTGCAACATTTTTCTTCCAAAAGCATAAACCTTGGCGGAGCTCCTTTTTCCTGTTCTCCTTGATAATATCCGATTCCGTTTCCACAATATATAATACAAATTTCTCCTTCGTTGGCCCTCTCTGCTGCTTGCTCCAACAGCATTTTCCCTATATAATCTTCACCAATAAAATAAACATTTTCCGCACCACTTAGCTTATGAAGATAATTTTTCATCGCTTCTTTATCCATATAATCAACCACATGCAGACAAGCTTCTTTAAAAATATCTGGTTTATGGAAATGCCATATAATATCTTTTCGCTTCTTTGAATGACTTAATTCCCACTCAATTCTTTCCTGCTTACTTTTTATGATATAGTTTTGAACAATTTCTTTTTCTGTTTCAACTACATATTCCATAAAATATGCATCCCCTTCACTCTCAGTAACAAATGCTCCTTCAGAATTTCACCTTTGGCATCCTCACACTCTCCGGCAGCCAGCTTTTCACCAATGCATACGTCTCTTCTGTACATTCACATCCTACCGTTCCTGAAAATATAAAATCACTCAGACTATTGCTCCGGCAAACCGCTTCTTATTTCTTTCACGACTTTCTTCCCCCTGGCATGACCAAATCTTTTTGAGGCAGCAGCCAATTCTGCTGACTCTTAATTATATAAACCTTTCTGTCCCTTCTACCCGCATAAATACTGCTTTTGTGTCAGACAATGTAATACACATTACAAATTTCGTACAGAATATAAAACGTATCTCTATTGTGCTCCTTTTTTCCAAGCACTAATACTCTTTTTTTCTTCTCTGCTTTCTGGATCTTTGTCCATTTTGCTGTTTGAAATATATGAAGATAACCCAAGCTACATAAATCATTTCTAAAATATACACAAGGAGCAATAACCAAAATGACAACACATAGGAGATTCCCAAAGCACATATAGCATATATTATTCCATCCCCAATAACAGCTTTCAAGTCTCTTTGATTTTTTCTCTTATCTGTAGTCTTGTCCTTAATCAAACTACACATCAATATACCAAGAACCAATCCACTAACAGCTAATTTTTTTTGTCCTATGGACAAAGCATATGCACTGCCCAATATAAAGTTCATGCCATTCCAGAAATAAAACATGCCAATTAACTTCGTATACAAATCCAGATGAGGCGTATTTCTCCTATTCACATAATAATCGTAATATTTCTTCACACTCTCCTCCTATACTCTGCTCTTTGTAAACAATTTTCTAACAAAATTCGTAATATTTGAAAAAAATCCCGCTTTAACAGTTTGCTTTACTCCACTTTTTACCGTTACCTTAATAGCAGTCTTTTTAGCTACATATTTTGCAATCCTTCTGGCAGACTTTACCGTTTTTATACCATCATTAGCTCGTCTATATATACCTCGTAATTTTCTCCCATTTACACCTGAACCACCTATTTTTCCAGCAATTCCTCCTACAACTGTCGCTTCCCCAAAGTCAACCATCCATGTCTATACACTAAATTTGTTCTTTCCAAGGAGGTATTTCCTCAGGTTTATTATCCTCCAATTCTACATGCCATTCTGCCATTTTTTCCATAAAAACCTTCTCATCCACCATTTCATAACAACTTCCATCCTTGTCAGATTTTCCAATTCCAGGATTAAAATAAATGTATATTATATTGATGGGCTTAAATATAAATGGTAAATTATCTACAAAATCGGCACCTTTTTCTACTTCTGTATACTTCTCTGATTGTACAAAAGGATTGTTCCAAACAGACTTATTTTTTATTATACGCGTTGATAACAACACACATTTTTCTGCTTCAAACCCATATGATTCTCTACGATCTGTTTTATATAACACACGCTTTGTTTTTAACTGTTCCCAATCATATTCTTTCCTAATTAACCCATTCAACCATGATAAACAGCATCCTTTTTCATTCAAAATGATTGTTTTTCCAATGCTTAAAACCACTCCCAAAACAAGAATTTGCACAATCCCCATTTCAACTAAAAACATTTTTAATGAAGCTGCATAAATATAAAACGGAATCATAATAAACTCTATGATAAGAGCCATAAACAATCCAGCATATCTCTTAGGTCTAATAATCATTATAGTTTCCTTTCAACTTCTTCACTTATTTGATACCGAGAATTATGGTATATTTATATTGCCATAATTCTCGGCACTTTAAAATAATCATCTAGGATAGATTTATCTTTTTAACTGTGACATATTAATAATATAATCTATTGGGCTTGGTATCAGTACTACACCATTTTTATTTTTATAACCAGAATTAGCTGGAGGCGTCCATTTGTTTGACGATTTATTTTTCTTATTGGATTGATTTCCCTTTTTCTTGGAATTATTGTTTCCAGATGCTATATCAAATCCAGTATTTACCCCCATTCTAAGAGAAGAAAAACCCAACTCATAAACTAAATTTCGCCCTATTTGTTTTATCAGTTCTTCTGGAATTTTTGGATCAACTATCCCACTAAAATTAGGTGTTTCCAACCATAAGTTTACTCCCATATATAATGCTGTCTTCTTTAATGAATATCCCTTTAAATAGCCTGAAATAGCTAACCATGCAGCCTTTCCTACCATAATTATTTGACCAGCTCTTTTTAAATATTTTTCACTGTTTGATATCATTGATATTGCCGGAATTGCACACAACGCCCCGCTTATTGAGTCTTCCAATACATTCTGCCATCCATAATCCTGCCCTAGCATCTTTGCTGTAATAAAAGAAATACCTACATTGGCCACTGCGCCAATAATACCCATTGCTACAAAATCCGCAATCTCACCATCATCATCTTTTTTGTTTACCGGGTCATTATCACAGTATACATACAGATTCTTATCCCACAAAGACATCGGCGAATCCAACATAGCAGATATATCGTCTGCACTGATAAACCTGCAAATTTCAGGTGCATAATAACGGCTCTTCAGGTAATACATGCCGGTTTCTTCATCATAGCAGTAGCCTTTATAACGATATGGATTATCCTTACCCAGCGACTCTGCCATGCTGCCTGTAATATCAAGCATTCGGCCCCAGCTGTCATACTTGTAGTTTACTACAGCCGCACCGTTGGCGTCAACAAGTCCTGTAATGGTTCTTAGATTATCCCTGATGTAGTAATAATCACCTCCCTTATACGAAATTGCAGAAAGCTGTCCATCCCCATCATAAAGGTAATACTGCCATACACCGTTCTTCTTTTCTCCCAGGACACTGCCTCCTGCTGTCAGGTATTCTGTTGTAGTGCCGTTCACCTTCTTGGAAGTTCGGATGCCTGATGCATCATAAGTATAGACGGCCTCCAGGCCATCACCTGTTACTTTTTCAAGCAGGCTTCCCTTTGTCCAACTATATGTATACTTTCCGTCACTGAGCATATTACCGTTGGCATCATAGGTAAAGGTTCTGGTCTTTCCATCCATTGTAACAGCTGCCAGCTGGTCTTTCCATGTACTTCCATAGGTAAATGCTTTCTCAACCGTGCCACTTCCTTCCGGTTCTGCACTATCTGTCATCGGATAGCTTTTGACCTCCAACAGATTGCCGCCCTCATCATACTGATAGACAAAAGTCTTCTGCTGTACCGGATTTTCTTCCCGGATCAACTGACCACTGGCATCATAATGATATTTCCAGGCTGTACTTCCATTTGTTGCTGATGTCACATAACCACGCTTATCATAACCATATGAAATTGCATCACTGCTATTTTTGATAGATGCAACTCGTCCGGTTTCTCCACCGTCCGGCGCTTTCATATATTGAAAAACAGTCGTATGCTTTCCGCTGTTTCTCTTAATAGATGAAAGTCTTCCCAGCTTGTCAAAGGTCTTTTCAATCTTTGCACTGCCACAGATTACAGAGGTTTCACGGCTGTCCGCATCATAGCCTCTTGTAACGGTTCTTACACCAGCCGGCGTCGTCTGGACTTCCTTTACCAGGCAGTCATTGGCATCATAGGTATATCTGTAAGCTGTACCGTCATCAAAGATTGCTTCACACAATCTGTCTGTCAGGTCATAGCCGTAAGTACAGGATTTTTCGGATACCTGTCCGTCCACAAAACGGGCCACCCTTCCAAGTTTGTCATAGATATACCGGCCAATGGTATAACTTGTGCCGTCTTTTGATGCTTTCACCTCTGTCACACGGTCAAGGTTATCATAGGTGTATGTGACTTCCCAGCCGTTGGCATAGGTGCTCTTTGAGAGAGTACCATTCTTTGCCCCATATGTATGGCCAATCACCTTTGTTCCTGCAATAGACACACCTGTGCCATTGCCAAAACCATCATAAGTAAAACTATACTCACAACCGTTATGAGTGAGTTTTGTTAAACGGTCTTTTTCATATGTATAAACACCTTTAATCTCTTTCTCATTGCCGCGAATGGCTCTTTTCCCAGACACACTGCTAAGCCTTCCGACCGTATCATAAGTATATAAGACTTTATTTCCAGCTGCATCTGTTGTGCTATTCATCTGGCCTCTTGCTGTATCCCATTCGTATGTAACCACCGAACCTTCCGGCGAAGTCTGTGAGGCCATGTACTGTCCTTCCGCCGTGCCTGTTGTATAGACCGCCTTTGATGTCATGGCTTTCTTCGCATCCGTCTCTGCCGACGGATCAACCGTTCTCGCTGTCACCGGATTACCATAATCATCATAGACAAAGGTATATTTCATGCCTGCCGCAGATGCCGCCCCTGTCACACGGTGTTTTTTATCATAGTCATACTTAAAAGCATTACCCTTCGGGTCCATGAGCTTCTTTAAGTTATCCGCTGTGTCATATTCAAAACTGCTGTTTTTCTTCGCCTGGTCCGTCACCTTCACCACATTGCCCTTGTCATCATAGGCAAAGCTTGTGCCATACTCTTCTTTATAAAGGCCAAGGCCCGTAAAGTAGGCATTGTTGCTGTTGCTGCCGTATGCGAAGCCGATATCCACACGCACATAGTCATGTCTGGCTACAAAGGCGGTGTTCATGAACTGCCATTCACTGCAGTCTGCCCCGAATTCCGCATAGTGGATGTCATTCCTGTCATTGGCATCGCTGGATATGAAGTTGATATGGAGGCCGAAATGACGGTTCTTCCTGCTGTTTAAGCTGTTGCCCGCATGGGGATCGCTCTCAAAGAACTTCTCTTTCAGGCTCACGCTGTCGGCATAGCCCCAGCCGCAGGCCATGAAGCAGTCGCCCTTTTTGCCGGAGATGGCCAGTGGCTGATAGCAGCGCTTGTTGTTCTTCTCATCCCCTGTGATCTTTAAAACGCTGTCCCCTGTCGGGCCGTTTCCGCCCGGTACTTTTTCCTGCTGTCCCATCCGGATCTCTGCAGGAACATCTGTAGATGAAACCGTCACAAGATCAGACAGCACATAACCGGTGTAGGCTTTGCCTCCTTTGGTCAGTTTCACACCGTACCACAGGTCTCCGTTCTTTAAACCGGCATGGCTGACGATATTTACCTTGTCACTGCTGCCGATCTGGACAGCCACAGAACAGGAGGTATTCGGTTCTGTTCGGACATTCAGCGTACCAGACGGTGCCGCATGGGAAGTGGATGGACGCATGACCGCCACATAATCTGCAGATGCATAGCCATCATACTGTGTGCCATTTTTAGTAAAGGCCAGACGGTACCACTTCGTGCCGCTGCTGTCTTTTGCCGCACCTTTGATGCCCACGGCTGTGCCTGCCGCCATCATGATCTTTGCGCTGTAGCCGGTGCCTGCACCTGCACGCAGGTTCAGGTTGTCTGCCGCAACCATACCCCTGACTGTCACAACCGCCCCTGAAATGGACAGGTTCAGATAAGTGCCTTTCATATAGCCGTCATAGGTCTTATTGCCGATCTTTGCACGGATGGCATACCAGATAGAGCCGTCACTGTCATAATCCGCACCGTGGATCGTGGCACTGGTGCCCTTCGGTGCCATGACAAGTGCCGGGTAAGCCGTACCCGCCGCAGCACGGATGTTGACTTTATCCTCATTAACAGTGCCTTTTAAGACGGTCGGCACCTGTGCCGCCGCACCGGTCTTTAACACGCCGTCACCGCCAGCGAACTGTAAGGCTGTATGGTCCGTCATGCCATTCTGGAAGCAGTTGTTGGAAACCAGGTTCAGGCGTCCCGCAGCCTCCCCTTCTTCCATCTGGAGGCCGTCAAACCATGCAGTTCCCTTGAAATTGCGGGTCCTGGCAAGGATCCTTAAGGAGGATGTGCCATTGCCTGTCCCGTTATCCGGTGCCGTAAAGGCCACTGACAGGCGCTTAAAGCCCTCCGTACCCGCCGTGATGCTGCCTGAATCCGCCACGACCGCCAGGTTCTTTGCTGTATCCTCTATCTGCAGCCAGATACGCCCTTTTGCCGCCAGTTCACTGACGCTGGCTCTGACATAAGCGGAAAAGACATATCGCTTTCCTGCCTTTACCGTCAGGTTCTGGTAGGCTGCACCGTCACCGGAGACCGCTGTGCTGCGGATGCGGATACACTTTGTGCCGATATAACCTTCCCCTGCTGTGCTGTCCTCCACCACAACGTGATCCGCATTGCTGTAACGTGTCCAGCCTGCCACACCGCCTGTGACGCCCCTCAGATACTGCGGGGATACATAGCGCAGGTCTGTGGCTGCGGACAGTTTGTTCTTATTCTTTGCCGTATCCAGATACTGCCATGCGGCACCGTAACCGGCATCATTGCGCACACTGACGGTACGCCCTGAATTGTCAAAGAGATAGACTTCTTTTCTTCCTTTGCTGTCTGTAAAGCTTGTCCGGTTATGTCCGTAAGCCAGTGCCAGGCTCTGTCCCTCTGTGCTGCCGGCATATTCCGTGACTTTGCTGACCCTGTAAGGGGCCCGGCTGCCATAGCTGTACTGTACTTTATAGCCGTAAGGGTCTGCCGCTGTCAGCATCATGCCCTTGCCCGCTGCCGTGTCATAAGTAAAGCGGCTCACGGCACCGTCCGGGTCTGTGATGGATGTCAGGAAACCGTTGGTATAACCAAATGTTGTTACCCTGCCTGCCGCATCCGTCAGTTTGGACAGATGGCCGTCACTGCCATAGGCCAGATTGACTTCACGGCCGGAGCCGTCTGTCAGCTTCACGATCTTCGATGCGTTGTGTAAGATCGACAGCGTGTTGCCGGAAGCATCTTCCTCCTTTACAAGCAGCCCGTTTAAAAAGTGCTGTTTGCCGCCGTCCTTATCCGTCACGGTATATCTGTTGGATGAATCCAGTGTCAGGATACGGGTCTGATCCAGCTCATCCTTCCACTTGCTGTCTGTTGTATCCTTGGCAAAATATCTTCTCGTACCGTCACCGTCAGTCTGGCAGTAATAGTCTGTACTTCCGATCTTCTTCGCCGTCATGGTCTGGTGGTAGTTCAGACGGAAGCCTTTGCCGTAACCGATATCCGCCCCCTGTTCACTGCTGTTGAACACATGGCTCAGGCTGATAGGTGCACGGCTGCCGGAAAGGGCATAAGTCGGATGCACCAGGATCTGGCTGCCGTTATAATCATTCACATAGCCTGTACCGGCCCTGCCGATATCATGCTGGTGATACGTCCAGAAATCCTCCAGGCCCTCGCAGCTTACGTACTGGATCATGATCTGGGGACGTGTGGCCGCATTATCATCCAGATTGTCATCAGATGAAATGTATTCGTTATACGTACCTTCTTCCTCCCCATGCTCTTTCATCATCAGGCCGTAGTTCTTCCCATCCGCATACCAGTCTTTTACCACACCTGTGATATCAAAGACCAGTCTTGTCAGTCCAGAACCTGAAAAAGCGATATAGTCCGCCACTTTCGGGTCGTAAGACGGTTTGTTGTCCCATGTGACAGTCTTACTGTTCCAGTCCTTTGTCACACGGTGGATATCAATGCGGCGCTGGTCCGAGCCGCCCGGGCGTCTGATGGCCACATACCAGGCGGATGTCACCATCTCAGAAGCTTTGTTGAGCTGCGGGAGGGTGAACTTCAGGTAGCTTCTGAGGACGGAACCGTCCACCCTGCCTGTCTTCAGGATATGGCTGTTGTAAAAATTGTCTGTATTGTAGAAAGAAGAGACATGGCAGTCCTGGATCTTATCCCTGGCCACATCGGTGGTCACCACCGGGTCAATGACCACCGGATATGCTCTTTCTTCTGCCGCAAGCCATTTGGCATCCGCTTCCAGTCTCACATACGCCTCCTTGTTCTTTTCTCCGCCGTCATCTGTCAGGGTCAGTGTCAGGCCGTGGCTCACTTCCCCTGCGGCATCCGTCATATACGGTGCAGACAGTCTGTAGGCTTCCCTGCCCCCTGCATCCTCAAAAACGATATCCGCACCTTCCTGTCTGGCCTTTAACCCACTCGGGGCATAGCGCCATGTGAAAGCATGCACTGCGTCTGCCTGCTTTAAGACCAGATCTTCTTTCAGGCTTTCCGGGCCGATGGTGTATCGGATATCCACACCCTGGAAGGCTTCCGGATAAAGGATGCGGCTCTTTAAATGTCTGACAGCATAGGCCGCTGTCGGGTCCTTTTCACTGTCTGCCGTATGCTCCAACGCACCGGCACTATCCGGCTGCTGCTCCTCCGTTTCCTTTAAAATCTGGCGTTTCACGGAATTGGCATCCACAAAACCCCATGTGAGCTTTCTGCTGCCCTCTCCCAGTGAAACCATCTGCTTTTTCTTCACCTTGTTGGACAGACGGACTCTGAAGGCCCCTGAAATATTTTCCATATCATCCGCATCAGCCGGCACTTCATCAGCTGCCGCTTCCAGGCGGTTGTCGATCTCTTCCCAATGACCGTCCTTCATGTAGTGGACCGGTGTGCCGTAAATGGCCGCTGTAAAACGGTGGTCTGCATGTTCAAACACCTTCATGCAGGCCGTTCTTTTTGAAATAACTTCTTTCATCTCTGTAGTATTCATTAATTCTTTACTCATTGTTCTTTCTCCTTTTTCTTTTGTTCTGTCATATATAAAGTTTCGTGCAAAGATCCGGATATTTGCTATATCATCACGGCAGCCCCAGCCCGTAATTCCAACTGCATTCTCGAATTTTCAGAAACAGGTTTTCCGCATTGAGTTCTGCTTTTCTCAGACATTCTTTCTTGCATGCATTCTTACATTTGAAGAATGTCTTATCTAATTTTCTTAGTTTCCGTGATGTTGAGGTTATTATATTCCCATTTTCAGAGATTGTCAATAGGTATTTTCTAATTTTTTCAGATTTTTATTCTCTGTATTTTCTCAAAATCCAAGAAATCAAAAAAAGAGACATCCTTTGATATTTTCTCTGTATCTTATACAAAGTCATATCAAAAGATGTCTCTTATATGAAACAACAACTTTTAGCGTGTTTTATCCTTGCCAATATTTTCAATTGTCTTTTTCACTTCTTTATAAGAATCCCCCAACCGTTTCCCGCGCTTCGAAATTTGTTTATGGTCATAAGCAAACAGCACTGCCTTATTCGACATTTTTTGCTTAAAAGAAGCCATGCATCCCCCTCCCGATTTATATTCCCTATGACTATTTTATGCCGCAATCTGAAATATTGTTTTCGAAACATTATCTTCTTCTAAACTTTATCCAGCACCTAGCGCTTCAAATCCAAAGCGTGCAGTCAAAAACTTCATGAAACAGGATTTGTGAAACACTCAATTCTCGGGTAAACATATAGAAATTCCCCTCTTCACAGCAGGTGCTCCTAACACGTCCGGTACTTAGATGCCGTCCTTTGGCATCTTATGTACCGCTGACAGTGTTAGGCAGTGCGAACGTGCCTGCTGTGAAGAGGGGAATTTTATATGTTTTCGAAAAATCCTGAATGTTTCACAAATCCGTCTAAGGTCTGTTTTCTGCGCTCTATCCTTTTTTTTGCGGATCTCTGTGTGCCACCAGACGACAAATTGGATTGCCCTTGGCTGTAAAGCGCTCCTCATATTCGGTCATAACGTTGCCTTCCGCATATTCACTGTGATGCAGGTCAAACGTATAGTTGTCCAGCTGCCAGCCGGCCACTTCCACCTGCTCCAGTGAAAAATCAAATAACGGACGATTGTCTGTCTTGAAGATCACACGTCCCTCCGGGCAGAGAATCCGATCATATCGTGCCCAGTATTCCTTGGAAGTCAAACGACGTTTAGCATGGCGATCCTTCGGCCATGGATCTGAGAAATTCAAATAAATCCTGCCTACTTCATTCTCATCAAAAACATCCGCAATCTCTTCCGCATCCATGCGAAGGAAGAAAATATTGTCGCCCTCATATGTATGATATTTCTCCAAAGCACGCACAAGCACGCTTGAATACTTCTCAATACCAATATAATTAATATCCGGGTTCTGCTGTGCCAGCGTCATGATAAACTGACCTTTACCCATGCCGACTTCAATGTGGATCGGATGGTCATTGCCGAAAAGTTCATGCCAGCGGCCCTTCTGTGCCCGCTGCTCCTCAGGATCATGCAGAACGCATTCATCTGCTGCAATTGTCTCCCTGGAACCTCTTACATTTCTAAGTCTCATAAAAAACCTGCCTATTCGTTGGAATCTCTCTGCACGGCCAGTGCACCTGTACGTGCCATCTCAATGATGCCAAATGGCTGCATCAGCTTGATAAATCGATCGATCTTCGATGTCTTGGCTGTCAGCTCAATGACCATGGACTTCGGAGAAAGGTCAGCAATATGGGCACCTGTAATATTGCAGATCTCCATAATATCTGATCTTGTCACATTCGTATACGTCACCTTCAGCATCAGAAGTTCTCTTGTTACACATTTATTCTCTGCAAAACGGCGAACCTTAATAACATCAATCTTCTTGTTCAGCTGTTTCTCGATCTGTTCCATGATACGCTCATCCCCGGTTGAGATGATGGTCATACTGGAAATATCTCTATCATCAGTCTCACCTACAGCAAGACTGTCGATGTTAAAACCTCTTCTGGCAAATAATCCGGCGGTTTTGCTCAATACACCGGCTTTATTCTCTACTAATACCGAAAATATTCCTTTCATCCGCCTATTACTCCTTTACCAAATCAAAACTGTAAACCTCGCAAACCATCATGGCTGCATGCTCACATGCAAGAAATTCATCTATTCTCTGCTCCATCTCATCGTTATGCTCAAGGTGGAAATAATCCAGTCCGTAAGCATCCGCAATCTTTTCAAAGTCAGGACTGCCGTCAAGAGAAACACCGCTGTAACGATCATGATACGTATGATGCTGGTATTCACGTACCAGACCAAGATAGCCGTTTCTCATAATAACAAACTTGATCGGCAGGTTCCACTGACGCATGGTAGCCAGTTCCATCAGAGACATCTGGAAAGAACCATCACCGCAGACAGCAACGATCTGTGTATCCGGCAATGCGGCACGTACACCAATAGCTGCTGGGATGGAATAGCCCATTGTGCCAAAACCGCCTGTTGTCAGGAAACGTCCATGCTTCATGACATAATTATCTGCTGACCAGAGCTGATTCTGTCCCACATCAGCCACATAAATGGCATCATCATTCATCTTGCTGCTCAATGTCTGGACAAAACGACATGGATTGACAAAATCCGGATTGAAATGACGTCTATCCACATAAGCTGCCTTCTTCTCTGCCAGCTCTTCATTCCACGCTGTGTAATCTCCCGGAATCTCATACTGCAGAAGATTCTCAAAAATTACATGGACATCTCCGACCAGAGGTACCGTCGTACCGAGATTCTTGCCGATCTCAGCCGGATCCACGTCAATATGAACGATGGTTGTATTTCTTCTCTCAAGCTTGTAAGGTTTGACAACCGCACGGTCTGCCACTCTTGCACCGACAAGCACAAGCACATCACACTCATGGACAGCATAGTTGGCATGTGGCTTGCCGTTTGTACCCAACATACCCATATATAAATCATCATCATTCGGCATAACACCGATACCCATCATCGTTGATACGACCGGAATATGGAATTTATTGGCGAATTCACGGACAACCTGTTCGCCATTGCCGAGAATCGTACCGCCGCCCACGCAGATCAGCGGTTTATGTGCATGTGCCAGTACGTCCACAACCTTGCGAATCTGAAGATTATTGCCTTTCACTGTCGGTTTATAGCCACGAATGCTGACTTCATTCACCGGCACATAATCAATCTGTTTCTGTTGAACATCCAGCGGCACATCAATCAGCACCGGACCGCGGCGTCCCGTAGATGCAATGTGGAAAGCTTCCTTGAAAATACGTGGAATCTCTCTGGCATCTCTGACAAGGTAACTGTATTTAACAAAGGGTTCTGCAGAACCAGTAATATCTGCTTCCTGAAATACATCCTTGCCCAGCAGTTCACTTGAAACCTGTCCTGTGATCGCGATCAGCGGAATACTGTCAGCATAAGCTGTTGCCAGTGCTGTGATCAGATTCGTTGCCCCCGGTCCCGAAGTTGCCACACAGACCGCCGGCTTCCTCGTCACCCGGGCATAACCGCTGGCCATATGACCGCCATTCTGTTCCTGTCTAACTAAAATATTCCTGATACCTGAATCATATAAACTGTCATAAAAAGGACAGATTGCAACACCCGGGTAGCCGAACACAGCCTTGATGCCCTCGGCTTCCAGACATTTAACCATTACCTGTGCCCCAGTTAACATAAATACTACCTCCATACACTCTATTTTCTCAGCAGCTGAAGCTTATGTTCACAGCTGTGCTTCCTTTATATCCCTTATCTGTCAGCCTGCAGGTTGGCCTCTGCACTGTACGCTCCGGGATACACGTCTCATGTTGAATGTAATACATTTTATCACATTCCAGCAAGAGTGTAAATAAATGCAGCCCCGTTAAATATTTATCTCATTCATAGATTTTTTTATCGTTTTATTCGAATCTCGCACCTATTTTACAACCATTTTTCTCTGCATATCCATATATTCCAGAAGGCTCCTTGAAATTTCCTGTCCATTATCACCGTAGATTGTTGCCTCAACAACGCGGATACGCTTGCCGTTTTTCACAACACGGCTTTCACATGTCAGCTTCTTCACACCCATTGTCGGTCTGAGAAAATACATATTGCCTGAAAGTGTCGGACCCTCAAAACCACATGAGGCTGCAGCAAAACCGGCAACTGTATCCGCCAGTGTGTACAGGCATCCGCCATGCACCGTTCCCAGCGGGTTCAAATGACGATCGTCCACTTCAAGTTCTGCCTTGCAATAGCCCTCATCAGCTTCTATGATTTTAATACCGATAAGTTCAATAAATTTGTCACTTCGCTTAATTTCTCCTATCAACTTTTCCTGCATCTCTTTACTTAACATTCTCTGATCATCCTTTCCTTGTCGCTGTTTCTGTACCGTTTTATATCCAATGATGTCTATCCTATCCAAACAATTTTCATCATTTCGTCCGCAAATTTCTCGTATGCAATCAAGTTTAACACATGTCGAATGCATATTCAATAATCACCTTTTTTTCTTGATCTGACGCCTTATGGCAAAAGATAGAATTTGACTTTTAAGCTGAAATCCTATACTATTATTTCGGGTAATACTATTTCCAGGAGATATTTATAATATGAAAAATTTAATCAGCCTCTTTACAGTGCTTCTTTTTATTTTATCCGGCTGTCTGTGGTTCTCCACGGACACCTATGCAGACGAAACAAAATCCTCTGATTCAGAAACAGCAGCATCAGAAACTGTTCCTGAAACACAGGCCAGCCCCGTGATTCTGCCGACAGATAAAGTGTCAACCGACGACATTATCCTTTATTCCAGCGCCGCCTGCGTCATAGATGTTGATTCCGGTGAAATTCTTTATTATAAAAATATGGACGACCGGCATTATCCGGCCAGTATCACCAAGGTACTGACCGGGCTTCTGCTTATTGAGAATGCCAATCTTGATGACACGATTACCTTCTCCCAGGATTGCTGGAATGGTCTGAATTATTATAATGATATGAATATCGGCATATTGGATGGTGAACAGCTGACAGTCAATGACGCCCTGCATGCTATTCTTATGTCATCTGCCAATGAAGTCTGCAATGGTGCCGCCAAGTTTGTCAGCGGCTCCGTCAGTGCTTTCTGCGACCTAATGAATGAGCGTGCGAAGACACTTGGCTGTACGAATACACATTTTGTCAATCCCAACGGTCTTCATGACCCGGATCATTATACAAGTGCCCATGATATGGCACTTATTTCCAGAGAGGCAATTCAGAATCCGACATTTCGTGAAATTACCGGCTGTACAGAATACACGGTAGCTTCCACCAACCTGCGTCCGGAGGGATTCCCCCTCAGTCACAAACATCAGATGCTGATGTATACCAAATATCATTATGATGCCTGCATCGGAGGGAAGACAGGCTATACATCCGAAGCTAAGAACACCCTTGTTACCTATGCTGAAAAGGACGGTCACACCCTTGCCTGTGTTGTGATGGAGAATTCCGACGGTCACATTTATCCGGATACCATTAATGCCATGGACTACTGCTTCGATCATTATGATCAGTTAATGGCCCAAATGGCAGACACTGCTGCAAATACCGAAACAGAGACTTCGGCCTTTGCTCATTCCGGTGAAACAGAAGATCTCCCTGCCTTTGCTCCGCTGACAGAGACAGAAACTGAGACAGAAGCAGCGGTTCCTGATGCACGCACCTCGCTTTCTCCTAAAGTGCTTGTCTCCCATCTGAAAAGCAAACTCATGACTTTTGCCATGCACCATATGATACTGTTTATATTATGCATGCTTGTTGCTTTCGCTTTATTTACCCTGATCCTGATCTGGCTGTATCATGTTTTAAAACGCAGCTATCACCGCCGTAAATATAAGCGTCTCCGCAATGAACGCATCAAAAAAAATATTAAAAATAAATAATATCATTGTCGAATATAACTGAAGTTTGATAAATCACTTGATTTAAAATGCATCCGTGTTATAATGGGATTAATATAATGTAGTGAATAGTCTACCTCTTCACTGCGAGGATACGTTTTATACGAGGTGAATATATGAACTGGGTCGCTCCGATTAAAGATGACGAAACACTCCAAAAATTTAGAGACACATTAAGATCTGTTGATGACAAATATTATATTTTATTTGAGATCGGAATCGGAACAGGATTACAGCTGCAGGACATTCTACAATTTAAGGTGAAAGACGTACGCGGCAAGGATATGTTGATTGCTGTGATCGGAACACGGCAGATTGAACAGGCTTTCCCATTAAAGCCGGAACTTCAGGCTGTAATTACTGACTTTATTGACGGCAGAGATGATGATGAATATCTGATTACCGGATATGCCAGCACGAACAGGCCTCTGTCTCGTGAACAGGCTTACCGCATCTTTAAACAAACAGGAAACAAGATTGGATTAAAGTCCATTGGTACGCAGACCATGCGAAAGACTTTCGCGTGGCGTTATTACAAGGAAACCGGTGATATTCAGTATATCCAGAATTTGCTAAATCACGCATCCCCGAATATCACTTTCCGTTATATCGGTGAGAAACCGAACATTAAGGTCATCTATGATAAGATTACAGATGATGGGAATCAGAAAGCCATGGAATACCTTCTGAAAGATAAGAAGGGTGTGCGGGATATTGATGCCATTATTCTTGAGCTTAAACAGATCCGACGCAAGTTATCCGGCAAACGTCAGCCGCTGCCTTATTATGGCCGTGTAGATACTTTGCTGGAACAAATGCACGATACACTGCGGGATTTCAATCAATCCCATTAGTACAAAAGGCTGTCAATGCCACTGAAGCTGCTTCAGTGACATTGACAGCCTTTTTGCCTGCGCTCACGACGCTTTTTCAAAACATCTGCTTTCATTTGGCGCAATTGCTGCGCACCCTCTTCATCGATCAGCCGCAATGTCTTGACAATATAGATATGCTGCTCATCATCTTTCTTAATTCTCAGTTTGCCGCGTATATAACCATGTTCCGGGCAATCGGCCAGACAATAGTACGCTTTCGTTCTTGCCGAAAACCAATGCATTTTCTTCCTTGCTGCACGTCCGCACTTATAACATTTTGTTGAACGCACTTCCCTGTCCGCCAATGCTTCTTCTCTCGTATCAAAAACTCTGGAAATATACTTGTAATAGGAATCATATCGAAGATGGATCTCATCCCCTTTACTCTGCGGATTCTGATAATAATCAATCGAGTAGAGCTTCTTCGCTTCTTCCTGATCAATCCTGCGGAAAACATCTGCCGTATAAGCCGCATCATTGACCGCCCGATGAAAACCGGCCTCTTTCGGCAGCTGAAAATAATCAACTGCCGATTCAAGAGATACTGCCGATGCATCATGCGCACAAAGTAATCGAAAAAACTTCTGCACGTTGTAATATTTGACCGGCCCCTTCAAAAGATCCAACAGGCCATAGTATTTCATGTTGCGCTGCAATTCCACCAGGTCCATATTGCCCCATGTGCAGAAAATATAATCCTTGCCGCACCACAGCATAAAATCTACCAGTACATAAGAAAACGGATCGCTGGCACACAGCTCCTCCTGGGTAATCCCTGTCAGATCCCGTGTAATATAATGCAGTTTCTTGTATACTTTCGGACGAATGGTTCGGCTGAAACGGTCGATCTCCTTCAAGTTCTCATCCAACTTCACTGCACCAATCTCAATGATCTCAAAGGGTATCTTCCGATTCTCAGATCCCTTGCCATAACAAGCCTGATTCCATTCAAAATCCACAACTACATAATTCATGCCGTCCACTCCATCCAGACTATTCGTTCAGATTAACAACCTCTCCATCAACAACCTGCTGCATCAGCTCTTTCGCTTTGTCAACAGTTGTCTGATCCGGTATCATAACATAGGCATTAGCACTCATGGAATACGGCTGTCTTGTATCACCGCTGCCGTTTACACTGTAACTGACAATATTCCAGCTTCCGCTGTCTGTCAGCTGCTGACGTACCAGTTCGGCCAGACGGTCATAGGAGAAATTTGTCTCAAAGCAGCCATCGATACCGGCCAGTACATCTGTGTAATGACTCAGGATATCAGGCGATAATGCTTTCTGCATAACCGCACTGATAACTTCCATCTGATGACGTCCTCTTGCACGGTCACCATCTGAGAAAGCGTATCTCTCACGTGCATATGCCAGTGCTGCTTCACCACCCAGATGATTAATGCCCTTTGTATAAGAGTATCGGCTGTCTGTATATGCGGTAAACGCTTCCTCTGAATTAACATCCACACCGCCAAGTGCATCAATAATCTTGATAAATCCGGCAAAGTTCACACGGAAATAATCGTCCAGAGAAATATCATAGAGCATACCCAGTGTATCCATAGAAACATCAATACCGTAAATACCGGCATGAGTCAGCTTATCCGGTACACCATTGGAAATAGACAGGGGTACAAAATAATCACGCGGTGTAGACACAAGCAGCATCTGCTTGGTATCTGTATTGATCGTTGCAATGATATTGACATCGCTTCGCGTATTAATGATCTCACTGCCTCTGGTATCAATACCGCTGATATACAGACGGATAATATTATCCGGATCTGTCTGTTTCGCTGTATCATCTGAAGAAGCGGTGTCATCTGTCTTGATCTCCACATCAACACTCAGAAGATCCAGTTCTCTGATCTTATCCTCGATATCTGCATAACCTTCCATGTCCTCAAGTACAGGCAGGTAAGCATGATTCAGAATGATCGCATCACAACTGCCGTCCAGCAGGCTGTCCACAAGCTTTGTTACACCATTTTCTTCCTGTGTCTTTACAGACTGACCGGTACGCTCTTCTATCTGCTTGACAGCAGCCTGTGTGTTCTCTGTATCCAGATTGCTTAAAGTACCAAAAGTATAACTCTTTGCATCCTCAATAGACTGGGCTGAATCATCCTTCAATACATAAACACCGATCTGAGAAGTCTGCGTATTCACACCTGATATCTTATTCAACGTATTATAGGTGCTCATCACATAAAGATTGCCCAAAAGCAGAATTGCAAGAAGCAGAACGCCCAGAATTGCACCGATAATAAATCGGACTTTCTTCCTGAAATTCCCTGTCAGCATTGCCACCAGCAATACACAGGTCATAAATACAATGCCTACTGCAAAAAGCAGATAGACCGGCAAAAGTTTTGTAATCGCCAAAAGTCCTACAAATTCAGCGACAAGCAACAGCAATATAATAGTAATGATCAATCCCGGAACTCGGGCTTTTTTTCTTCGCCTTTTGCTGCTCATAACATTTCCTCCATATAAATAGCTTCATGTTGTCAAATTTCTTTTGTAATTCATTGTTTAGATAATTACAATTAATCTCTATCTTAGCACACTGGCTGATGATTCGCAAGTGATGTGCCGCTGTGATATAAATTTTCGTAAACACCTTTTTTCGCCAGAAGTTCCTCATGAGTCCCCTGCTCCACAATATCACCATGGTCAACCACAAGAATCAGATCCGCATTTCTGACAGTTGACAGACGATGGGCGATCACAAAGGATGTTCTGCCGTCCATGACTTTATGCATGGCATCCTGCAGCATTTTCTCCAGACGGGTATCCACAGACGAAGTTGCTTCATCCAGAATGATGATCCGGGGATCTTTCAGAATCGCCCTTGCAATCGTCAAAAGCTGCTTCTCTCCCTGTGAAATATTACTGCTTTCTTCATTGATCTCAAAGTTGTAACCGCCGGTCAGTGTTTTGATAAAATGATGCACATTGGCCATTTTGGCAGCGGAAATAACTTCATCCTTTCTGGCTGTCAGCCTTCCGTAATGAATATTATCATAAATACTGCCCTTAAACAGCCATGTATCCTGCAGTACCAATGAAAAAAGCTGTCTCAGTTCTTCCCTGTTCATATCCCGGATATCAATACCGTCAATTTTGATAGCTCCGCCCTTTACATCATAAAAACGCAGCAGCAAATTCATCAATGTTGTTTTGCCTGCCCCGGTCGGTCCTACAATCGCTACCATCTTTCCCGGCTTCGCCTGAAAATTCACATCCCGCATTAATGTTTCATCATCATACCCAAAAACAACATGATCAAAAGTGACTTCACCCCGGACTTTGTCCGGTCGGATCTCGACTTTGCCATTCTGTACTTCCTCTTCCTCATCCATCAGATTAAAAATTCTTCCCATGGCCGCAAAGGCAGACTGTACCTGTGAAGACAATTGGGAAATCTGTGACAACGGGTCATTGATCTGCCAGATATAACGGACAAAGGCCTGAAGATTGCCAAGCAAAAGCGTTCCATTCATGACAAACAAACAGCCCATTACAGCCACAGAACCGATAATCAGATACGTGATCAGAGAAATACACGGCGAGATCAGGGAGGATGCAAATTGTGCCCTAAAAGAAGCCTTCCGCATCCTGTCATTCACATCGTGAAATTTGTCCAGAGCCATTTTCTGCCTGTTATATAAAATGATTTCATTAAAACCGCCGTACATCTCCGTGATCGTACCATTCAGCTCCCCCAGTGTTTCCTGCTGTGTATCAAACAATTTCTGTGATCTCGTTACAAAAAACCGGGTCACGATCAGTGACAGCGGAATGATCAAAATCGCTATACAGGCCAAAATGGTGTGAATGTAAAACATCATCCCTATAACAAAAATGAAGGTCAGAATCGCTGCCAGAACTCTCTGCAGGGTTTCCTGCAGAGCATTGCTCAGCGTATCCACATCATTGGTCACACAACTGAGTACATCCCCAAAAGCATGATCATCAAAATAACGCACCGGCAGCCGCTGAATCTTTTTCTGCAAAGCATTGCGGATATCACACATGGCCTGCTGCAGCACCCGCGTCAGAAAAACAGCCGTGATCAGCTGAGAAACTGTTTTGATGATATAAATAATCACCAGCGTCCCCATGATTCCGAAAATCACATCAAAATGGACATGTGCACCTTCCACGCCCTTCAGTATCGCTTCCCCGTCACTAAAGAGCTGTGTTGTCATCTCTCCCTCCACCACCGGCATCACCGCAAATGTTATATTGGCCACGACAACCATCAGCAGACCAAGGATCAGGCCGCCTTTATACGGACGCAAAAAATTCATCAGATATTTGAGGCAGTAACCCACCTGGGCAAGTCCCTTCCTGCCGTTTTTATTTTCAGTTCGATCAACAGACATTCTGCAGTTCCTCCTCACTCAGCTGAGATGCTGCAATTTCATAGTAAAGCGGGCATGTTTTTAATAATTCCTCATGGCGGCCCGATGCTGCCAGACGCCCCTCATCCAGAACAAGGATCTGATCCGCATCCATAATTGTCGAAACACGTTGGGCAACAATGATAACAATCGCATTCTTCACTTCCGGTTTCAGTGCCTGACGCAGTACAGCATCTGTTTTCATATCCAGTGCTGAAAATGAATCGTCATAGATATAAATATCCGGTTTTCTGACCAGCGCCCTTGCAATAGACAGGCGCTGCTTCTGTCCGCCGGACAAATTGCCTGCTCCCTCTACAATCCGTTCTTTAAAACCCTTTGGTTTATCCATAATAAAATCCGCTGCCTGCGCAATATCAGCAGCATGCCGTATTTCCTCATCCGTTGCTTCAGAGCAACCGAAACGAATATTTTCCTCAATGGTGCCACTGAACAAATTCGCCTTCTGTGCAACAAATCCGATATGTTCACGCAGCTTATGACTGTTGATCTGTCTGACATCCACGCCATTAACCAGAACACGTCCGCCGGTCACGTCATAAAATCTCGGGATCAGCTGGATCAATGTGCTCTTTCCGGAACCGGTACTTCCGATAATAGCCGTTGTCTGTCCGGCCCTGGCAGAAAAAGAAATATCTTTCAGAACCGCTTCTTCCCCATCCGGATAACAGAAATCAACATGTTCAAATATAACTTCTTTTATAGGTTCTCTATCATCATGTACACGCTGCGTGCTGACAGTCTCATCTGTGATATCCGGCGTCATATCCATCACTGCCTCTATACGTTTGGCCGAAATATTCGCACGGGGATACATCATGAACACAAGGCAGAACAGCATCACTGAGAACATGGCATGAAACAGGTATTCCATAAACGCCATCAGCTGCCCCACCTGCAGCGCACTCTGATCGATCATCTGACTGGCAACAAAATAAATCGCCAATGCTGCAATATTCATCAGAAGAAAAAACAGCGGTTCCGTAGAACTCATCAATGTGAACAGCTTTTTGGACTGATTTGTAAAAGCCTGATTCTGTTCCCCGAAACGTTCTGTCTCACGGGCATCATTATTAAAAGAACGGATCACCCGGATTCCTGTCAGATTCTCTCTGAAAATACGATTCAGGCCATCTAATGCCGTCTGCTGACGTTCACTGACCGGACCGGATATTTTAGCAACAAGTATGACACCCAGAATAATAAAGGGCACTGTCGCCGCAATGATCAGAGATAATTTCACCGATGACATGATGATCAGCGTAAAACTGACCGCGATCATGACCGGTGTCAGCATTGCCGTTCTCAGAATGATATTCATAAAATTCATAATCTGAAGTGCATCATTACTCGTCCTTGTGATCAGTGAAGAAACACCCAGCTGATTCATTTCCCGATGAGAAAAACTCTGAACCTTTTCAAAAAGATCATTTCTGATATCGCAGGTGACCGCTGTAGAAATTCTGGCACCGCAATAACCGAGGACAACCGTTCCGAGAATGCCCACAACCGAAATCAGAGCGATCAGCCCGCCCATTTTCAGCAGATATTCCCGATCCCCACTGGCTACACCGCCGTCAACCATTCTGGAGATAATCGTCGGAATACCCAGTTCTGTCAATGCAAACCCAAAAACAGAAATAAAGTTTAAAAAAACAAGCCCTTTATAGCGCTTGAGATAAGATAACATTAATCGCATATTTCTCCCCCATCAATTCTCCGTACACTGTCTGCACCGCTTCTCTCCATCATAGCCGGTGCAGGCATACCCCCTCTACTATAAGTATGCATGGTATCATTTCTCCCGTCAACTAAAGATTTAATAAAAATATTATTTATATTTCTTAATATTTTCAATTATTAAACAGATTTATAAGAGATTGTGCATGGTATATTTTTGGATATAATGATATAATGTAGAATTATTAGAAACATGCATTATAAGGAGGCCGAATATTATGAATGAAGTCAAAACTCCAAAAAAGAATTGGTTTTACTACTATACAATCGTTCTGCTTATCCTCATTGTTCTCAATACATTCATTATGCCGCTGATTCAGCAGCACAGCGTGAAAGAGGTCGATTACGGCACTTTCATCAGCATGACTGAGAAGAAAGAGATTGGCAAAGTTGAAATTGAAAGCAATCAGATTGTTTTCACGAATAAGGATGAATCCCAGATTTACAAGACCGGTCTGATGGATGATCCGAACCGTACAGAACGACTTTATGAATCCGGTGCAGAATTCTCCAGCGAGATTATTGAACAGATGTCCCCACTGGTCAGTTTCCTGCTCACATGGATTCTCCCATTGGTCATTTTCTTTGCCCTGGGTCAGTATATGTCCAAGAAGCTCATGAACAGGATGGGCGGCGGCAAGGACTCCATGATGTTTGGTATGGGCAAGAGCAACGCCAAGATTTATGTGAAATCCACCGAAGGCATCAAATTCTCCGATGTTGCCGGTGAAGATGAAGCCAAAGAGAACCTGACAGAAATTGTGGATTACCTTCACAATCCGAATAAATACAAGGAGATCGGTGCATCCATGCCAAAGGGCATTCTCCTTGTAGGCCCTCCCGGAACAGGTAAGACAATGCTTGCCAAGGCTGTTGCCGGTGAATCCAATGTGCCGTTTTTCTCCATGTCCGGTTCAGAATTTGTCGAAATGTTCGTAGGTATGGGTGCTTCCAAGGTCCGTGACCTGTTCAAACAGGCGAAAGAGAAAGCTCCATGTATCGTTTTTATTGATGAAATCGACGCCATCGGCAAGAAGCGTGACGGCCAGATCGGCGGCAATGATGAACGTGAACAGACACTGAATCAGCTGCTGACTGAGATGGATGGTTTTGAAGGCAACACAGGTGTTATTATTCTTGCAGCTACCAACAGACCCGAATCCCTGGATCCTGCCCTGACCCGTCCGGGACGTTTTGACAGACGTGTGCCTGTTGAACTGCCTGATTTGAAGGGCCGTGAAGAAATTCTGAAAGTCCATGCCAAGAAGATTCGTCTTTCTGACGATATCGATTTTAATAAGATTGCCCGTATGGCTTCCGGTGCTTCCGGTGCCGAACTGGCGAATATTGTCAACGAAGCAGCGCTTCGCGCAGTCCGTGACAATCGACGCTTTGCAACGCAGGCCGATTTGGAAGAAAGTATTGAAACTGTTATTGCCGGTTACCAGAAGAAGAATGCGATCCTCACCAACAAAGAGAAGCTTATTGTTTCCTACCACGAAATCGGACATGCGCTTGTGGCTGCAAAACAGAACAATTCTGCGCCTGTCCAGAAGATCACGATTATTCCGAGAACATCCGGTGCCCTTGGTTACACCATGCAGGTGGATGAAGGCAATCACTATCTGATGAGCAAAGAAGAAATTGAGAATAAGATTGCTACATTTACAGGCGGCCGTGCCGCTGAAGAAGTTATCTTCGGCTCCGTTACAACCGGTGCTTCCAATGATATCGAGCAGGCAACCCGCCTTGCCCGTGCCATGATCACCCGCTACGGTATGAATGAGGACTTCGACATGGTTGCCCTTGAAACAGTCACCAACCAGTATCTTGGCGGTGATACATCTCTGGCATGTTCTGCTGAAACTCAGGCTGAAATTGACCACAAGGTCGTTGAACTGGTGAAACAGCAGCATCAGAAAGCCCTTCAGATTCTGATCGAAAATCGTGCGAAACTGGATGAATTGGCTCACTTCCTCTATGACAAAGAAACCATTACCGGCGAAGAGTTCATGAATATTCTCAACGCCTAAAAAGATGGGGCTGTCTATTTTCCGACAGCCCCATCTTTTTTATAATCTCCAGATATGGACTTTATCCCCGGCTTTCAATGGCCCTGTCCCCGCCGGCATATCGACAAGGCAGTTGGTTCCGATCCCCTGACGCATCTGAGCGTTATGCTGCCCTTTTGTGATGTGAACGGCATGTCCATCGTCATAGGCTTTTAATACCCGACGACTGCCTTTATTGCCTGGGTAATCATAAGCAATGTCAGCTTCTTTTTTCACCAAAGATGTTTGTTGGCTTCCTGTCATCTTCTGCAATAACGGCTGCATCAGCAGCTCAAATACAGCAGATGCAGAGAAGGGATTCCCGGACAGGGAAATGACTGGTTTCCCGGCATATAAAGATGCCATTGTGGGCATGCCCGGTTTTAAATCAATACCATGGAACAAAATGTCTGCACCCAGTTTCTTCATAATCTCCGGCAATAAGTCTTTGACCCCGACAGATACACCGCCCGTTGTCAATATCACATCTGCCTCTTCTGCGCATTTTTCTACTGCCGCTGTTATTTTATCCGCATCATCACCGACAAAAATCCCCTCCGTCAGATTGCAGTCAAGCTGCAGGAGTCTGCCTGTCAGATAAGCCAGATTGGCATTATAGATTTTTCCGGGAAGCAACGGCTGCCCATGCGGCATCAACTCCTCACCGGTTGTAATCACCGCCGCACGGACTTTCCTTCTCACCGAAACACTGTCTATTCCTCCGGATGCCATGGAAGCCATCATATAAGCATCGACTTTTTCCCCTTCCCAGCCAAGGCAGTCGCCCTGGTGAAAGTCCTCGCCTACGGGGCAGCAATTCATTTTTTGAGCCAATGACACATAAATTTTGACCTGTTCCTCACCATAATCCGTGTCCTCCTGTTTGACAACACAATCCGCACCTTCCGGTATCATGGCACCGGTCATAATCCGAATGGCCTCACCGGCATGTACGCTTTTGTCCGTCACTTCTCCGGCACAAACCCGATCAATGACTTTCAGACAGACCGGATTGCTTCTGCTCACTGTCCGTATATCTTCACTTCTAACAGCATAACCATCCATAGCCGACCGTTCAAAAGGCGGCTGACTGACATGTGCATACACATCTTCTGCCAGAATTCTGTCGATACTTCTTAATAATTCGACCTTTTCCGACATGACACAATGAACGACTTCCAGTAATCGTGCCTGCGCTTCCTCCAGTGTTATTGTCTGCATCTTAATTCCTACCTTAACTTTAAATTTTGAATTGATTGCCTTTTTATTGTACCACGTTGTTGTCCATTGCACATCGTTTTTTCAGCTCCCGAATAGCCTCCTCAGGTTCGCAATCGCGTATGATCCTTCCTGTCACGAATTCTTTTCATCTCAAATAGCATCACGACTTAGATTTTCACTCCCATATTTTGTAAAACATAAGAATTTCATCCTTTTTTCTTGCAAATTTCAACGCTATTATACCATTTTTAAATAAAAAATTGGGTGGAAATGAAATTTTATCATTAAAAAAAGTCATTTTTTGTTGATTCACCCCGAAAATTCTGCTATGATTGGTAAGGTTGCGCTATTTTTAGACGTTTATCCTGAATATAAATGTGAAACATATAGATTTAGATTTCCTGAAAGTGAGAACACTAAAATGAAAAAAAAGAAGAAACTTTCTCTGGCCGGACAGATTTTTATTGCTTTGATTCTGGCCATCATTGCCGGTCTGCTGATGCAGAGCCACGCTGAGTTTGCTGAAAACTATATCAAACCATTTGGTACGATCTTTCTGAACTTGCTGAAGTTTATTGTTGTACCGATTGTCCTTTTCTCTATTATGAGCGGTATCATCTCCATGAGTGATATCAAGAAGGTCGGTTCCATTGGATTAAAAACAGTTATTTACTACTTCTGTACAACTGCTTTTGCCATCACATTCGGACTGCTTTTCGGTAACCTTTTCAAAAATGCCTTTCCTGTCGTAGCGACAACAGATCTTTCCTATGAGGTCACTGAGGCCCCTTCCCTGATGGATACAATTGTCAATATTTTTCCATCTAATTTTATTGCCCCAATGTCTGAATCCAACATGCTTCAGGTCATTGTTATGGCATTAATCTTTGGTTTTTCGATCATTCTGATCGGTTCAGAAAAAAACAGCCGACTGGTAACCGCCATCAACGACCTGAATGAAGTCTTTATGAAGAGTATGGAACTGATCCTCAAGCTGTCACCAATCGGTGTCTTCTGTCTGCTCTGCCCGGTCATTGCTGCCAACGGTTCCAACATTATCGCCTCTCTGGCGATGGTCCTCCTGACCGCTTATCTCTGCTATGTGATCCATGTGGCCGTTGTATATTCCCTGGCAGTCAAGGCCATCGGCGGATTAAGCCCACTGAAGTTCTTCAAAGGCATGCTTCCGGCAATGATGTTTGCCTTCTCCAGTTCTTCTTCCGTGGGAACACTTCCGATCAACCTGGAATGTGTGGAAGGACTTGGTGCTTCCAGAGAGATTTCTTCTTTCGTTCTGCCGCTGGGCGCGACCATCAACATGGACGGTACAGCCATTTATCAGGGTGTCTGTGCGATCTTCATCGCTTCCTGTTACGGCATCACACTGACGCCGACCCAGATGCTCACCGTTGTTCTGACAGCCACACTGGCTTCCATCGGTACTGCCGGTGTTCCCGGTGCAGGTATGGTCATGCTGGCCATGGTCCTGACTTCCGTTGGTCTGCCGGTTGACGGTATTGCCCTGGTTGCAGGTGTCGACAGAATCTTTGATATGGGACGTACAGTTGTCAATATCACCGGCGATGCCAGCTGCTGTATTGTTGTATCCAATCTTGAAAAAAAACGCGAAGCCAGAAAATCTGCACGCAATGCATAATTGCATAATAATCCAAACATAAATAGGACGTGTGAAACATAAATATGTATATTTCACACGTCCCATTTTTATGTGCATTCAGGCCTTACAGCCATCTGTCCGTATTCCCGCCTGTCTGCTATTCGCCCAATTCCACCATTCTTCGGATGCATCTTCCGGCACCTTCAATCACATTCTCAGGCAGCTGGATTTCTTCTCCGCCGCGTCCTTTCAGACAGTTATAAATATCCATCAGTGTTGTGATCTTCATATTCATACATGTCAGTGGAACAGCCAACGGATAGAAAGACTTGTCCGGACAATCAAACTGCAGATGTTCTACAATACTGTTTTCCGTTCCGATAATAAATTCTCTGCAGTCAGATTTCTTGGCATAATTCATAATACCTGTTGTGGATCCGACATAATCGGCCTGTTCAACCACTTCCTGACGGCATTCCGGATGCACCAGAAGCAGTGCATTCGGATGGGCCTTGCGCGCTTTCTCCACATCTTTGGCGCTGACCACGATATGTCTCGGACATCCGCCCTTATAAAAGGCAAATGTTTTCTCCGGCATCTGCTCTGCCACATAACGGCCCAGATTCGGATCCGGGATAAAAAGAATCTTGTCATTGTCCAGACGGCTGCAGATCTGAACCGCGGAAGAAGATGTGACGCAGACATCACATTCTGTCTTTAATTCAGAGGTTGTATTAATATAAGCCACAACTGCATAATCCGGATACTTTGCTTTTAATTCACGAAGGCCTTCCAGATCCAGCTGTTCTGCCATCGGACATCCGGCTGCAGGATTCGCCAGCCATACCTTTTTGTCCGGGCTGAGAACCTTGCAGGTCTCTGCCATAAAGCGCACACCGCACATGATCACACCCTTGCAGTCACTCTTTGATGCCTGCACGCTCAAACCATAAGAATCTCCCATATAATCAGCCACTTCCAGTATCTCCTGTCCCTGATAAGCATGCGCCAGAATACAGATATCCTGTTCCTTTTTCATGCGCATGATTTCCTGCTGAATTTCCGCAATTGTCATCTTCTTTATTCCCCTTTCTTCTGTTCCCATGGTCGAAGCGGTGCCAGAAAACCGGCCGCTTTCAGCTGTTCGCCGATCAGATCCAGACGTTCTTCGCTGGCAGCCTCCACCAGATGATAATGATAACCGGATGTGGCTGTACTCAGAACCGTAGACTGACTGTCATTTAAAGCAGCAATAAATTCTGTCACATCCTGCCTTGAACGAATATCCATCTCCGCACTGACACGGCCATAAACTCTATGGCTGATACTGATATTGCACACTCTTCCGCCGCAGTCCACAATCAGATTCAGCTCTTTGGCCGCATCACTCTGCTTATGCCGCACCTTAAATTCTCTTACACAGCGCGGTTCCTGCTCCATCACATAACCCTTGGTCGTTGAAATGATCCCCGGTGTGTAAGCCCGTATCACCGCCATATCCTGAACAATTACCTGACGACTGACACCATACCTTTCTGCCAGTTTTCTCGCTGCAACAGGCTCCTCTGCGTTTTGAAGGAGCTTCAAAATCGCATTTCTTCTCTCTGCAGTTTTCATTCTTTCAGCTCCTCTCACACTGCATGCAGATGCTTCATGGAAATATCTAGGATCGGCGCAGAATGTGTCAATGCACCGCTGGAAACAAAATCCACGCCGATTTCACAAATACGGGCAATGTTTTCCTTTGTAATATTACCTGAACACTCTGTCTGGGCTCTTCCGTCAATCAAAGCGACCGCCTGCTTCATCACTTCCGGTGTCATATTGTCCAACATGATAATATCCGCACCGGCCTCTACAGCCTCCGCTACCTGTTCCAGTGTCTCTGTCTCGATCTCAATCTTTCGGACAAACGGCGCATATGCCTTTGCCATCTGAATAGCCTTTGTAATACTGCCTGCTGCCCCGATGTGATTATCCTTCAAAAGAACGCCGTCGGACAGATTGTAACGGTGATTGCATCCACCGCCAACACGAACCGCATATTTTTCAAAAACACGACAATTCGGTGTCGTTTTGCGTGTGTCAAGCAGTGTCACACCACTGCCTTCCAGAAGCTTTGCCACACTTCTTGTATAGGTGGCAATTCCGCTCATCCGCTGCAGATAATTCAGCGCAACTCTTTCTCCCGACAAAAGAACCCGGATATCTCCTGTCACCTTTGCCATCAGATCGCCTTCTCTGACCTCATCGCCATCATGACAGAACATCTCAATCTCTGTATCTTCATCCAGAAGCTTAAAAACTCTGGCATATACATCCATACCCGCAATCACACCGTCTTCCTTGGCAATCAGATCTACGGTTCCCTGAACCTTCGTCGGCATCACCGCATTGGTTGACACATCTTCACTTGTAATATCTTCCTCCAAAGCCATGCGGATCAACTTGTCCGCCTGAAGCTGCATTGTAATACTATTCATTTCCACGCATCCTTTCTATTCCTTCTAATACAACCTGATGGTAATCTTCAAGCAATACCTCTTTATCCTCATATCGCTTCAGATCCGGTTCTGCCTGACACGGATCCGGGGCCTGACCAAACAGCATATCATAGGCCGCCCTTCTGGCAAACACAAGAGACTCCAGCAGCGAATTGCTGGCCAGACGATTCTTGCCGTGTACACCATTGCAGCTTGTCTCACCGCAGGCATAAAGTCCTTTCATAGACGTGCGGCTGGACAAATCGACCTTAATGCCACCCATAAAGTAATGCTGGGCCGGTACAACCGGAATCGGCTCTTTGATCGGGTCAAATCCTTCCTCTATGCAATGCTGATAAATATTCGGGAAATGCTCTCTAATAGTCTTTTCTCCCAACGGACGCATATCCTCCAGGACAAATTCCGTACCATCTTTCTCCATCTGTGCGAAAATCGCCTGGCTGACAATATCTCTCGGCTGCAGTTCATTGGTAAAACGCTGTCCGTTTTTGTCGTATAATAATGCGCCTTCCCCGCGCACCGATTCAGAAATCAGGAATCTTCTTCCCTTACTTCTGGAAAAGAGTGTCGTCGGATGGATCTGTATGTAATCCAGATGTTCCACCTCAACCTGATGTTTCATGGCAATACCAAGGCCATCCCCGGCAATATGCGGATAATTGGTGGAATTCTGGTACAAACCGCCGATACCACCGCAGGCCAGTACCACATACTGTGAACGGATCGGATAAACATGATTCTCCTCATCCATGGCTACTACACCGCCGCAGATATTATCCTTCTCAATCAGATCCACCATGGTCATATGCTCACAGATTTCAATATTCTCTTTTGTCAAGACCTGTTTCAACAGTGTACTTGTAATCTCCTTGCCCGTGATATCCTTATGGAACAAAATTCTCGGTCTTGAATGGGCACCCTCTCTTGTGAAATCAAGTTCTCCATCCGCTGTTCTGGCAAAATCCACCTTTCTGAAAACCAGATCCCTGATAATATCATTGGAACTGCGGATCATCAAATCTACGGCACGTTCATTATTCTCATAATGTCCGGCACGCATCGTATCTTCAAAATAGTCTTTATAATCATCTTCCCCACGGAGCATACAAATACCACCCTGTGCCAGAAAAGAATCTGACAGATCGGCTTCCTGCTTTGTCAGCATCAATATTTTCTTCCGCTCCGGCAACATCAAAGCGCAATACAATCCGGCTGCTCCGGTTCCCACGATAATGACGTCATAATATTCATTCATTTTATTTATACCTCTTTCCCGATCAGGTTTTTATTGCTTTTGTCATTATACAGCTTGACATATCAGGTGTCAAGACACCTGATATGTCAATATTAATATAAAACCTAAAAGAGCACAAAAAAGGATTCAGACAGTTACTATCCGAATCCCTGTTTTGTGCTTTTTAAATCAATGATACCTTTAAACCTGCTGCAAGGCAGTTTTTTATTTATTTTCTAGTTTGCAGTGCAGCTTTTTCTAAGCCTTCAGCAAAATATCCGTCAGCTTTGCAAACTGTTCCAGTGTCAGTGCCTCACCTCGCACAGACGGTGAAAATCCCGCTTCTGCAATGGCTGCCGCAATCTGATCCTTTGTAAAATTCAGCTCAGAAGAATTGTTCAGCCCATTCTGAAGTGTCTTACGGCGCTGATTAAAGGACGCTCTGATAATCTTAAACAGCATCTTCTCATCCTTCACCTGAACCGGCGGTTCTTCGTAACGTGTCAGACGAATCACTGCAGAATCCACATTTGGACGCGGCATAAAACAGTTGCAAGGCACATTGGCCACGATATACGGCTCTGCATAATACTGCACAGCCAGAGATAATGCACCGTAATCCTTGGAACCCGGACCGGATTTCATACGGGCCGCCACTTCCTTCTGCACCATGACCGTCACATTGGCCAGCGGCACATGCTGCTCAAATAATGCCATAATAATCGGTGTTGTAATATAGTACGGCAGATTGGCTACAACCTTAATCGGTCTGCCGCCATTTTCCTCCTGCACCAGCTTCTCCAGATCAAGAGACAGCACATCCGCGTGAATCACCTTTACATTGTCATAATCTGCCAGTGTTTCCTGTAAAATAGGCAGAAGATTTCTGTCGATTTCCACTGCGACTACCTTGCCTGCTGCCTCTGCCAGATACTGTGTCATGGTTCCGATTCCCGGACCGATTTCCAGCACCATATCGTCTTTTGTCACACCGGCTCCGGCAATAATCTTGTCCAGAACATGTCCGTCAATCAGGAAATTCTGTCCAAACTTCTTCTGGAAACAGAATTCATATTTCTTTATAACCTCAATCGTTCTCTGTGGATTGGATAGCTTTTCCATAAATACAAAAATACCTTTCTAAATAAACAATTTACCTTTTATACTGTTTTCTGTTAAGAATTTTCATTTTCTTTTCAGAAAGCGGTCACACATTCGCCACATTTCTTCTCTATAATAAAGCCATAAAAAAACAAAAGCAAGTGCTAATAACACATTATATAGATTTTTTCTTTTTCATAACCGGATGCGGCCGCGTGCAATGACTTTTGAACAAAGCGGCCCATCCAATCCTCTCTTTTTGAATATTACAGAGCTGTCAGGAAACTGGCAGCTCTGATGTCATATTGGTAAGAAAATCTCTCATCTTTCATCAATTTCCTTTCCTCTTAATTTTTCATTTATATATTTTCAGTTTATTTTTCTTGTAGTGAAAGAATGCCCCGCAAGAATGCTGGGCATTGAAAACACCTTTTTACAAAATATGATTTTCCGCAAAAAGTTTTCTTAACACCGGGTTTTCAAAGTTCTTGACACTTTCAGCCACCAATTCACTTTTTGCTTTTCCGTTCCAAACACTATCCATTATGACTCCAATATCATTATTAACATGTTTGCTGGTCAAATACACATCATAATAATGCCTTGCCTGATTAAAATCCTTTTTTGAGCGATAATACAGTGCAAGTACAAATGATTTCATTTCAAATTCCTGCTCATTTTTTACTTTCCCCAAATATGCTAAAAAATCATATTCATCATCTTCAACATAACTTATTGTTGCCAATAACCAACAAAGTCCATTATATGTCCAATATATAGCCTTATTCCACGGCCCAACTGAGAAAAAATTACATAATTTTAGATGTTTTTCTGCTTCTAACTTAAGCGTATCCATTTCAATCACGCCAAATAACTTAAGTAATTTTTCATATTTCTTTATCATATAGACATCTAATACTCCGCGAAGTAAATAAAGAATAATGAAACCAACTATAATTTCTTTCCACATTATTTGCACTGTACCTGTATTCATCTAATCGCCCCTTTATAAATTAATCAAATATTGAAATAACTGCTCCAATTGTTTCAATCGCTCCCAATACTCCTGGTACATGAATTACAAGAGCTGCAAGCGCCATAATTTCTGGAAAATTTATTGACAGCTTACTATAATCATAGCCATCTCCTACCGAATGTGTATACTTTCCATATACTCTTCCTAATGAATTCGTTCCCATTTCCAATGAAATATTTTTTAAGTGGAGTGCGAATGCATTTTCAGCACCTATCTGAATACTTTATAATATATTTTAAAGTTAAGGATGTTCTCTCGTATCTGCATAATCATAAACAATTTGTCTGCCATAATACACTGCTTGTCTTTCAAAATACTGGTTTTTTCCCCCTGATAACCATAATTCATGGTATTTTATCCACTGAAAATAGTGAGTTAATTCATGCGTTATTGAACATAAAATTGCTGCTAATGCGTCATCTTTTCCTTGGATTTTACATAAATCATTATAATCTCCCACTGCAATTTTTATATATGGTTCTACCATTAAATCATTTGGTCCAAAAAACACAGCTGAAACTAAATCTTTCGAAGATGTTTTTATATATTTTGTTTCCTTAAAATATATTGGCACACGAACAGGGAAACGATAAATACTTTTTAGCCATTGTACATATTCTTTACATGCTCTCTTTACCTCAACGTCTACATTTTTATCAAAACGCATTCTTATTCCACTTCTCTTATTTTTTGAAATATAAATACTCCAATCTGTGCAATACCATAATTTTCTCAATTTCATTTACCTCATATCAAATTTCGAACATAAACTAATATTTTCTATGTCCTTTTTTACTTGGATGATGTGGTCTATGTTGCTGTCTCGGTTTTTTACCAGACTTTTTCTTCCAATTATTTTGCTGTTTCTTTTTTTCTTGATTTTCACGTCCTTGCTTCTTTAATTCCGGTTGTGCTGTTCCTCTCTTTGATTTTGCAAACTTATATAACTTTTTAGCTCCATATACTACAGAAACAGCTGTTATTATTCCTAATACCGTCTAACCAACTGGATTCCAAGCATTACTTCCTCCAATAACCCATCCACCTGCTAACGCCGCTTGCCAAACATCACCGGTCTCATCTAAACGACTTATTGGATTATTATCACAATAGGCATACAGATTACAATCATCAAAATCCGTTTTCACACTCAGAACATCTTCATCATCCGCACTAATAAACCTGCAGATCTCCGGCTGATAATAACGGCTCTTCAGATAGTACATCCCCGTCTCTTCATCATAGTAGTACCTCTTAAATCTGTACGGGTTGTCCTTACCAAGACTTGCTGCCAGACTACCTGCCATCCGTCTGTATCCAGCTATTTATCCGACATTATCCAACTTCCAACAGCCCGCTACTGTTCATCTATAAACGTAATTACAAGAATCAGATTTTATACAGGAAAGCAAAAATCGCCAAATATATGATATTTGCAACTATTAAGATTCCATATCCATACAGAAATACTTGTAATATTGTTAATTCATCATCTATCAGAACATATAACACAAAAATGAGAAACAATATAATATAAACAAATGATAGATAAAGTAAAAAATACATCCACTTCGGTATTTCTTTTTTATCCAGCTTAAATATCTTCCTCATCTTTCTGCTTGGCATGATATAATGAGCCGGATAAAATTTTATCCGAATGCCTACTTTTTTTATTATCCGCCTAATGGATAATGAATTTGCATACCATCCCATAAAAGATAATATTGCAAACCAAAGAATAACTCGTGCCATTGCTTTTATCATTTCTACTCCTTATTGTCTCTACTTTATCTACCCAATACATCTACTCTACGTCACCTATGTCTCTTTTATTTCATTTCAACATAGGTGACATTTTCTACTTTTTCATATGTCCAAAAAACATACCTTATTTGAACCAGCTTCTTACTTTATTCTTTGCTTTTGTCCATAGCTGAGCAATCACATTGGAAGTTCCCGTTCCAGCAGCAAATTTTATACTGCTAATCCAGGTTGTTCCTTTCAACACGGTATCTCTCCACATTTTTGCTTCCGCAATTCTTTTAGCTGCAAGACTAGCACTTCCTTTCGTGCTTATCAGTCTTGTAAATCGCGCTGTCGTCTTTGAAGCAGTCTTTATCGTGTTAGACAATGCTTTGTACTGATTTGCTCCTGATCCGCCAATCCCTCCTGAAACTGCACCAGCCGCCGCTGAAACTGCCAGTTCGTCCACTTTTAAAGCACTGCCATTCACCTTACAATCTGCAACATACGATACTGCTCCAACTGCTGCTCCAACTCCAATCTGCCCCGTCAAACCTAACGGGCTTGCTGCCACTGCGCCACTGACGAAACCGCCTACTGCTGCAACCCCCACAGATTTCCAATTGATTTCTCCATTGAACATATACTGTGTTATCGCAGAGCTGGCCGCACCAATTACCATGCCTATTCCGCTGCCGTTTTTCACGGTCTTTATACGCCCTGTCTGTCCGCCGTCCGCTGCTGTTTCATAGATATACGTTGTCGTATGTTTCCCGCCGTTTCTCCTGATGGATGAAAGTCTGCCCAGCTTGTCAAAGGTCTTTTCAATCCTGACACTGCCGCAGGCCACGGATGTTTCACGGCTGTCCGCATCATAACCTCTTGTGACAGTCCTTACGCCATCCGGTGTCGTCTGGACTTCTTTTACCAAGCAGTCATTGGCATCATAGGTATATCGGTAGGCTGTACCGTCATCAAAGACCGCTTCACACAGCCTGTCTGTCAGGTCATAGCCGTATGTACAGGATTTTCCGAATACCTGTCCGTCCACAAAACGTGCCACCCTTCCCAGTTTGTCATAGATATATACCGTCCGATGGTATAGCTTGTGCTGTCTTTTGATGCTTTCACTTCTGTCACACGGTCAAGGTTATCATAGGTGTTTGTGCCTTCCCAGCCGTTGGCAATCAAAATCAAGGAAAAGAATATTTATATTCGAATGTCGGTTTATAGTTCTTTCCATCAACATATATTTCATATTGCTCAGTCATATCATACACATATCCATAATATTCATGCGTATATATTTTTACATCCCTATACTCATCTATTTTTCCTCTCTCTTGAATAAACTGCGTTCCCAGATTATCGCTGACTTCTATTGTATCTTCTGCATTATCAGACCACTTGTCTCCAGACAAATAGTAATCCTTTGTCCCATTTACATGCCACAATATATCTCCCATACCAGAAATATTTTCTGCCCCCACATCAAAGGAACCAACAAACTTATATCCGTTTGAAACTTTCTTATAACATTCCGAATCAAAACTTACACAGCCTTTTTTCTCTTTTTTCTTTATTATTACAAAACAGGAATCTTCCCCATATATGATGTCTTGTATTTCACCTTTAGGCATTAACCAATTTTCACATTTGAATGCTTGTTCCGGTGTTTTAAATGTAATAAAAAAATTTTCCACTGGAATACATGCAGAATAGGGAACAACTACCAAAAACATAATCGTCAAAAAAATTCTTATCATCTTAATTCGTTGAGTCTTTTTTATCTTCTGTTTTCTTAGCCCAATACTCAATCCCATCATATAGATGAAAATTATAACTTCAATAATAACCCTAACCGCAATCATTCATATCTCCCTTTTCCTTATTTATTTTAGACAATCGAGTATAAGAAGTACTCCCATACCCGTTGTCTTTACTAATAATTTCATAATTATCATCTCAAAAGCTACACCACTGGTAAAGCAATTGTTCCTATTCCTCCGGCAACGTAAGCCAAAGCTCCTACAATGAACAATCCACCTATTCCTATATCTGTATATTCGCTTTCTTCCATATCGTCTAATTGATTCATAACAGATGTTTTGTAATGAAGTTTCATATCTGTCAAATCAAAATACTTACTACTACTCTGTGCAATATTATTTGATGTATAACTAACCTCCACACCAATATTATCAACTGCTAAATTGATTTTTTTCGTACTATCTCCTCTGTTTATCAACAACCCTACTAATGACGAAGAAAGCGGAGAAGATATGTCTGTCTCAGCATAAAAAACAAAAGGCTTTGAAGAATTTCCGTACTGAGCAATTGTCTGAGAACTACTGTGACCACTATCAAAACTAATCGTTGACAAATTTCAATACTTTTACAATATAAAAAATGAATTGATCTATCAGCATGAATACCAGACAGAAGAAGCTTTGTATACAGCAATAGAAGAATTTACTTACACAACGTACAATCATAGAAGACCTCATTCTTACAATAACTATAAAACCCCCTTTGAAGCACGAAAAACAGCATGATGCCATTTGAAAAAGGGGCATCGTCATAATAGGATTTTTTTAGCCCTTAGTGTTACAAAAAAGATTGACCACAACAGATCGTGACACTGGTGCCCTTCGGTGCCATGACAAGGGCTTTATATGCCGTACCCAGAGGTTTCCGTACTGCGGATGCCCCGCAAGAATGCGGGGCATTGAGAACAAAATGGAATGGTTATAATATTTCTTCCCATGGTTTAACTTTTTTCAAGTTAACATCATCAAATGTTACTCCCCATTGAGCAATTTTTCCTCTGAATATACTTTCGTTAATTCCGCCTTCATAACTATTCTTTCCATCATTTATTTTTCCACTATCTAAATATACATAAAAAGTACTCCAATCTCTCCAATGTAAAATATTTATAAAATAGCTCATTGGCTCTTTCTTTCGAAACCTTTTTATTTCATACGGAGAAATCACTGCACATTTGCGACAATCTGTATAACATGATTTTATATTATTCTCTATCCTTCTTGTTTTTAATTCACTCCAGCGATATTCCTTACTGCGGTTTCGCCATTTGACGGTACAGCCTTCTTTATCCATCTCTATCACTCTGCCAAAGCTAAACCATTCTCGAATCAATATTACTTCTCCTACAACATTCCCTATTATAGTATACGTTAACCATGCTTTTTCATTTGCAAAAAAACCATACGCTATACATATAATAGACATAATTATAAGAAACCAAAAACCCACTTGATAGATTTGCATATAATATTTTTCAGGTATAATTATAATTTTATCCTCATCCACGTTTTAACGTATCCTTTCTATTCCCCATTCTTTTCGTCCTAGATAATAATACACTCTCTTTCTATATACTTTTTCCCTTTCCTTATAATCTGATTAGAAATTAAAGTACGTTTAAAACTATTTTTTACCGATTTTGACGATTTAGTTTTTAAAGGGTCTGAATTAAAAATTCTACTTGTAATAGCACCTACAAATTCTCTTCCCGCATTTTCAACTACATCCATCACATTATTAGCAACTTTATCATAATTCGTCTGCAAAATCACTCAGATAATCTTTTGTTGTATATTCCTGACCTGTTGCAGATGTTGCTGCCCACGTCAAAAATGTACCTACAGCCGCACCTATCAGTGCCGGAATTACTACATTCCAAAACTGACCATTCTCATCTTCCCTATAAACAGGATTATTATCACAATAATTATATAAATTTGTATCAACTAATGCCATAGGAGACTGTGTCAATACATCATAACTATCCGCACTGATAAACCTGCAGATCTCTGGCTGATAGTATCGGCTCTTCAGATAGTACATCCCCGTCTCTTCATCATAATAGTACCCCTTAAATCTGTACGGGTTGTCCTTACCAAGTGTCTCTGCCAGGCTGCCTGTGATTCCCAATAGTCTTCCCCAACTGTCATATCTGTAGTTTACTACAGCCGCGCCATTGGCGTCAACCAGTCCTGTGATCGTCATCAGGCCGTCACGGATATAATAGTAATCCGCACCCTTATAACGGATAACCATCAGCTGGCCACTGCCGTCATACAGATAATGTTGCCATGTCATCATCACGGCAGCCCCATCCCGGAATTCCAACTGTATTCTCGAATTTTCAGAAACAAGTTTTCCGCATTGAGTTCTGCTTTTCTCAGACATTCTTTCTTACATGTATTCTTACATTTGAAGAATATCTTGTTTAATTTTCTTAGTTTTCGTGATATTGAAGTCATTATATTCCTTTTTCTAAGAATGTCAATAGTCATTTCTTATATTTTCAGAAATTATTGACGAGTTTCTGGGATAATGGTATAATAATCTCAGAAAACAAAAAGGCATGAAACTCTCAGTATCCCAGATGCTTCATTTCGATCAGCCGAAACAGTATCTATGTTTCTGTTATGACTGTTCTTTATAAGGATACTGATATTTCACAAGACAACTGATGATGATAGAAGGAGATTTTTTCAATGAAGAGCACTGTAGGTGAAACCTTAAGAAAATGCAGAATTGCAGCGGGGAAGTCCGTGCGGGAAATGTCTGAATTACTGACTGCCAATGGTTTTAAAGCATCCGAGAAGACAATTTACAGCTGGGAGAACGGCAACAGCCAGCCCACCCCTGACGCCCTTTTAGTCATGTGCCGTGCCTACGGTGTCGAAGATGTCCTCGGCACATTTGGCTACGCACCTGAGAAACCAACCACCATTGCCGCTCATTTTGACGGTAATGAATTTACACCTGAACAGATTGAGAAGATTAAGGCTTTTGCCGCCTTTATCAAGTTCGATGATCAAAGGAAGTGATTCACCTGAATACTTATGAAGAATTATTGCAGGATGCCGATGATGAACAGGTACGCGTTCATGAGTCTGTTGACCTGAACGGCGACAGCACCGGAGAGAAACGTCTGGACGGCCTCTATATAGATGGCCATATTGCGCTGGATTCACAGCTGAAGACCACTGCAGAGAAGACCTCCATTCTGGCTGAAGAAATGGGCCATCACTTTACAAGTGTCGGTGACATTACCAATTTGAAGAATGTAAACAGCCGACAGCAGGAATTGGATGCCCGCCTGTGGGGATATAACCGTCTGATCGGACTGCGCGGTATTATCCGTGCTTTTGAACATCACTGCCAGAACCGCTATGAGATGGCAGAATATCTGGATGTTACGGAAGATTATCTCGAAGAAGCCCTGGCCTGTTACCGAAGCAAATACGGCGTTTATACCGTTGTTGATAACTATGCGATTTACTTTATTCCCAATATAGCTGTTGCGAGACGGTTTTAGAAAAATACGATAGTAAGGTACCTAACAATGCAAAAATCCAAAATTTTTGCCCTATTTTGATGTGGAAAGACAATATAATTATGAAGATACATGAGATTACCCCCAAAGATTACACAGACCTGCACCGTCTCTACTGCCAGCTGGAGGATGACTGGACCTCAGACATCCAAGACATGATTCGCGTTCTGGAAGAAGTGAAAGATGACCCGCATTATCATCTGGTGGGTATTTTTGACGATGCAGACAAGCTGGCGGGAACCATTACCCTCAGCAAATGTCTTGATCTGACGGCCAAAGCCCGCTTTTATTATTCCCTTGAGAATCTGGTGATTGATGAAAATTACCGCCAGCAGGGATATGGTCAGGCCCTGATGCAGTATGTAGAAGACTATGTGCGCCGACACAACGGACGCTATGTCAATCTGACATCTTCCATCCATCGCACCGACGCACATGAATTTTATTATCGTATTGGTTTTCCTCGAAATTATACCGTAGGATTTAAGAAAAACGTGGTGGACGATTAGCCATTTAAAAGCTCCGGCCGCCGCCCCCGTGGGTACCTCCGCCGCTGCTCATATGCACGCCGCCTCCGCCTGAGCCGCCGGAACCGCCTCCGCCCTTCGGTTTCTCAATATGACGTCTTGTTACCGTCCGGTTCATAAAGCGATCCTCTTTGGCATCCAGATGTGAACCGGATGCGTCAAAGTACGTCCGGCTGTTGGTTGTCACACGGCCGCCGCGTCTGAATACCATGGCAAAAGTCACAACTGCGCCGATGACAATAGCGATAATCAGTCGAAGCAGCACACCAAAGGCATCCATGCGGGCACTTCTATCTGTGGAGCGCCCCATATAATCACGGACACCTTTCAGGAAAGCATCGCAGGTGCCCTTATAATCGCCATCTGTGATGTGATTATAGCAATTATCCAGCACTTTATTGATTCTATAATCATCATAATAATTCATGGCCTGCCCCTGGGTCGCCATATAAATCTGCCGATTATCCATATCAATCAGAAACAAAATACCCGGATATTCATCTCTCGACATGGATTGACCGATTTTTTCCGCATAGGCATCTGCATAAGCCTGAGCACTCAATCCTCCTGCATCATCCGTTGTCACAATAGCGATATCTGCACTGTATCTCTCAGAATATTTTTCCAGTTTAGTCAAAAGTGACGCTTCCTCATCCGCCGACAAAAGATCCGCCGCATCATAAATACCGCTGGCTGACATACTCGAATCAGCCGCTGCCTCCCCATCCTGATTCGCTGTCAATACAGTCTCTGCGGCTGATACTGTTTCACCGGCCGTTTCTGCAGTCTCCGCGGCTTCTGCCTGAAAGGCTGTCATCACTGACGCCATTCCAAGGCCCATGACCATCAGCATCACCATCAGAAAATTCAATATTTTTTTCATTACAACAGCCCTCCAATCACCATCAGAATCGCAAAGGCCGCTGCCGAAATGCCTGCAAACCAGCCTGCCACTTTGCCTCTGCTCACAGGCGGTTCACCAATGACCTTACCTGTCTGGCCATTCATGGCAAATATATAATCTTTGTCCCTGTAGCGGTAGGAAATAAACCAGATTGGCAGATACACATAATCGCTGCTGATATGGTCATAATCCATCTGTTGATGGTCAATATGTACACTTGTGTAACCGGAAATCGTTGAACGGGCGTATTCTGCAGCATATCCGGCCACCTGCTGCTTCACCTGGGGCAGTAAATCCTCTGAACGATAATCTCCCTGATCCGCCTCAAATCCTGCCAGATACGGAATCTGGAAAGTTTTCAATGTGTCAAAACGATAGGGCTCCAGCTTTGCCATCAGGGTATCGTCCATTTTCTCTGATGCGTCATGGGGTACTTTTGTATATTCCAGACGCATTTTTCTCCGCACATCAAAAAAATCCGTCTCCGTGTATTCTGTTTCACCACGCACATAAATATTCACCCGGGTTGCCGTTCCCCGGACATCCACACTGGCATTCATATCATACAGCCAATATGGAATGTACAAAGGCTGCAGTCGCTGGATATTCTTTGCTGCCATAAAGCCCTTCGGCGAAAATCGACCGTTATGACACCATTTTCTGAAGGCTGTCTCCGCTTTCTCCCTGTCCAGCTCAAAAGGCAGCACGTAAGCCGGCCGCCAATCTCCGCTCAGACGGTCCGCCATCACCAACGGTGCCCCACAGTATTCACAGTGCGTGGCACAGGTTTTGGCTCCCGCTGACAAAAGACCGCCGCAATTCACACAATAGCGCTGTTTATCTGCCGGTTCTTCGGCCGCATTCTTATAATTCTCCTCATCCGGTCGGATATCCTCACTGTGATCACAATGCGCACAGTGAAGCTTTCCAAGCTTGATATCATATGACATATCTGCCCCACAGTTCGGACAGCTGAAATTCACAATCATTGTTATTCTCCCTGTATCATAAATTTATATTTTCCTGACCCTATATCTCTTCACCCAAACATTACCTTAATCATACCATTTTCTCTCCCCGGTCGCAATCAATCCTGAAGTAAAAAAAGGGACTTTCAACGAAAACGATTTTGTTCCATTGAAAGCCCTTTGCTGTTGCTTGAAGCTGCACACTTTTTTATTTTTTGAGAAGCGCCGTCATATCTTCAATAAGTTTTTCGACGTCCCGCTTATTCACCAGTTTTCTGGCCTCACCGTTGATTTCTGCCAGATGGAAGCTGCTGTCATAGACTGTAAATGATACGGTTGTCTCGGTATCATCTTCCCACTTGACAGTAACACTGATGGCCGCATCACCGGTTGATTTTGCCGCTGTATCCAGAATCTTCTCTGCCGACATGCCTGAAAGATCACTGTAGGCAGAAGATAAATCTGTCAAAGCAATTTCTGTATCTCCGGCATACCATTTTTCTTCTGTCTCTGCCTCAGTCTCTGCACTGTCCGCCAGATCATCCGCTTTGGCAACTTCTTTCTTTACCAGATGCCAGCTGTCACTGCCGATGGCAACATCGATACCCTTTGCATTATTCAGAGAACCGGACAAAATCGTATTATCCGTAAAATCCGCTGCTTTCTTTTCAATCAGTTCTTTGATCGTATCACCGCTGACAACATGGACTTCTTTTGAACCATCTAAGGCTGCATAGTAATCGCCGTCTTCATTCTGACTGCCGATATGCAGTATCAGCTGTTTGGCCACCTCAACAGTTTCCGTTTCAGACTCTGTTTCTTCTGTATCTGCAGTTTCCTGTACACTTTCTGCTGATGTTTCTGTCACTGTCTCTGCTGTGGTATAATCCACAGAAATGTCCGCTGTCGGTTTGTCCAGGCCATATTTCGACAAATCTTTGCAATTATACTCTACATGGCTCTTAAATGTGATGCCTGTCACAGTGTTGATAAACTGTGTTACAGATGATGATGCACAATTCTCTTTTTCCTCACCGTTTTCAAGAACTATCCCGCCGCCATCGCTGTCATTCTTAATTTCCAGTGTATGGCTGCCGGATTTGACATTGATATCCGTAATGCTGTCCGATGTGATGGTTGGGAAGCTCTCCATATCCGCCAGTTGATAAATATCCGAACTGAACGTATCGGCAAAATCGGACGCCACCAGGTAAACTGCGTCATCTCCGCTGATTTTCAGATAGGACCCACCGACCGCATCATTGGTATCACCCACGGTAAATTCTGCCTCTTTGTCGTCACTGGCCGTATATCGCACAGTCAATACCGGCGAATCCAGACCATATTCCGACAAATCTTCCGGTGAATCCAGTTTTCGGGTAGCTGAAACCGCACCCAGGGCATTGGTCATGGTCGTCAGGCTGTCCTGGTCAACCGGAAAACTCTTGTCCTCCGCATTATACCAGGTGCCGTCCTCCTTCCTAAAGGAGAGACTTTTGCCGTCTTTTTCATAAGAAATGGCTGTAATCTGACCACTGTCCACACTGCTGATCACCAGAGAATCATCAGAGCTGTCCGCATCCTCCGACCTCTGACTCAGCTCCACAACGAGTAAATAAAGAACAGCTGCCGCCGCCAGGCAGATGATAGCAATTATAAGCGCTTTTTTCCTGTTCTTCATATGCTATTTACGCCTCCTTCTAAACCATACGACACCGCCGCCAATCACAAGGGCCGCCGGAATCAGGATGACAACAGCACCCCAGAATCCCGCATCTGCAGCTGTCACTGTCAGATAGGTTGTGGAAAGGCTCTTGGTCGGTATGGAAATACTTTCTTCTTTATCGATCATCCAGCTCATCACGTTGCTGATGAGTTCATAATTACCGCCGGACACAGCCTGATTCATATTTTCATCCAGGATTGCTGAGGATGAGAAATAAACCAGTTTTGTCTCCACATCATTATAATTTTCAGTGACTGCAGCACCCACTGTAAACGATCCCTCTTCATCACCTGAAGCTTTTTCCGTTGTTGTCAGATTCTTCAGATCCGTTTTAATATACGACTTGCTGCTTGTCTGCAAAAGAGCTTCTGTTGTCACAGTGCTTCGCACATCATCAGAAATATTGATATTCTGTGCATACGGCATCAGCACCAGATCCTTGGATGTCATGCTGCCCACTGCATCGGCACTCTGGATTCTCGGGATCAGATAGGATGGATACCCCGGATAATAATACTGGCTGTTGCCTTCAAAAATCAATCCCGCACTTGTGGAGAGACCATAATTATTCAAAAGTTCTGCCAGATTCGGCATATCCGTTTCTGTATAATCCGTGAATATCAGCACATGGCCGCCATTTTCCATATAAGACAGGATTCGATCCTTTTCGTCCGCTGTAATATCCTTCTGCGGTCCGTTGACCATCAGACAGTCTGCATCATCCGGTACAGATTCACTTGTTACAAGATTCAGCTCTTCTATATCAATATTTTCCTTTTCAATCTGGCTGGTCAGTGTATCAGAAAGGGATGCTTCATCATGACCTGTCAGTGTATACAGTTTCGGCAGAGTATCTGATGTCACATAATCAATGGCACTGGTCAGCTGACCTTCTGCGTCGAATCCGGTTGTCTGACTGCTGTATGTGGAATAATTAAACTCCGACTGATAAATATCACTGTAGTTGATGACTTTATATTTGTCTCCACACACAACGATCAGACTGTTGTCTGACAGGGAACTGTCTGTATACTGCTTTGTAAAGGACGGATTGACCACCGGATCCTTTGTATGCACTTTGATATGACTGGACAGAGACTCATAACGTTCCAGCACTTTCTGGATCTGTTCATCCTCCTGTCCGCTCTGGGCAACCAGATAAACATCCACATCCGAATCCAATCCCTTGACAAACGTCTTCGTCTGATCAGTAATCGTATAAAGCTGATTATCCGTCAGGTCAAACTGTGTATATTTCACCGGAATCTGACCCACTACCAGATTGATCACCACAACGATGGCCAGCACAACGGCTGTCATCAAGGCATCGCCGCCCCAGCGTTTGCGCTGAATGGACTGTATCGTCAAAAAGATGCAGAATCCGATAATAGACAGGTAATAGACAATACCCGTTATATCAAAGACACCGGAACCGAAGTTAGAAAAGAAGGATGTCATATTAAAGGCACCCAACACTTTTGCCACAGAACCGGCCATCCATTCTGATTTTGCAAAGAAAATGATAACATTGACAGCTTCCGCAATGATAGCCGCCGCAACTGCGATCTTTATATTGGATGTCAGGTTATACACCAACCATGCTGCAAAAAGAATAACGAAAATCCAGATAACAAAAGATGCCACCGCCGTTAACGGCAATGCGTTGGTGATCACACCTGTAATATAAAATACAAGCAGCACAAAGAATGTCAGCAGTGCTGCAATAACCTGACTCTCCGTTACTGATGAGATAAACAGGCCGATGGCAATGCAGGCTGAACCATACAGGAAATAACCCAAAATGGCTGTATAAGCCATCGGCAGGGAAACGGTACCGAACCGACTGAGAATCAACGGATAAAAGCAGGTGATCAGCAGGGCCAGGCCGAATACTGTCACCATCGCCAGATATTTACCAATGACAATTTTCCAGAGTGAAACAGGCGCCGTCAAAAGCAGCTGATCCGTCTTCCGGTTTTTCTCCTCCGCAAGGATACGCATTGTCAGTACCGGTGTCATCAAAAGGAATAAGACAATGACGCAGGACAATGTGTAACCGAAATACGGATAGCCTGAAGACAGATTGATCACCGCAAAATAGATACCGATTACAACCAGCATAAAGGCCATGCAGATATAGCCCGTCATGGATGTAAAATACGAACGTAATTCCTTTTTATAAATCGCTGTCATGTTCTGTTTCCTCCTTTCCGTCTTCTTCATCTGTCTCATCAGTTTCTCCCGGGTGCTCTTCATGTTCTTCATGATCTTCCTCATGTAACTCATCTTCATGAGGATCTTCATTGTTTTGTGCCTTTGCAGATGTTTCAGTACCATCGGCTGTCAATTCAATAAAGACATCCTCCAATGACTTCTTCATCTGATTCATGGCATAAATCGGGCACTGGACAGCTGCCAGTCTGTAGAAGATCATCTCACGGACTTCTGTCTTCGGATCGCTCTGGATCATCACATCGACACAACCTTTTTCCTCAGAATCCGTATATTCAATATTTTCAACACCATCAACAGCATCCAGTACGCCTTTGATAGCCGCCTCATCCCCTTTGACTGTCAGATGCAGTGTTACCTTATCTTCCATGAGCTTGCCAAGATTATCCGTTGTGTCACTGGCCACCAGTTTGCCGTGGGACAAAATCAGCACATCATCACAGACTGCACTGATTTCAGACAAAATATGGGAACTCAGAATGACGGTATGTTTCTTGCCAAGGCTTCGGATCAATCCGCGCATCTCAATGATCTGCGCCGGATCCAGGCCGACTGTCGGCTCATCCAGAATAATCACCTCCGGATATCCAAGCAGTGCCTGGGCCAGACCTACACGCTGTTTGTAACCTTTGGACAGATTCCGGATCAGACGGTCTGACACCGCCTCCAATTTGGCATCTGCGATCACTTTCTGAACCTCTTCTTCCTTTTTATTCCTGGCAATTCCTTTTAATTCGGCCGCAAAACGCAAATATTCAAGGGGTGTCATATCTGTATACAAAGGCGGGATTTCCGGCAGATAACCAATACATTTCTTGGCCTCCTCCGGATTCTCCAGCATATCATGCCCGTTGATCATAATGCTGCCTTCTGTCGGTCCGATATAACCGGTAATCATATTCATCGTTGTGGATTTGCCGGCACCGTTCGGTCCCAGAAAACCGTAAATATGGCCTTCTTCCACTGTAAAACTCAGATGATCTACGGCAATATGATCGCCGTATTTCTTCACAAGATTTTTGACTTCTATCAAAGCCTCTCTCCTCCTTCTCACTATTTGAACAGACAATTACGAAACCCAAGAATTTTAACATTTTCCATATCTAATGGGTTTCGTAATTGTCTGTTTCATGCTTTATACTTTATAGCATGCTATTTTCTCTCAAGGTATAGCATAACCAATATTTGTGATGCTTTGGTGGGGATTTTGTGACGAAAAAATGACCATTCTGTGAACGGTCACAAACGGTCATTTTCTTCTGTATATCCATTTAATTTTTATGATCAATTTTCATCGGCAGGCTGCTTGTCCGCACCGAAGACAATGCGGTTATAATCAGCACTGTCCTGCTGCCATCGCTGATAACGGCTGTCTTTTCTATGGTCTTCCAGCTGGTACTGCGATCCCAGATAATTTTCCATCCATGTACTGATCTTCTTTGCACCGCTGTAATTCAGATGATTGCCGCCGTCACGACTGTCCGTCAGCCAGTCAAAGCCCGTCTTTGTCATCATATCCTTCATATTAAAATCAATAAAAGGAATATTTCGATCAGATGCGTAGTCCGCCACTGCCTGATGTCTGGCCATATTCCATGAGTTGGCTGACGGCATCTCCACAAATAGCACCTGAATGTCCGCATTCCGGCAGATTTCAACAAACTGATTGAGGCTCTGCAGCGCTATGGCATCTATTTCTTCCCAATCATCCGTCTTCGCCATATAATCGGACCCTTTGTAAGCCACCCGGTCATCCGAATAGCGGTACCCCTTGGCCGCATCATGCCATGGTTTCTGCGGTTTGCCCATCAGCTCTGAGATCGTCACACTTTTCCAGCGATCATGATATTCCAATACCGGAAAAAGATAATTGGCTGCGGTCTTGACCAATGAGGTCAGATGACCGTCCATGTTTTCCTGGAAAAGGGCGTCCGTCTCCAGAATAACAACTTTGGGCCTCTGGCATGTCAGCACTTCCTGAAGCAATCTCACGGACTGATCGATGGTCTGATTGGGTTCTCCACAGGCAAAGCCTGAAATGCCATGCGTTTTCCACAATTCCATAGGTGAAAATCCACTGGCCAGATCACTGTTGCCGATAGCCACCACATCCAGAGAATCCTTTTCTTCCCCATAAAACCCTCTGGCTCTGTAATTGTGCATGCCGCCGCTGGTGGAATTCGACCTTGGCACCAACGTCTTCGACATTCCCACCAACAGCAAAACCGTCAACAGCACAAAAGCAATCATTTTCAATGCCCGTCCGGCAAACTGTTTTCTATTAGATATATGCATTTCACTGACTCCTCATTCACGAAGTTATTTCTGCGTATTAAACATATTTCCCACTTCTGCTTCCGCCGCTGTCTGAAACTCCTCCCCATTATGCATTTGGATTTAGAAGTTAGCATACAATGGGTCCACCACGCCATATCCGCTGCCATAGGCTCCAAGCAGTACAATGGCACAAAATACCCCTGCATAAACGGTCCACCTGAGCACCATCGGCCATGATGCAATTCGCTCACGTATACAAATACCTCTTTCTCTGACAATACCCACCATCAGCATCAGTAAAGCGCCCAGCGCCAGCACAGCCAGATCATGTCTGTCTAACCCCAGCTCAAGCCAGTTTCCTGTTGTTTTTCTAAACATGGATTCAAACATCTCCGCAAAAATACGCAGACTATTTGCCCGAAACAACAGCATGCCGACATTCACCAGTATAAAAGTTCTGATGATCAGCAGCAGCTGCCATGGCCGGCTCTCCTTCCGAATCCCGGTTTTTTCATAAAAACAATGTATCACCGGTTTGCCAAAAAGGCCGAATAATGTCAATACATAGTAGTACATGCCGTAAGCCACATATTTCCATGCAGCTCCATGCCAGAGTCCATTGGCCAGCCAGACGAAAAACAGCGCAAACGCCGTTGGCATTGCCTGCCCCAGATGGACACTCAGATGTTTCTTGGCCCATCTTCCCAGCTTCATATTTGTTTTCGACAATGTTACCGGATAGAAAATATAATCTTTGAACCAGGCCCCCAGCGTCATATGCCATCTTCGCCAGAATTCACCGATGGACTTCGAGAAAAAAGGCTGATTGAAGTTCCGGGCAATCTCAATGCCAAACAGTGCCCCGCTGCCCCGCACGATGTCCATGCATCCGGCAAAATCCGCATAAATCTGCAATGTATAGACGAACATCGCCAGGATCACAATGCCGCCGCTGTAATCCGACGGACTGCCGAAAACGGTACTGACAAGCAACGCCGCCCGGTCAGCCAGCACCATTTTCTGGAAAAGTCCCCAGAGGATCAGCTGCGCGCCAAAGGTAAACTGCCGGTAATCAGCCCTGTGTCCTTCAAAGGCCTGCCCTGCAAGCTGGCCGTAACGGCTGATAGGGCCTTCCGTAATATTGGTGAAAAGGCTGAGGAAAAGTGCCAGTCTGCCGAAGTGATGATCCGCCGCTGTCTGCCCCCGGTAAACATCGATCACATAGCCCACCGCTGACAGCGTATAAAAAGAAAGGCCCAGAGGCATCAACAGTTTCAGCGCCGGCAGCTGAAAACCAGGCTCCAGATGGCTTCCCAGCGCATTGATATTGGCACTGAAAAAGTGATAATATTTCAAAAAGGCCAGAAGCCCCACATTGATCAGCACCATGGCAAATACAATATGGCGCTTTCGGCGCATCATAACTGCCTTTCTGGTTTTTCTCTCTTCTTTTTCCAGACTTTTGCGCACACTGTCAAAGGCCTGCTGCTCCCGCTCCATAGCCAGAGCTCCCAGATAAACCGAAACGGTTGTGATCAGCAGAAAAATGATCAGTTTTCCGGAGGCCAGCCAGTAGAAGAAATAACTGCCGCCCAACAGCACCAACCATCGTTTTTTCAAGGGCATCAGGTAATATAAAGCCACCAGCACCCCCAGAAAAAACAGCAGATAAAAATAAGAGGTATAACTCATCCCGGACTAATCCTCCTGAAGCCGCATGATCAGCTGCCACATCGCCTCCACAGACTCAAAATTCTCCGGCACCACATCCGTCGGCAGAATCTCCACATCAAACTCGTCACAGATCTCCGTCACAATCGTCATCACATCCAGAGAATCAATCAGTTCATCCGACACCAGATGCTTCTCATTCACATAATCAATACCCGGTTTCACTTTATTCAAAATATCTAACAGTTCTTTCATGTCAATAGCATCTCCTTCCATTTTCACTCTATTATCTACCACAACTAATACTTGATAACACTACTTCTTATCCCCTCAACCTCCGATGGGCAAGCCATCGGATTCCTGCAATAGCTATCTTGTTTGCAAAACCCAATAAACTTCTGATAAGTGCATGTCTGACGGACGCTTCATAAGCAGGTGCTCCCGACACAGCCAGTACTTAGGCACTGTCTTTTAGTGCCTTATGTACTGCTGCTAGTGCCAGGCAGTGCAAACGTGCCTGCTTTGAAACGTCCGTCAGACACGCACTTTCAAAGCCCCGATTTTGCAAACCTGATAAACTAACCGATGGCCTGCCCATCCATTAAATCTGTATAGTAGCTCTTCAAGTATTTCCTGTCGATTTTGCCGTTGGCATTTTCCGGCATCCTCTTCACTCTGATGCATTCTCCCGGCCGCATATACGGCGGCAATTTCCCTTCCAGAAGAACCCGCATCTGATTTTCATTTTTTGGACCGCCCTCATAGAACAGGACGATTCTGTCATGCACTTCATCGTAAATACTGACACAGCTCTTGACATCGGAGGCCGCACCGGCGGCGGCTTCAACTTCACCTAACTCGATACGGTATCCCATATGCTTAATCTGAAAATCTCTGCGTCCCAGATACAGCAGCTCGCCGCGGTCATTATAACGGACCAGATCACCGGTTTTATATATCTTCTCCGGATACCATGGGTTCAGCGGGTTCTGGATAAAAGCAGCATCCGTTTTGTCCGGATCTCCATAATATCCGTCGGTTACAAAAGAGCCTCTGACGCACAGTTCGCCGATTTCTCCCGGTGCCGCTTCCGTACCATCCTCACGAAAGATGATCAGGTCACAGTTGTCGCAGGCACGCCCAATAGGCAGTGTTTCACTATCCGCAAAATCCCGGTCCACAATGTAATAGGCACAGATATCTGTTACTTCTGTCGGCCCATACAGATTGGCATACAGCAGCTCCGGCATTTTTCTCCGCCAGTAATTCAGCTGTTTCACCGGCATCACCTCACCGGCGAAAAGAACCTTCTCCATATACGGAAGGGACACATAATCCAGCACTTTCCAATTAGCCACTATGGACAAAGCCGTCGGCACCCAGTAAATGGTATTCACTTTTCGACTGTTCATATACTCCAACAGACGCACCGGAAAAGCAAATAATTGCTTCGGCAGAATCTGAAGTTCTGCGCCTGCTGCCAGAGTTGTATAAATATCCAGCACCGACATACTGAAATAAAAAGGTGTCTGGCTGCCGAAAACCGTCGCTTCATTGATATCAAATGTCGTTTTCACCCATTCCGCATAAGCCATCACATTTCGATGGGAAACGGCAACACCCTTCGGCATGCCTGTGGAACCGGATGTAAAAAGGGTATACACCAGATCCGTATCCACTGCTTTTCTCCGAATCTTTGCCAGCCCTTCCCGATCCTCAGGCACATACATGGCCTTCTCATAAAGAAGGATCTTCGGACTGTCTTTTCTTTCGTAGGCAAGGGCTTCCCTGACTGTCTCTTCATGGTCCCTGTCGGTAATAATCGCCGCCGGTTTCAGCACACTGAAAATCTTGCGGATTCTGTCCCAGGGCATTTTGGTATCAATCACTGTATAGAAATCACCGCCGTAAACCGTTCCCAGCATTGCCGCCAGACAGGCCGGTGTTTTTTCCATATAAACAGCCACCGGACGGTGTGTCAACCGGTGCTTCAGCAGTAAACTGCCGATCCGCGCTGATGCCTCTCGAAGCTGACGCCAGGTCATCGATGTATCTGTATCGGCACAGGCTGTTTTCTCAGGCCGCCGACCGACTGAATGTTCAAGATATTCCAATATATTTTTCATGCTATCGCCCCCTGTTCTCTTTGGTGCCCCCATCATAGCACAAAAAAATCCGAAAACAGGAAAAGTCGGGGTATTGTAAGAAAGTTATATGGAGTGAAAGAATTCTGAAAGAAAATTTAGTATAACTATAGACAAAAAAGGATGCCCTAAGACATCCTCTTACATAGAATTTATTATTTATTTCTCCGCTTCCTCTATCACACAGGTATGTTCTCGCGTCACTTTATCATAGTTGACACCCACCAGCAGAATATTTCCCCTATAATCTTCGAGGCTCTTACAGTATTGTTTTTCTTTAATCTGAGCAAGGGCACCCTCGGCACTGTGATTCCATTTCAGTTCAACCACCAATGCCGGTTTATCCGGGAACTGTCTGCGAGGCAGGAAAACCATGTCAGCCAACCCTTTTCCTGTGGGCAGTTCACGATATACAGTGTAAAAATTTCTTGCTGCATATAAAGCAAGTGAAATGGTATAACTCAATGCATTTTCATCGTTGTACTGAATATGTGCCGTTTCAAAGTGCGCCTGTTCAATCCCTTCAGCGACTTTCTCAGGATATTTCTGCCAGATAGCCTGAAGCGTATCTGAAGAATTCTTTAATGCCTTGGAAACCTCACCCCACTGGGATGCAGCAACGGCATTGATGTATTCGCCCCGCACTTCACTGTTTGGAATGAAAACTTCCTTGTATGAAAAATCATATCCCAAATAGCCAAGATGGATCAACAACGTCAAAACATCATCCTCACTGTAGAATGTCGTCATATCATTGGAAAATGTTCCTGTATTAACCGGAATTCTCTCTCCCGCCAACATACTCAAAACATCATCCTTCAGTCCTTCAAAGTTCATATCAATATAGAACCGAAGAGCTTCAAATGTCTCCGTCCGATTCCAGTAAGAATCGCAAATACCGGTTAAAATAGCTGTCACCACGGAGCGCGGACTGTAGATGGATCTGGCCTTCTCAAAATGATAACCGTCATACCATTCTTTTAGTTCAGACAAATTTCTTCCATATTGCTTACATAAAGCGGCAACTTCCTCTTCCGTAAAACCGACAAATTCTGCCAAGGGTCCCGGATTCGTCATAGAAAACTCATCAAACATATTAAGTGCTGAGTGTGTGCCATATTTCTTAATCGGCAAGATTCCGGTCATGTAGGCAAGATGAATATACGCCTTGTCCTTCAGGAAATCCCTCAGGAAATCCAGATACTGTTCCTGCGCTTCATGGTTCTCGCGATATTCCCTGAAAATGCAGTCCCATTCATCAATAATAATCACAAACGGACATTTCGTCTGCTGGTAAACATCCTGCATTGCCCTGCTAAAATTTTCTTTATCAAAATAATTAATATCCGGATATTCAAAAAACAAATCCCATAAAACTGATTTTTTTACTAAACGTAGCATCTCATCCATGCTTGATGTCTGACTGAGGAATTCCTGCATATTCAGAAATATTGTATTATATTGATTTAATTTCTTCTCGCAGGCATCCGCTTTGGAAATCTTCAATCCCTGAAATAATTCCCGCGAATCACACCCCCGGCTGTAATAGGCCGCCAACATATTGGCCGCCATCGACTTGCCAAAGCGTCGAGGCCGGCTGACACACACATATTTCTGATTGCTGTACATGACCCTATTGGTATATTCAATTAACCCCGTTTTATCCACATAAATCTGAGAATTCAAAGCTTCTCCAAACTTCTCATTCCCAGGATTCAGATAACCACCCATGCACCGCACCTCCTTCTATTGCCTGTCAGCCCTGCCTGTATATTCATTATGTATTCGTGCTTATTTATGAAGTTTTTGAAATTTTACTTGACTCTGAACAGTTACATAATAATATTCACCGGTTAAACTGTTTATGCGGCATGCCGCTCCTTCGTCATCTCAATGGCACTGTCCATATTCCCGGATGCTGCCACTACAAAAACAGGCAAACTGTCCTGATAACTGCTGTTGATCTCACATTCCCAGTATTCCAGCCTTTCCCCGTCTTTCTCAATGCACGTCAGAAGCTCCGGCGGAATACGCCATCCATCTGATTCTTCTGTCATCATGGTAACGGCCGCTGACAGAAAATAGCGGATCACACTCTGTCCATGACCATTATCCTTGAAATCCGTATCCAGTCTCCTGAGATATTTCTGAAAAGCGGCTTCTTCAAAAATAGCCAGACTGCTGCCATACCACTTGGTCACAATATATTGCTTATTGCTGTCCATCTGTAAATCTGTACATCCGTCTGTCCTAAGTTCAACTGCTCCTCTCATGTAAACCCCTCCTAATTACTGCAGCTCCGCCAACAGCTGCTTCTGTCACATGACTAATGTTCCTCTCTTCCATCAGCCAACACTTCTCCCACAAGTCTTAATAGCGATTATGAACAACTTCTATGGCTGCAATGACATCCCGCATCTTGAGTTCGGTTCCGTCATCCAGAACTGCCGTCCCCGTCAGATGCCCAAACACCTGATGCTGATCGCTGGCAATTACTTTCATATCAATCTTTGCTTTTCTGTCCAGGATCGGCTCAAAAATCCCCTCAAACCGACCATCACTGGATGAAATCGTCCACGGATCCATGTAATTAAAATTGCCCTTATCATCCTGTCCGATCATAAAAACAACTTCCTGAAGCTTATGGGCACGGCCATCATAGAAAATCACATTCTCAGTGGCACTGCTCCGATCACTGAATCCATAGCCGAGATTGAAACCGAAAGGTACACCGTTCAGCCTTGTACTGCAGGTTCCCCAACGCCAGATATTGTCATAAGTCCACACACCGCGTCCCCAGTCAAGGACAGCCATATCTTTTCTCCCATCAAAAATATAATCGCGCCCGTCAAAGTTCACTTTGCCCTTGACCGGCATACAATTCACCTTCTGATTGTAATAAAAAGCCTTCTGATTCTCCTTCCACGGTGTTGCAATACAGATGCTGTCCATCTCCGGCTGCTTCATCAGAAGATCCGCCGTCAATGTCTTACCATCCTGAAAATCACGGAAAACACACTGAATTCTTCTTCTATGCGGCTTCACCGTATAACGAAGATGAATCCGACCATTTCTGAAATCCGCATTGCCATCGTCCGATGTCCTCCCCAGTCCCAATCGTCCCATAGGCATTGCCGTCAATATGGTCTCAGTATGTTCCTTTCGTTCCACAAGATCAATCAAAGAAACACTAATTAATCCCGCATATCCCAGATCCGACAGGGTAAATGCAACGGCATAATGTTCATTGCCCGCAAGATAATAATCCCATTCCTTAATGCGAAAAGAAGGGGCTGCAATATTCTCGCGATTATACTGCCAGACCGGTCGTCTCGCCCATCCAGGCGTTACAACGTATCCCTGCTTATCCAACAACTTCTGAACATCCGTTACCTCATGCTGCATAAAGATCCCTCCTGTCTTCTCTTATTTTGAACGTATATTATCAGTATAACAAATTTTTTGAAAAAAAATAGTCTTTTATACATATTTCATAAATTTCGGTGCAAACTAATGCTGTCACCCGTCAATATGTTAGCTTTTCCGTTCGCAGTATCAAGTGAAAAATATTTCTCACGATTACATGTTGAACGGACTCAGTTTTTTCGCAATTGAAAGGAGATTATCAAAATGGAAGTAAACAATTCAATTAAATGTGGCGTTCATGATTGTAAACATCATGCAGGTAATGTGGAATACTGTACCTTAAACTGTGTCAGCATCGGCGCCTGCGAATGTTCCCCTAAGACAAAAGAGGGCACCGACTGCGAATCTTTTGCAGCCCGCTAAACTAAAAAAAGGGCTGCACCAATAACCCAAAAGCGTGCGGCCCATGTATATCAAACTATGAGAAACACGCTCCGCGAGTTTCTCAAGTTATCGCGGCCTCTACACTCCGTTTCGGTCGTTGCTAAACAAGCGCCACTGGCGCTTAGCAACGCCAAAGTCTCGTGCAAGCACGAACCCTGGCTCGTTGCTCGCGTAAATAAGGCGTCGCTTTAACGATTAAAAAATCGTAAAGCGGACGCCCCTTTTGTTCAAATTTGTGCATTTATTACCTTCAAAATTGTCTTTAAAAAATAGCTGAACTGCGTATACTTAAATTAAAATCTTGTCCTACTTTCCCAATACATGCACTGAATTACTAACAGCTTTCATAGACAATATTCAAATCACCGAACAGAATATTTACTTTCAGATGGCAATATATGTGTCTGTCCATCAAGATATATTTCATAATCTTCCGTAATATCATACATATATCCATAATATTCATAATCATATATCACTATCTCCTTATAATGTCCTCCATCTGAAACTTTTTGAACAAATTTCGTTCCCAGACTATCTCTGATATTCACACTGTCCGCTGCATTTTCTGACATTTTCACTCCTGATAAATAATAATCTTCTGTTCCTTTAATATGCCATACTATAATCGCTGTGCCTGCTATATTTTCTGCCTTCACATCCAATGTGCCCAAAAACTTATACCCACCTTGTACTTTCCTCAAATATTCCGTTTCATAGCTTATCATCCCATTCTTCTTTCTTTTTTCTATTACCATACATGAATCCTTACCATCTATAATATCGTCTATCTCTCTTTTGGGCATCAACCATTCTTCATATGCCATTGCTTTTTCTGGCGATTTAAACGTAATAAAATAATTCTCTATGGGAACATATGATAAATAGGGAACAACTATCACAAACATAATCATCCAAAAAATTCTTATTATCTTAATCCGTCGAGTCTTTTTTATCTTCTGTTTTCTTATCCTAATACTCAGGCTCATCATATAGATAAAAATTATAACTTCAATAATAATTCTAATTGCAAGCATTTATGTATCCTTTCACAGTTCGTCCTCTGATAATTCTACATGCTATTCCTTTAATTTTTCCATAAGTATATCTTTTTCTATTGCACCCTGAAAATATTTCAAATTCTTATTTTTTTCATCTCCATTTGTCAAATATACCTCCCAGTCTCTTTCATTATAGCATCTCATTCCTTGATCTTGAACTGGTTAAAACTCTTTTCAAACTTTTCAAGCCACTTTCTCTGCATAATCAAGGCATATCCATCCCTGCCCTGATTTCAGTTTTCCCCATCGGCTTTTCTCTCCGGCTGCATTGACAATTCCCGTTGCTTCTTCTGTAATGGTAAATACCCCCTTGCCTGTAAATCCCACAGCCTTTGAATAAATTGTAGGTGCCTGCCGGATGTTCAGATCGTCAACAGAAACTCTTACCAGATATGCTGTCTTTTTATTTAATGTCGTACTATCTGTCGAAGTATTTTGATTTGTCTGATGACTGTCATTATTCCGGTTATTCTGACTGCTCTGCCCGCTTTGATTTGCTGGCTGGCTTTTATTCCCAATACCAAAATATTCTGCTATTGCAGCCGCCTTGGCCTCCGCTATAGCTTTTAAGTTTTCCTGTTTCGACAGGAAAATACATTCCTTGGGATTATCATGAAAGCCATGCTCAACAATGTAATCATAACGAACCGGGCCATTTTTCGCCTGTCCCTGTGAAGCTGCTCCAGATACTGCCCCGCGGATAACCCCATACCAGTCTGCACCGTTGCTCTGGGTCTTTGTCACGACTCCCCTGTTATAAGTAATGCCTGTGGATGGCTTCATGACTTTGACAATGGCATCGATCATTTTCTCTGCCAGTTTTTCTGATCCCGGAAGATGTGCCGAACGAACCACCGTCACACCGCAGGCTTTTCCATTGAATGCATCCGTATGGTTGCTCTCAAACAAAACATTGGCATATCCGTTCCCCTTTTTCACTGCCATCTGTCCGCGCTCATAAAGCCCCGGGTCCTGATTCCGTTCTCTTGTCAGGATAACATCAATCCCTCTCTTTTCCAGGGCTGTCTTTTCATAAAGACTCAAATCATAAACAGCCTTGCTTTCATAATAACCTTTCACGGCTCCGGCATTATAGGTATTCCCCGTATGTCCCGGGTCAATGACGACTAACAGCTTTTTATTTTCTGACATTTTCTCCACCTCCTGCCTTCATTTTATTCAGCACACTATTATTAGTATTCGCTTCATTGGTGTTCGCCTCGCCTGCTTCATATATCTTATCACTTATACCATTGTCCATTGGCAGCTCTGATGTCATATTGGCAAGAAAATCTCTCAGCCAGCTTTCGACCTTCTTCGGCACCGGCAGGCCGCACAGAACCATGTTTTTCAATACGGATAAACATTCACAGGCTGTAAACAGCAGACAGAAGAATTCACACATCCCAAGTTTCTGAACACCCAGATCATGCACATATTCCTCAGGTATAAAAGCCAGAAGATTCACATGAATCAGTAAATCCGCCAGCATCAAAATCCCTACACTGACAACCATGGCCACCTTTCTGATAGCTCCGTCGATACCCACAGAACTGTTGAACTGTCGAAACTTGATGGCCCGAAGAACACCCAGCAGTGTATCCGCGCAGATAGCCAGCATCAGGATTTCTATAAAAATGTTATTTGAAAACTGTAACATTAAATCTCTCATCTTTCATCAATCTCCTTTCCTCTCAATTTTTTGTTTGTATATTTTCAGTTTATTTTTCTTGTGGTAAGGGAATGCCCCGCAAGAATACGAAGCATTGAAAACCAAATAATTCATAAAAACTATTCTAAATACAAAATGCTTTCGAAATCAGCCCTCTTCTTTATGATAACCTTCTATTTCTACTCCCCATAAATCCATGTAGTGAA
>OLOQ01000279.1_pt1 | contig 60292 bp, 58 predicted proteins | sample 1673101 | NCBI WGS metagenome assembly OLOQ01 (sample SAMEA3136754, study PRJEB25190) | human gut metagenome | biome: human gut; feature: human-associated habitat; material: faeces | place: Austria | collected 2013 | reverse complement strand
AAAAATAAACCCCGCCGGCAGAGTCGGCGGGTCGTTTTGGTATGGCTGGTTATTTCAGCTTTTCTGCCCAGCCGCCGTGGGTGGCAAACAGGACCAACTCTTTGCCAGTCAGATCTGTTTCGGTTAAGAAAGTGCGCACAGCCGGGGCCATGGTGTACCACCAGGTGGGGGTGCCCAGCACAATGCGGTCATAGTATGCCGGGTCCTTGTCCAGGGGCTTGATGGGCGGGCAGACTTTGTTTTGCGTCTCTGTCTTGGACAGACCGTACACCAACTCGTCATAAGAGCAGTTGTAGGGCTGCACCGTGTCAATGGCCGCCAGGTCTGCACCCAGGGTGGACGCGATCTCTCGGGCGATCTTTTTGGTATTGCCCCGGGATTGGGAATAATAGACGACCAATGTTTTTGCCATTTTCGTTCTCCTTACAGGTTTTGCAGATCGTCGCTAATTTGTGCGGAGGTCAGGCGGTTTTCTTCCAGCACCGACTGTACATCGTAGCGATCCAGGAATTCTTTTTGCAGGCCGTAGCACAGCACCTTGGTGTCTGTTCCGCCGTAGTAGGCTGCGATTTTTTGGCCAAAGCCGCCGTCCAGCACGCCATCCTCCAGGGTGACTACGGTTTTATGGGTCTTGCCCAACTGGGCCAGCAGTTCCTTGTCCAGTCCGGTGATATAGTAGGGGTTGATCACCGTGGGGCGCACGCCGGTGCGCTTTTCATATTCCGCAGCCGCTTGCTGTGCCAGGGGATAAAAGCTGCCCAGGCCGATAAAGGCCACATCGCTGCCCGCCTGGGTCACTTCATAGGTGTTCAGCTTGCCAAAGTCCTTGGTGACTGCCTTGCCGTCGGAGAGTACGCCGCAGGCCGGTACGCGAATGGCTACCGGGTGCTCCCGCTGCGTCATGCTCCAGTGCAGCATGGCAAAATACTCCTCCTTGGTGGTGGGGGCCAGGTACACCAGGTTGGGAATGTTGGAGATCATGGGAATGTCAAAGATGCCCAGGTGGGTCACATCGTTCATACCGTACACAGAGGCGGCGAACACCAGCAGGGTGGCCGGGTTGTTATTGATGCACAGGTCCTGGCTCAGCTGGTCATAGGTGCGCTGCAAAAAGGTGCTGTACACGCCATACACCGGCTTGGCACCGCCGGCAGCCAGTCCGCTGGCCAGCGCTACGGCAGTCTCCTCGGCAATGCCCACATCCATGAATTGTTTGCCTGCCTGCTTACGCAGATCTTCGGTAAAGCCGAATACGGTGGGGGTGCCGGAGGTGATGGCCACCAATTTGGGGTCCTTTTGCATTTCCTCCAGCAGATACCGGGCGGTCAGATCGCCGTAGTCCTCGCCCTCAAAGTGCACTGTGCTCTCGCCGGTTTTAGGGTCGAAGGGCATACACCAGTGCCAGTTCTCCTTGTGGGTCTCTGCCGGGGCGTAACCCTTGCCTTTCTCGGTGACAATGTGCACCACTACCGGGTGGTTGCAGTCCTTGACCTGCTGAAAGGTCTCGATCAGCGCGTCTGTGTTGTTGCCCTCCGGCTGGAATACATAATCAAGCCCCATAGCGCGGAACAGGTTGCACTCTGCCTTGCCGCCGGTTTGGCGCAGCAGCTCCAAATTTCTATAAATGCCGCCGTGGTTCTCTGCAATGGACATACCGTTGTCGTTCACCACGATGATCAGATTGCTGTCCATCTCACCGGCCAGGTCCAGCCCCTCCAGTGCCTCGCCGCCGGACAGAGAGCCGTCGCCGATAATGGCCACCACATTGTGGTGCTCGCCCTTGGCGTCCCGGGCCTTTGCCAAGCCGCAGGCCAGGCTGACGGAGGTGGAAGTGTGGCCCAGCGTAAAGGGGTCGTGGGCGCTCTCCTGGGGCGCGCTGTACCCGGTAATATCGTCATACCGGGCCGGGTCTAAGAAGCCGTAGCTGCGCCCGGTAAGCATCTTGTGGGGATAGGTCTGGTGAGACACATCAAAGACAAACCGGTCCTTGGGGGAGTCAAACACCGTGTGCAGGGCAATGGTGGCCTCCACCAGTCCCAGATTAGGACCGCAGTGGCCCCCGTGGTGGCTGAGTTTTTGAATCAGCGCGGCGCGCATTTCTGCCGCCAGGACGGTGCGCTCTGGGCTGTTTAAGGCTTTTACATCGGCAGGGCCGTTAATCTTTTCCAAATACATTTTGCGTTTTCTCCTTTTGTTAATCCCAGGTGAGCTTACCTGTTTTTACTGCCACCCGGTAGCGAGAGATCTTGTACTCTAATTTGTCCAGCATACGCTGCGTGTCTGCCATTTGGGCCTCCAGTGCGGCTTTTTGGTCCAGCAGCAGTTGCAGCCGGTCGGGAATGGTGCTGTCGCCCTGCATATAGAGCCGCACATACTCGATCATCACCTCTACCGGCAGACCGGCGCTGCGCATACAAATGGCCAGTTCTACCCAGCCAAGATCGTCTTCTTGATAGTCCCGAATGCCGCCGCCTGTGCGGTGCACCTGGGGGATCATACCCACCCGCTCGTAGTAGCGCAGGGTGTCTTGGGAAATGTTGTACTTTTCGCTGACTTCTTTAATGGTCATAGGCTCACCTCGTTTCAAGGGTAGTATATACCTTTGAGTTGACTCTAAGTCAAGACTTTTTTGAACTTTTTTTGATTTCCGTAAAAAAAGCAGCCGATTTTTATCGACTGCTTTATGTTTGGATCTACTTGATAATCAGCTGCCGGTGGTCTGCCGGGGTTAGGCGAATGTTCGGTGCAAAGGGGGTGTCGCCCCGATTTTCTACCTGCACGGTAACGGTATCGGCAGCACAAGCAACGGTAAAGACCGCGTCCACGCAGTGGCCGTCCCGGTAGGCATAGGTGTGGCCGTCATCATCAAAGTAGCGGCTTTGGAAGGTGCCGTCGGCAATGGGATAGACGGTGAACTGCACCCGACTGTGCTTTTGGAACCCGGTAGGTCCAATGTCCAGAGGAAATACGCAGCCGCCACGCACAAAATAGGGCACGGTGCCGGTAGCGGGAATGTGCAGTGCCACTGTCTGCCCGCCGGTGTAACACCGATCGTCCTTGTACCAGATTTCGCCAGACGGCAAGTAGACTTCTATATCCTCCATGCCCTGATCCAGCACGCAGGCTGCCAGCAGGTCACGCCCCAGTAAAAAGGCAGGATCGTCCGGATGGATTTGCTGGTCGTCATAATAAAGACACAGGGGCGCCTGCAAGGGCAGCTCCTCCTGCACGCTGCGGTAGGCGGTGCTGTAATAGTAGGGCAGCAGAGCCTTACGCTGGTCAAACAGGGCATGCACACTGTCCATCACCTCCGGATAACTCCAAGGCATGGTGGCGGAGCCGTCCGCGTTCCAGGAATGAATGGTAAAGCGGGGCTCAAATACACCGTGCTGGATCCAACGCAGCAGCAGCTCTTTGGAAGGCATTTCCCCGGAAAAGCCGCCCAGATCGTGGCCGTAAAAGTAAAAGCCGGACAGGCTCAGTGTCATGCCTACATAGTGACAGTAGCGCAGATCGTGGAAGGATGTATAGTTGTCACCGCTCCAGGTTTGAGCCAACCGTCGCAGACCGATTCCGGCACTGCGGGTGGAAAGGAACGGCCGTTCTGCCGGGCGCATTTCCATTTGAGCCTGATAGGAACTGAGCACCATTAAGTAGGTGAGCGCCGGGCGAATATGGGCAGCCGGGGCCGCCTTGCCGCCAAAGCCCACAGCCACAGCGGTAGGGTCCTGAATGTCAAATTCGTTATTGTCGTTCCAAGTGGCGTCCATGCCGTTTTGCAGCAGCTTTTCCGTCACCTGATCGTGCCAAAAAGCAAAGGCCTCCGGGTTCGTAAAGTCCAGGTAACTGCCCAGGTCGTCCCAAAACTGGGTAACATAGGGGCTGCCATCTGCATTCTTGACAAAGAGACCCTTGGCCGCCAGGTCATCGTACATCGGGTGGCTGGTTAGGAACGCCGGCTTGATGTTGGGAATCAGGTGCACTCCGGCGGCGTTGAATTTACCGATAAACCGTGCCGGGTCCGGGAACTTCTCTCTGTTCCAGTGGAACACGCAGCGCTGGTTGCCGATGGCGGTGTAGCCGGAGGACAGATAAAACCCGCTGCAATTCAGATCCAGCGCCCGCACTTTGGCAAGGAACGCGTCCATCTTTTCTTCTGACTTAGGGGCGTCCGTATAAGCCATGGTGCTGGCGCAGTAGTCAAAGCTCCACTTGGGGGGCAGCGGCTGGCGACCCACTGTGCGGCAAAACTGCTGCAAGATCTCTAACTTGCTGCCAAAGAATACATAGTACACCAGGCAGTCTTCGGCAGAGCGATAATACTTAAACGGCGGGTAGTAGTTGTTGATCTCCCGGCCCAGATCCATCTCACCGGGGGCCGTGGTGTCATAGAAAATGCCGTAGCAGCCCACGCTGTTTTGGCAGATGTAAAAGGGCGTGTGCTTGTAGAGCGGGTCGGTCATGGCGGCATCAAAGCCCATGCTGTCCGCTGTGTCTATGCGAAAGCGTCGCCCGGCTTTGTTCACGCTGCCGCCCTTATCGCCCAGGCCGTAGATCCGCTCATCCCGCTCCCGCGTGATGTAGTGAGTGGCGCCGGTGCCAAACTCTTTGTCCAAATTATAGGCCAGCGGCCCTCGATCCGCAAAGAGCACCCGATCGCCGATTTTGTAGGTGAGCAGCAGATTGTGGAAATCCAGCTCTGCCGTCACCCCGCAAGGCAAGGCAAAGGCAGTGCCGCTATCGTTCTCCGTGACTGTGGGCGCTGCCGGCTGAAAACCCACGGTACTCAGTCGCGCTCTGCCCCGGGGGCCGATGGATGCATTGTCCGGGTCAATATTAAAGGTGGGCAGCAGGTCGTCTGCGTTACGATAGAGTGCCACACGCAGGCAGCTGCCGGAGAGAAAGTCCAACTGCGCGTGCCAGCCGTCGGCGGCGTAAGTGCGCCCGGTGGGCGTGGCGGTGGTTTGGGTAAAGTTGTGGTCAAATTTCATTTATACCGGTCCTTTGTTATGAAGTGTTTCTTTAATGAGACGGCCGTCCGGGAAAGGCGCCATGCGGCTGGGGTCACCAAAACGCATGACCTTGGCGGTGCCTGCTTTCCAGCGGGGCAGGGCGTTGCAGTTGGGATTGCCGCACTTGACAAAGTTGGCAAAGGCCGCCACCATTTGGCGAGAGATCTCCCTGTCCGTATCGGTAAAGGGTCGCCAGTTGTTTTGCAGTGTGCCAAAGGCATAAAGCAGGTCTGCCGTGTGCCAGGCGCCGTAGTTGTCGCCGGGCAGATCTCGGTCAAAACAATAGGCGTAGCAGGGGCTGCCCTTGTCGTCATGAGCCCAGCGGCGGATCAGACCGGACACAAGGGCCGGAATCATGTCCGCGTTGGTCATGCCCAGGATCTTTGGCATTTTGGGTATGGTGCGCATATTGAATGTGGCTTTGGTCAGCAGCTTGCCATCAAACACAGGGAAGGTGTAGAGCATACTGAGTTTGTCGCTTTTGCAGGCGTCCAGCCAGGCGTAATACAGGGTGCGGGCATCTGTTTGGCGCAGGGCGTTCATATCCGCTGCTCCGGCGTTTTGGCAGATTTGATCCCAGAACTGACCCACCTTTTCAATGGATTGGGGGCGTGCGGCTGCCCGTTGCAGTCCCGGTCCGCTCATCATAATGGCGCCTTGGTACCAGTCCCGGCACAGGGGAGAGGAGATGAGAATATCCACGCTCATCGCCCCGGCGCTCTGCCCCAGCAGCGTTATGCGGTGGGGGTCGCCGCCCAGGGCGGCAATGTTGCGGCGCACCCAGCGGATCGCCTCCAGCTGGTCGTATAGTCCGTAGTTGCCGCAGGTGCCGTCCGCCTCTTTCAGCTGCGGGTGGGCGCAAAAGCCATAGGGCCCCAGCCGGTAATTCATGGCTACGAAGATCACGCCTTTTTTGGCGTAAGCGGTGCCGCTGATGTGGCGTTCGTCGGTGGAGCCGCCGGTAAAGCTGCCCCCGTGAATGTAAATGAGCACCGGGCAGTCCTTGGCGTCCTTAGGCGCCCAAATGTTCAGGTACTGGCAGTCCTCGCTGTAAGTGAAATGGCAGCCTACCCGAAATTCTTTACTGTAAAAAGGATTGACCTTGGTATCCTCGTCAAAGCCCCGGTGCTGGTAGCAGCAGGCACCGAATTGGGTGGCGTCGTAAACGCCCTCCCAGTGCTCTACCGGCCGGGGATATTCCCAGCGGGCGGCGGTGGCGTAGCGAATGCCCCGGTACTCCAGGTGGTCCTCCAGCTCCAGCCCTTGCAGTGCACCGCAGGGTGTGGTGCGGGTAATGGTTTGCATATTGATTCCCCCTTATATCTGTTCATTTCCATTATATAGAACTGTTCCCGCAAAATCAATTCTCTATAGAAAAAATTGCACCTGGGCGAAAAAATGGACGGCGGCTTGCAATGCCCTTGCGTTTATGATAAAGTGAACTTAATGTGCGCGGCACAGATGAAGGAGAACTGATATGAAGTTTTTGCATTTATCCGACCTGCACCTGGGCAAGCGGGTGCACGGCTTTTCTATGCTGGAGGATCAGGCGTATATTCTGCAGCAGGTCATTGACTGCATTGCCGCAGAGCAGCCGGACGGTGTGCTGATCTGCGGAGATATTTATGACAAGGCGGTGCCGTCGGCGGAGGCTGTGGCATTGTGCGACGATTTTTTTTATCATTTGGCGCAGCGAAAGGTGCCGGTGTTTGCCATCAGCGGCAACCACGACTCCCCGGAGCGGCTGGCCTTTGGCAGTCGGCTTATGGATGGCAGCGGGGTACACTTTTCGCCGGTTTATGACGGTGGGGTGCAGCCCTTTGTGCTGTCGGATAAATGGGGCGAAGTGGGCATTTATATGCTCCCCTTTGTGAAGCCTGCTCATGTGCGCCGCTATTTTCCTGAGACGGAGATTGACAGCTATACGGATGCACTGTCCGCCGCTGTCGGCGCTATGCAGGTGGATACTTCCCGGCGCAATGTGCTGCTGACGCACCAGTTCGTTACCGGCGCTGCCACCTCGGACTCAGAGGAACTGTCCGTAGGCGGTACGGACAATGTGGACGGCAGCGTGTTTGACCCCTTTGATTATGTGGCGCTGGGGCATATCCACCGCCCCCAGAATATGGGCAGCCCGCGGCTGCGGTACTGCGGTTCCCCACTGAAGTATTCCTTTTCGGAAGCAGGGCACCAAAAAAGCGTGACCGTGGTGGAACTGGGAGCAAAAGGGGACCTGCAAGTGCGTACGGTGCCGCTGTCCCCCCGCCGAGATTTAACGCAGCTGCGGGGTAGCTATATGGAACTGACCGCCCGGGACTATTATACCAACGGAGATTTTCAGCAGAATTATCTGCATATTACGCTGACGGATGAACAGGATGTGCCGGACGCCATGGGTCGCCTGCGCAGTATTTATCCTTACTTAATGCTGCTGGACTACGACAACGCCCGTACCCGTGCTCTGGGGCAGGTGCATGACGGTGCGGCGACGGAAAAGCAGTCGCCGTTTGATGTGTTTGCAGAGTTTTACCGCCGCCAAAACGGTACGGATCTGACAGAAGAGCAGGCTGCCTTTTTGCGCAGCCAGATGGAAAGTGTGTGGGAGGAGAAAGTATGAGACCGCTAAAACTTACTTTGTCCGCCTTTGGTCCTTACGCTCGGGAGCAGGTGCTGGATTTTTCCAAGCTGGGTACCGGCGGCGTGTATTTGATTACCGGAGATACCGGTGCCGGCAAGACCACCATTTTTGACGGCATTATTTTTGCGCTGTATGGCAAGGCCAGCGGCAAAAGCCGGGAGTCATCCACCTTGCGCTCCAAGTACGCAGCGCCGGAGACTCCCACCTTTGCAGAGTTGACTTTTGCATACGACCGGGCGGTGTACACCGTGCGCCGCAGTCCGGAGTACCGGCGGCCCAAGACCCGAGGCGAGGGCATGACTACCCAGCACACTATGGCGGAGCTGACTTGCCCGGATGGCCGGGTGATTACCAAACAAACGGAAGTGGATGACGAAATCACCGCCTTGCTTGGGCTGGATCACGATCAGTTTTGCCAGATTGCCATGCTGGCGCAAGGGGATTTTTTGCGTTTACTGCTTGCCAAGACAGAGGATCGCAGTCGCATCTTCCAAAAGCTGTTTGACACCGGGCGGTATGCCTGCTTGCAGGAGAAGCTGCGACAGTCTGCTTTGGAGGTGAAGCGCGCCTATGACGCCGGGCAGGAAAAATTGCGCCAATACGGCGAGGGCGTGCGCTGCCCGGAGGACTCTTTGCTTTTTGCCAAAGCCCGGGCGCTGCAGCAAGGTCAGCTGCCCTTTTCTGAAAGCCGAGAGGTGTTGGAACAGCTGATTCAGTTAGACACGACTGCCGCTACGGAGAACACCCGCCAAACGGTAGAAATACAGGAGAAAATGCAAGCCGACCGGGCAGCATTGACAGCTGCGGAGCGCCGTTTGAAACTGGAACAACAGCTGCAAGAGCTGACTCGGCAGCAGGCGGAATTGACCCCCAAGCAAGCGGCGGCAGCGGATAGATTGAACCAGTGCGCCGCACAGGCAGAGGAGACGAAACCGCTTACTGCCCGCCTGGCTTTGCTGCAAGCCCAGCTGCCCAAGTACGACCGGCTGACCAAAGAACAGCAGATCTTGGCAGAGGTGCGGCAGCAGGCAGCGCAGCAAACAGCGGCATACACGGCAGCCGGTGAAGCAGCGGAAAAAGCCCGCGCGGAACAAACCCGTTTGGAACAGCGGCGGCAGGAACTGCAAGGGGCGGCCGCCGGGTTGGAACAGGCCAAGGCTGCCTGTACACAGGCTCGGCAAAAGGTAGAGGCGTTGACTGCTTTAGAACAACAGCGGGCTGCGCTGCAAACTACGGAGAATACTTATCGCCGTGCTGCTGCCGATTACCAGGCTGCGGCAGCGCACGCCCAGCGTTTGGAGCAGGATTATCAGCGCCTGAACCGGGCTTTTTTGGACAGCCAAGCCGGCGTGTTGGCGGCAGATTTACAGCCGGGTGCACCTTGCCCGGTGTGCGGCGCCACGGAACACCCTCATCCGGCGGTTTTGTCCACGCAGGCACCTACACAGTCGCAGTTGGAGGCGACCCAGCAGGCGGCCCGATCCGCTATGGCAAAGGCCACGACTGCCAGTCAGTCCGCCGGTGGCGTAAAGGGACAGTACCGAGAACAGCAGCGGGCGTTTATTGCCGGGTGGCAAGCGCTGCTTGGTGATTTGCCGGAGGAGCCGCAATCGGTTCTGGCAGAAGCGCTGTCACAGGCACAGACGGCTTGCGCCGTGGCGGAAGCGAATAAGCAGGCCGCCCAGGCAGCCGCAGAAGAAGCGGCGCAGGTGGAGCAGGCTTTGCCGCAAGTCGCCGCGCGCACCACAGCGCGTGCCCGGCAGCAAACGGAATTGCAATTGCAGGTGCAGCAGCTGCAACAAGAGGTCAAACAGCAGCAAAGCCGGTGCAGCGAACTGGCGGCAGAACTGCCTTTTGCTACCCAGTCGGCTGCGGAAGAGGAACAGCACCGCATAACGGAAAAACGGAATGCCTTAGAGCAGGCACACCAAAAGGCGCAAGCTGCCGTGACGGAACTGGACATGCAGGCGGCGGCCTTAGTAGCCACTTTGCAGCAGACCCGGCAGCAGTTGGAGACTTGTCCGGCAGCGGACCCGGCGGCATTGCGCGCCCAGCTGGCACAGTTGCAGACCCGGCTGCATACGCTGACCGATCAAGGCAAGACACTGGCTGTGCGGCTCCAGACCAATCAAACGGTGCTGGATCAAATGCGGCACACGGCGGCCGAACTGGAGGCGGCGGAGCACCGCTACGGCTGGATAAAAGCCTTGGCAGATACTGCCACCGGCAACTTGACTGGTAAAGAAAAGGTCACCTTGGAGACCTATGTGCAAATGCAGGATTTGGACGCGGTGCTGGCCTGTGCCAACACCCGCTTTATGGTTATGTCCGGCGGACAGTACGAGCTGGTGCGCCGCCAAACGGCAGAGAACAATCGCAACCAGTCCGGACTGGATCTGGATGTGATCGACCATTATAACGGCACCACCCGCAGTGTAAAGAGTTTGTCCGGCGGCGAGTCCTTTAAGGCCTCTTTGTCGCTGGCGCTGGGGCTGTCGGATCGAGTACAGAGCGCCGCCGGCGGTGTGCGTCTGGACGCGATGTTTGTGGACGAGGGCTTCGGCTCTCTGGACGAGGAGTCTCTCCACCAGGCGCTGCACGCCCTGACGGATCTGGCTCGCAGCGACCGGTTGGTGGGAATCATCTCCCATGTGGCGGACCTGCGTGCGGCCATCGACCGGCAGATTCTGGTCACCAAGGCTCCCACCGGCTGCAGCCACGCTACCATCCTATAACTGCATTCAGATACAGAACACCCCCGCACGGCTTGTTGCTGTGCAGGGGTGTTCTTGTTTTTTGGTTATTGTTTGGCGGCTTTCGCAATGCAGCCCATGGCGTTTAGGCTGCGAGGATAGCCGATGTAGGGCAGACACTGGAGCACCACTTTGGTCAGGAACGCTGCATCGTTGCCCATGTTCATATTGCCCTTGGCGTGGGCGATCAACTGGGGCTCGCAGCCCCCTTGGGCAGAGAGAAAGCAGAAGGTGATCATCTCTCGCTGGGCCAGATCCAGCCCGGTGCGGGTGTAGTAATCGCCAAAGCAGTTGGCGGCCAAATAGCGGTTGACGGTGCCGGCTTTCCACGCCTCATTCATGTGTTCGCCAAAGATTTTGACTTGGGCGGCAATGCCTTTCTCCAGCCGATCGTTCATGGTGGTGGTTGCCTGGCCGGGTAGTGGTAGGGCAATGCCGGCGGCGGTCAGCGCGTCATTGGTGGCGTGCAGAAACGGCAGCGCACGGCCGTAGCCCAGGTAATCGGTGGCCTGGTACACCATCTCTTTGACTGCCACCGGGTCAAGCCCCTCTTGCAGCGCTTGGGGCAGTGCCTCTTTGTAGGCGTCTACACTGCCGCTGCCGGTGAGGGTGGCCAGAATCGCCAGCCAGCGGGTGGTGGGCTCCAGCATGCTGTCCGGTTCGTTCCTTACTTCTTCAAGAAATGCGCCCAGTCGCTGGGTGTATTCCGGGTCTGTGCTTTGCAAATTCATTTTTCTGCCTCCAGTGCGTTATAATCTGCGTCGCTCACCGGCTCGCACCATTCGTTAGAGGCATTCTCACCGGGCACTTCCATAGCAATGTGGGAGAACCAACTGTCGCCTTTAGCGCCGTGCCAGTGCTTCACCTCCGGTGGAATGGTGATGACCATGCCCTCGTGCAGCGCTACCGGGGCCTTTCCCCATTCCTGGTACCAGCCCTCACCGGCGGTGCAGATCAGCAACTGACCGCCGCCTTTTGTGGCGTGGTGAATGTGCCAGTTGTTGCGACACCCCGGCTCAAAGGTCACATTGGACAAATGCAGCGCCGTGACCTGGGGATCGGTCAGGGGATTCAGATAAGAATTGCCTACAAAGTATTGGGCATAAGCCGTGTTGGCGGCGCCTTTGCCAAATGCGTTGGCAGCGACAAAGGCTTCTTCTGTTGCGTATTTCATAGATATAATCTCCTTGTTTTGGTTTCCTTTATCATAGCACTTTGAGTTCACTCCAAGTCAAGGGGTTTTGTAAAAAAATATGTTTTTGCTTATTAAGGCTTTGAAAAACAGTTGCTGTTTTACAAAGAAAATAGAAAACTGTACGCTGTTTGAGTATAGAAGTGCAATTCTTATTGCAGTACAATAACTAAGGTATATATCTATATATTGGGAAAGGTAGTGGTTTGGTTGTTCAAAAGATTTCAAAGCCTGCTGTTAGCGGTAGCTTTGGCATTGAGTATGCTGTGCAGTGCAGAGTCTGTTTTTGCTGCCGCAGATGGGCCAACGGTTTACGGTTCGGCGACGCAGGCATTGGCAGGTGAGCAGGTTCGCGTGCCGGTAATGATAAAATCCAATACCGGCTTGCTGGGCTTTAAATTGTCATTAGACTATGATCCGTCCGTTGTTACGCCTCTTTCCGTAGAAAGTGGCCCGGTGACCAATGGCGGCCTCCAAGATAACATAGACGGCGACATGGTGCGCGGACAGATCCATGTGTATTGGGCAGGCAGTGAAGCGGTAGCACAGGACGGCATTTTATTTTATGTGAATTTCTCTGTTTCTGCCGGTGCAGTCGGTCAAACGAGGATCCACTTGTCCTATACGCAGGAAGATACATTTGATGACGCCTTTCGGGACGTAGCCCTGCAATGCGAGGATATTCCGATTACCGTAACGAACAAGAGTATCACAAAATATGCCAAATTCTCTGCGCAAACGGAGAATGTTACTGCCGGTGAGACGGTGGGTGTGCGGTTGCGTATGGACAATGCACAAGGCTTGACTGCCTGTACGCTGCATATGCGATTTGACCAAACGAATTTTGAATTTCTGTCCGTTAAGGGCTTGAATGGTGTCGTGGCAAGCGGTGTGCTCCGCAGGGACGCGCTTGTGATTCAAATTTCAAATCTGAATGCAGTTCCTTCTGCGACAGACGCGGTTGAAATCCGGCTGAAAGCAAAGGCGCAAGCCGATTCCGGCGAATATCAGCTCACTTTTTCTGCAGAGCAAAAAGAAGTTTCCTGTACGCCGTGTACCTGTGTGGTACAGCCGTCTTTTACCAGTGAGGTGGCACGGGTATATGCGGACTCTCCGGTGGGACGAAAAAATGATACATTGTCCATTCCGATTAAGATCACCAACAATCACGGCTTGATGGGGTATCGGCTGCGCATTGTCTATACGGCTTCGGATATTCAGCCGATTTCCGCAACCTGCGGCAGTCAGTTTTCCGGTACATTCAATACCTCGATCGGAGATACGGTGGGTCAATTTGATGTGCTGTGGAATTCTACCGATCAGGTGATCGCGGATGATATCCTGTTTACGCTGCATGTGAAATTACTGTCCGGTGACAGCAAAAATTCGATCTTAACGCTGTCTTATAATATGGACGATACATTCAATGAAAAATATGATTCTGTTACACTGGATTGCCAAAAAGTCACAATACGCATGAATCCAAAATGCGACCACAGCCAAACACGAACGGAGCGCGCAAAGGCAGCTACCTGCACCGCAGAGGGATATAGCGGCGACATATATTGCACCAAATGCGGTTTGTGCTTGTCTACCGGTCAGGTGATCAAAAAGAAAGCGCATACCTACAAGTGGTATACCACGGCGGCTACATGGAGCAAGAACGGTGTGTCGGAAAAAAGATGTGCCGTGTGTCGTTATTCGGCAGCAAAGAACAAAGTGTATCGTGTGGCCGGTGTGAAGTTGTCCAAGAGTACATACACATATAACGGTAAAGTCCAAAAACCAAAAGTAACGGTCAAGGACAGTAAGGGCAATACACTGACAGCAGGCAAGCATTATACCGTGTCTTATTCCGGCGGTTGCAAGAATGTGGGTCGATATAGTGTAAAACTGACGCTAAAGGGCGCCTATAAAGGTGCAAAAACATATACGTTCACCATTGTACCAAAGGGCACAACCGTGGCCAAACTCCAAGGCGGAAAGAAAAGCCTGACGGTAAAGTGGAAAGCGCAAAAAACACAAACCACCGGCTATCAGCTGCAGTATTCCACCGCCAAGAATTTTACCAAAAATACGACCAAATGGATAAATGTAGGTAACAATAAATCTACGGCGAAAACGGTTAAAAAACTGAAAGCAAAGAAAAAATACTATGTGCGTATTCGTACATATAAGAAAGTGAAGACGCAAAAAGGATATGTTACGATTTATTCTTCGTGGTCAAAAGTAAAAACCGTGAAGACAAAATAAGAAAAGGAGACTGGATACCATGAAAAAACGAAGTACAAAGTTTTTATCCCTGTTGCTATCCCTGCTGATGGTAGTAACGATTTTGCCAGCGGGAACATTAACGGCACAAGCGGCGGATAGTCGAGTAGAAAATGCAATATCATGGGCTGTTTCGGTTGCGAACAACAATTACTATGGCTATTCTCAGAATTGGTCGCGCCGCAATGGCACTCCTGATTTTGATTGTTCCTCCCTGGTGAGTTGGGCGTTTCATAATGCGGGATTTAGTGTTCAGGGCGGATTGAATACGAGAAACATGAGAAACGCATTTGTAAATGCAGGGTTTGCTTGGATACCAGCGTCGCAAATTCCGGGATTTCCGTCAAGGTGTGACAATCTGCAACGCGGCGATATTCTTCTCAAGGAAGGTGTCCATACAGAGATTTATATTGGCAGTGGGAAGAATGTTGGTGCTCATGCGGATTATAATGGAATTCCCGGTGGAACCGGGGGCGGTAAATCATGGTCCAGCAAAATGAAAAAATATCGCTATGGTGCTGATGAAATATGTATTGACCCGTACTATAATGGTGGGTGGCAAGGTGTATTGAGATATACCAAAAGCACCCCGCCTGCACCGCCGGCCATTCCGGATAAGCCGACCATTACCGGTATCAGTGCAACGGATATTGCCGTAGGCAAGAGCGTAACAATTACATGGAACGGTTCCGCACGGGCGACGGCATATAATGTGGCGGTTCGCGGCGCAGAGAATCGTGATCTGGGTACAGATGCGAATGCGCGCTCCTATACGCTTACATTAAGCAGGGTGGGCACATATACCATTTATGTTGAAGCAAAGAACCAATCCGGGACCAGCTCCAATAACAATTCCCGTACTTGTACGGCACACGCCAATTCTACTGTAAAATTTGTGGACTGGGACGGCAAAGAACTGCATACGCAAAGTGTGCGATACGGTGAGAGCGCAACCGCGCCCGCGTCTCCCACGCGCAAAGGCTATACCTTCCAGGGATGGAGCGATTCGTTTTACAATGTGACTGCGAACCGGTCCATTCGTGCCAATTACAAAATCAATACCTATACCGTGAATTTCCTGGACAAGGAAAAGAAAGTTCTGAAAAGCGAAAAAGTTGAATACGGAAAAAACGCTACGCCGCCAACGGATGTGAATGTTCCCACCGGATATATTTTTGTTGGGTGGCAGAGTCAGGACTACAAGTCTGTTTACACGGATGCCACAAACAAGACGATCAATGTGCAAGGCATTTATGAGTGGAAGAATAAAACGCTGCCGATTGTTTGTAAAATTACTTCAGCCAAGCGGCAGTCGGACGGCTATTATGTATACTTTGATTTGACCAATACACCCAATGCAATTACAAGAGGCCGTGCGGTTGTATCTTTGAAAACAAAAACCGGTAAGCTGGTGGACGCCACCGAGTCGGCGGCGTTTAGTATTCCCAAAGGCGGTACAAAGAAGGGTATGGAAGTGTTCATTCCCTGTGACTATGCTGCTACCACGGCTGAGGTCATTATCGTGGACAGCTATTCGTCCGGCGTCCCGTTTTCCGAAAATATGGCGGCTACCATCGATCAGGGATTGATGTGGTCTGCCTGGAGCGGTACAAAGCCCAGCGGTACCGATCTGCAAATTGAAACGCGTACAGAGTACCGCTTCCGGGACAAGGAAACAAAAACCGGCAGCAGCAAAACGATGGACGGCTGGATCTGGGACGGTACCAAACAGACAAAGCTGATCTCACAAACCGGCTATCAGGATTCCGTTATGTCCACCTATGACAATGAAACGGGAAAAAGAGCGTTGCTGAGCACCCAATCTGTTCCGATATACAGCACGCGCTGGAAGTATGTATACTACCATTTCTACAAAAGGGGCGGAGGCAATCATACATTTTGCCCCACCAATCACGCCGGCGGCACCTATCATGGCCTTTACAGCAACTATTCTGCATTTGAGTGGTACAAAAAGTCCAGCTGCGGCAGTCGAGATCTTTATAGAGGGACGGCATGTCCGGAGTGCGGTTCCAGCGCTTATTGGTTCTATAACAGCGGGGATTCCGGCAACGAGACTTATCAAAGCGGCTCCAAGACGCAGTACAATTACGGAACCTACCAGTACATTTATAATTTCTATCGTTGGAAAGACTGGTCCGATTGGACAGACGCTTCTATAACGGCTACCTCTGCCAAGCAGGTGGAAACCCGAACGGCATATCGTTATAAAAGCAATTCGGCCGGTGCTGAAAACGACAGTGGCAAGCAGTATACCATTCGCAAAAAGGTAGACGCCTCCTTTGCTGGTAAGCAGATTACCCTCTATGTGTACGGCTATACCGGTGCTTCTGACTACACCAACGAATATATCGGACAGTCCGTTGTTGGGAAAGACGGCTCCTACTCTTTTTCCTTTAAATTGCGTAATGAACCGACGGTAGAAACCGGCGATTATACCGTTGCAATCGGAATCGAGGGCACGACAAACCTGATTGAAGTGGACAAAATTTCTGCGCCGAAAGCAACGCATACCGTAAAGTTCTACGACTGGGACGGCACGGTGATCAGCACACAAACTGTGGTGGACGGCGCCAATGCTGCCGTTCCGAAGAATCCTACAAGGGAAGGGTATGACTTTGTCGGCTGGGACAAGAGCACAACCAATATTACAGAGGATACGGATTTCTTTTCCGATTTCACCAAAAAGCAGTTTACGATTGTTTTTGTGGATTGGAAAAATCAAAGTATCAAAATGCAGAAATTCCATTACGGAGACATATTAACGCCTCCGGAAGCTGAAACAGTAGAGGGTAAAACATTCTCCGGTTGGGATCAAATTCTGAAAGGTAATATTATCGTTAAGCAGGATATGGTTGTGACCGCGCAGTATGAAACCAATACATACACCGTGAAGTTCTATGATTTTAACAACAATGTGATCTCTACGCAGAAGGTGGCATACGGTGATTGTGCCAAGGCACCGGAAGATGTGAATGATTCTGCCGACGGCAAGCAGTTTGCCGGTTGGTTTAATGCAGATGAATACGAGAAAGTGGATCATGATATTGCGGTTTATCCGGCTTATTATTTTGCAGAGACAACGCCGACTCCGACTGCAAATTATGAAAGCGGTGAATTCAAAAACCGTATTCAACTTACCTTGACTTCATCGGATCAAAACGCGGTGATTTACTACTATCTGAATGGCGACGAGTCCACAGAGCAGATCTATACCGGACCCATCACCGTCAGCAAGACTTGTCAAATCTCTTTTTACGCCACCAGTTTGGGCAAAAACGACAGCGAAGAAAGTACAAAATATTACTGTATCAACACTTCTGCTACCCCCAGTGCCTGGATGCAAAAGAGCGCATTGCCGACGGAAGTGACCGCACACCCCAATGATTATACGTTGGAAAGCAAAACCGGTTATCGCTACAAGGACGTTAAAACCGTTTGCAAGGTCGCTGACCAAAATACGCTGAAATCAAACGGTTGGACGCTGTCTAAGACCACCTATTCAGATTACACAGCGTGGCAGGACAGCCCGATTGCGAAAGACACCCGCTATATCGGCTTTGAGGTGGCGACACGCAAGGTAGAGGATCCGACGGTTACGCACTACAAGTATACACATTATAAATACACGGACGCCAGCGGAACCGTACAGTATGCACCCAAGAAAGTGAGCGGTTATTCTTGCACGCTGGAGACGGTGGTTTGCGACAGTCGTTTGACGGTAGCAGGCTTTTTGGATGACAACACCTCTTACTATGTACACAACGGCCAAAGATGGTTTAATCAGACAAAGATCAGCGGAGAAAAGACACAGTATCGTTCCCGTTATCAAAATGCAGAATACTACAAGTGGACAGCCTGGACAGTGAATGCGCCGATGACAAGCGAAACACGGGAAAAGCAAACGACCACGCTTTATCGTTATGCAAATAAGAATTATCATATCGTTACTGTAAATACCGGCTTTGGCGATGCGCCGTTTGTATCGCTGGTGCAGGATGGGCAGGCGTATGATGCTTCCAAGATTGCAGTCGACGGGTACACGCTGGAAGGCCTTTACAAGGATGCAGAGTGCAAAACCAAGTTTGCGCTGAATACCAAGATCACAAGCAGTCAGAACTTGTATGCAAATTATACCGCAAAAAAGTATAAGGTTATATTCCAAATGCAAGATGGAACAGAGCTGGATACCCAGCAGGTAGAATATATGGGCGCAGCGACAGAACCGGCGACGGACTCGGTTCCCGGTTATGTTTTCAGTGGTTGGGATCGTGATTTTGATTGTATTACAGAGGACACGGTCGTGACCGGAAAATACTTCAAAACCGCGGAATATGCAAGAATTGCGTTAGACCAAACCAACGCCTCCATGTTTACCAACACATCTATGCGACTGAATGTTACAATTACACCTGCGAACTTGGCCAGTGAAACGGTGATTTGGACTTCAAGCAATCCGGGTGTGGCCTCGGTTGATGACGCAGGAAATGTGCTTGCACTTTCCGAAGGCGAAACAACCATAACGGCAATGGTAGAGAAGACAAAGGAAAAAGCTACCTGCCGTATTGCGGTTAAGGCCAATTTGGGTACCACCATTGCTTTGAAGGACAACGCAAAGCTGAATTACGATTCCGCCGGCTTTGTGCGCCGCGTGGCGTTAAAGTCTACGGTTGCTTCTGTGCAGCAAGAGTTTGCCAACAGCGGGCTGCAGTTTGAGAGTATTAACGGTATATCGCTCAAGTCCACAGATTATGTGGGCACCGGCACGGTTATTCGTCTTGGCAATACTGACAAGAGAACTGTTGTGGTTACAGGCGATATGAACGGCGATGGCTTGATCAACAACCGCGATGTGGCGGCGATGAATAAGTATTTGCTCTCAAAGATCACGGCCAAGGAATGCCAGATGCTGGCTATGGATGTAAACGGCGACGGCAAGATCAACAATAAAGACGCCGCCATGGTTGCCAGATACCTTGTGGGTAAAGAAACGCTGTAATGTACTTTGCCACTGCATCGATTTCGGTGCAGTGGCAATTTTAAGGGTGAAAGAGAATGAAGAAAATCATCGCTGTGATTATAGCAGGCCTTATTATGCTGCAAGCGGGTACAGTTGCGTATGCCCGATCACAACCCACCGTGTATTTGCATGCGCCAAGTGTCATAACAAGCGAACTGTCAGAGGTCTCGGTTCGCATCAAGGACAATAGCGGCCTTATGGGAATCAAGCTATCTGTCGAATACCCTGCCGCGCAAGTAGATGTGCGCTCTATTGCTAAGGGAGAGGTGCTGAATGTCGGCGATTTTGCGACAGATTTTGGCGAGCAGATCGGTCATTTTCAAGTTTTATGGCACCATACGAATGCAGTTAAGACAAACGGCGTTCTGTTTACTTTCCAAATTCAGAAAAAAGCCGATTTCAATAGCGCAAAGATCAAAATTGCTTATAGTAGGGAAGATACTTTTAATGAAAAATATCAAAATGTTTCCTTACAATGCAATGATATTGAGCTATATGGCACAGAGCAGAAAAGCGAACAATCCGTTTCTGAGTCGGAGGCCGGCGCCAAAACTACACTTTCAAATTCTAAAAAAGGCATTGCAAACGAAGTGATTTTAAGAACGGTTGAGCAAACGCTCAAGCAACAGCATTACGCCTCCCTTGCAGATGTGAAACAGAAGAAAGCGTTTTTAGATGCTTTTAATGCAAACTTGGAAAAAAGGATGGGGGATTCGTCCTATGCTATGACGAGTTTTGAAAATGTGCAAAGTGCCTATCAATCTGCCTTTCAAGGAGAATATATCCGAAAGGTAGAAAACGGTATGGGAACCGCTGCTGCACAAGCGATCATCTCTGCGGAACTGAAAAAAGTGCATGCTTCGTCTGTTCAGAGCGTGCGTGATCGAACGGCTTTTGCAGTGGCTGTACAACAGCGATTGATAAGTGCTGATCCGTCCTTGCCAAAGATGACGCAGAATGTAAATACAGACACGGTTATGGCTATTCTTGCCGCGCTTTATACGCCGCAAGATGAAGTTGCAGCCGATCAGTCAAACCGGCAAAAGGCAACTGCAGGATCTAAAGCTCCGCTGGTGGTTGTGCTGCTTTTGTCAGGTGTTGCGATTGCCTTCTTGGCGGCTTGGCAAGCGAAAAAGAGAAAAAAGCAGAGATAGATGCAAACGCCTATGTGCCGTTTTTATCCACATCGTATTTGCCGCTTGACAGCAGGCGGCGGCTATGCTACAATACGGGACGAAAATTCGGTTGTGGATTTTTCCGGAGTTGCTCATCTTTTCGCCACACACTCTTTGGAGTTCGTGGCTTTTTTATACCTGCAAGCAGAAAGGAAAACAGATGGACGAACAGTTTATGCGCAAAAAGGCAGTGTTGCCGCTGATTACCTCTATGGCGCTGCCCATGGTGCTCTCCATGCTGGTGAACGCCCTTTATAATATTGTAGACAGCTACTTTGTGGCCCGCATCAGCGAGAACGCTATGACGGCGTTGTCCCTGGTGTATCCCTTGCAAAATCTGGTCAACGCCATTGCCATCGGCTTTGGCGTGGGGATCAGCGCCGTGATCGCTTTGTATTTGGGCGCCGGAAAGCAGAAGCGCGCGGACCAGGCAGCCACGCAGGGTATGCTGTGGGCGCTGGTGCACGGGGTGCTGCTCACCGGCGTGTGTATTGCCATCATTCCGCTGTTTTTGCAGGCGTTTACCAAGGATCAAGCAGTGATCGATCTGGGAGTGCGCTACGGGCGTATTGTGTTTGGTTTTTCCATTATAATCAACGCAGACTTGGCATTTGAAAAGATTTTTCAGGCAGTCGGTCGTATGAAGGTGACCATGGTGGGCCTGGGCCTGGGGTGCCTTGCCAATATTATTTTGGATCCGCTGTTGATCTTCGGTCTGGGACCGTTCCCCAAAATGGGCATTGACGGCGCAGCGCTGGCTACCGGACTGGGTCAGGTGCTCACTCTGGTGATCTACCTGCTGTTCTATTACCTGCGCCCCATTTCCGTCAAGATCCGCTTGCAGCACCTGCGGCCGTCCCGGCACCTGGTGGGTCGCTTGTATGCCATCGGTATTCCGGCGGTACTGAATTTGGCTTTGCCTTCGGTGCTGATCTCTGCACTGAACGCCATTTTGGCTGCATTCTCTCAAACCTATGTGCTGATTTTAGGCGCATATTACAAACTGCAAACGTTTCTGTACCTGCCGGCCAACGGCATTGTGCAGGGCATGCGCCCGGTGATTGGGTTCAATTACGGCGCCAAGGAATATGGGCGGGTCAAGCAGATCTTCCGCACCGTATTAGTGATGACTGCTGCCATTATGGTGGTGGGCACTGTGCTGTGCCTGGTGATTCCCGGGCAATTGATCGGTCTTTTTACCGAGAATGCAGCTACTGTTGCTGCCGGTAAAACAGCGCTGCGAATCATCAGCGGCGGGTTCATTGTGTCCGCCGTATCGGTGACTGCTTCCGGTGCACTGGAGGGACTGGGCAAGGGCACGCCGTCCTTAGTGATTTCTCTTTGCCGGTATTTGGTCATCATCGTCCCGTTGGCATTCCTGCTGAGTCGAGTGCTGGGCGCCGCCGGTGTGTGGCATGCCTTTTGGATCACCGAGTTATTCACCGCCGGTATTGCCCTGGCGGTGTACCGCAAAGCCGTGCAGATCAAAGTCTGATTATAAATGAACAAAACAAAGCCGCACAGATCTTTCTGTGCGGCTTCTTTGCGTCTATTTGTTTTATGCTGTTTCTATGCTGCTTAGGAAGCGCAGAAACTGGGCTTTACCGGCTTCATTACGGTCAAACACGCCGCACTGCTCCAAAATGGCAGCAAAGACTTTGCCCACTTCCTGTTGCAGAATGTCCATGCAATTCTCGGCGGTTAAGGCGTTCTTGGCGGCGATCTCCATTGCCCAGTCCTTGTGTTTGGCAATGCGTTCGTCGGCGGCAATGTCTGTGCCATGGAGCAGTGCGTCACGCAGCAGCTCCAGCTCTGTCTTTAACCGGGCGGGCAGTACCGCCAAACCCATAACCTCAATCAGGCCGATATTCTCTTTCTTAATATGATGGTATTCCGGGTGGGGGTGGTACAGACCGTCCGGGCACGCCGGGGTGGTAATGTTGTTGCGCAGCACCAGGTCCAGTTCATATTTACCGTTCCGGAACCGGGCGATGGGGGTAATGGTGTTGTGGGGTGTGCCATCGGTCTCGGCGTAGATAAAGGCATCCGGGTCCGTATAGCCGCGCCAGGCTTGCAGCACTTTGTCTGCCAGGTCGCAAATGCGCGCCGGCTCATCCCCACGCAGGCGCAGTACGGACATGGGCCACTTGACGATTCCGGCCTCAATATCTTTATATCCGGCAAAGGCATAGGGGGTCTCTATCGGTGCCTTTGTCATAGCAAAGGTATAGTGCCCGCCTTGGAAGTGCTCGTGGGTGAGAATGGAGCCGCCCACGATGGGAAGGTCTGCATTGGAGCCTACAAAATAGTGGGGAAACTTCTCTACAAAATCAAACAGCTTTTGGAACGCGCTGCGGTCGATTTTCATCGGCGTATGCCGGCCATTAAACACAATGCAGTGCTCGTTATAGTAGCCATAGGGCGAATACTGCAAGAACCAGGGGCCGCCGCCCATTTTCAGGGGAATGATCCGGTGATTTTGCCGTGCCGGGTGATTGACCCGCCCGGCGTAGCCCTCGTTCTCCTTGCACAGTTGGCACTTGGGGTAAGCGCTTTGCTTCATTTGCAGGGCAGCCGCAATGGCCTTGGGGTCCTTCTCCGGCTTGGATAGATTGATGGTTATATCCATATCGCCGTAAGGGGTGGGAGTGATCCACTTAGCGTCTTTGGCCAGTCGGTCCGCACGAATGTAATTGGTGGTCTTGCTAAAGGCATAGTAATCATCTGTGGCTGCCTTGGGGCTCTCTGCGTACAGATCCCAAAATCGGCGGATCACCGCAGAGGGTCGCGGGGTCAGCAGACCCATCAGCTTGGTGTCAAACAGATCCCGGTACACCACAGAGTCCTGGCACAGCCCGTTTGCGCAAGCATAGTTTAGTAGAGAGTCTAAAATTTCCGTCAGTGCCGGTTGGCCGGTGACGGTGCGTTCCTCGTATGCGTCCAGCTCCAGCGCCGCCAGCAACGCATTGACAGCCCAGGTGCGATCTGCCTCTTCAATCAGACCGGTGCGTACGCCGTAATCTGCCAGCGCTGTGATTCCCTCAAATACATCCATGATTCTACCTTCGCTTTCTGCCCTAACAGCGGGATTTTTTGGAGCCTTTATTTTATCACATTTTGCCCTGCGTGGCAACCGATTTGCGCAAAAAGGACGGAATTCCCTTTGACAGCTCGCTTTCTATGCGCACCCAAACAGGCGTCTCTGCATAGTATGCAGAGAAAAGGAGAGATGGTATGTTTAGTTATATAAAAAAATTGCAATACCCCATCAATATTAAGAATCCGGATCCCCGCGCTGCGTCCATTATCATCAGTCAGTACGGCGGACTGTATTGCATTTAGATATAGTGTCAAAATATGGACAGTCAATGACGGTGTTAAGCCAAAAATCGCACTTATTTTTCAATCCGTGGCGGAAAATGCGACTGAAAATCCATCAAATATAGTAGAATATCTCCAGTGTGTTGTCCGGTTTTTTGAATGTGATGTGGTCTACAATGGAGCGCAGGGCTTCGTTCTTGACACTTTCCGCTGTATCCGGAGACTTTATCAAATCCAGTACAAAACTGGCTTGCTGGACGAACTGGGGCGGAATTTCGCCGCTCTGTGACTTCTCGACCTTGGCCTGCTCGGCTTTGAGCGCTTCAATCTTATTTTGAAATGCTCTTTTTTTGCGGCCGTATTCCTCCAGTGTGTCATACCCGGCATCGTAGGCATCACTGGCCCGCTTGATCTTTTCTTCTTCCTTGCGAATGAGCAGCGAGTAGTCTACCACTTCGTTTTGCAGCTGCTCCTTTGGCAGCACATTGAATTCCAGGGTCTCCAAAGATTTTTCTATGGCAGCAATCACCGCAGCGTTGGCCTTGCGTATGGATAGGTAGTGGGATACCTTGCACTTGCCCCGGGCGTAGTTGTGGCATTGCACGGCGGGGTCCCTGGCGGCAATATAGGTCAGCGTGGCACCGCATGTGTCGCAGCGTAAAAGGCCTTTCAGCATGAATGTGACAGGCTGCTCCTTGCGCTGCCATTTGCCATACCGTCTTTTCTGTTCCATGATCTTCTCCTGTACTTGATCGAATGTGTCTTGATCTATGATCGGCTGGTGCTTGCCGTCCACATACATAACCTTGCTGTTATCGCCCTTGTACCGGTCTCTGGAGGCTCTGCCGTCTGTGCTCCAGCGGATTTTACCCGCATACACCGGGTTCATCAGTATGTACTCCACAAAGCGGTTGTCCGGTGGGTTGCCCCGATAGGTCTTTACGCCCATGGCGTTCAGCTCCATGGCAATCTTGCGGTAGCCTTTGCCGGACAGAAAAGCATTAAAGATGTACCGAACGGTGGGTGCGTCCTCGTTGGGTGTGAATACCTTGTTTTGAAGGTCGTAGCCAAAGGCACCGGCGCTCATGGCTTCGCCACGGCTCGCCTTTTCTGTCATGCCCCGAGTCACTTCCTGGGACAGGCGGGTGCTGTAATACTCGTCCATGAATTCTATAATGCGCTCGATCAGCGGGGCAAAGGGTGAGTCGTCTATGGTCTCGGATATGGAGATCACCGACACGCCGATGCGCCGCAGCATGGACTTATATACGATGCTTTCTTCCTGGTTGCGGGCAAACCGGCTGAATTTCCATACAAGAATTGCCTGGAACGGGTGCTCCTTGCTTTTTGCAAAGGCGATCATATCATTGAACGCCTTACGCTTTTTAACGCTTCGCCCGGAGATACCATCGTCATAGAATACATATTCATCCGGCACGCAGTAGCCGTTTCGGACGGCGTACTCACGAATGAGTTTAATTTGGCTGTCCGGGCTGTACTCGTCTTGCCGGTCGTCACTTACGCGGATATATGCCGCTGCATATTTCATTGTACCACTCCCATAGATTGTACTTAAAAAAGGGCGCAAAAATGCCCTGCTTGATTTATCGGCAGGGATGTGGTACAATATCCAGTGTTGGGTGGGTTATGTACTACATATCCTGCTTATCGGCTCTATCCTGTTGGCGCAGGGTAGGGCTTTTTTTATTTTGTTGTGACTTACTCTAACTTCCCGGCCAACGCCTGGAATTGATGGAGATAGTTGTCTTTGATGTCCTCAAAGATCTTGGTGGCCTCTGCGTCATCGTACAGGTGCGTGGTCAGGTTTCGGGCATTCAGGATCTCCACCCACACCAGGTCGTTGTCCACAAGGCCGTCAGCAAAGGCCTGGCGCATCACCGGCTTGGGACTGTTCACTTCCGTATAGCCCTGCTCCAGTAGATACTCACGGCAGGTTTTCCACGCCAGCTCGGTGCAGAATTCAAAGCGCTGGATCACACCGTCACGCATGGTGGAATTGGGTAGCTTGTCATAGTCGGCAATGGCCTCCTCCAGGCGCTGCACTGCGTCTTTGAATTTGTCCCGCTTTTCTTCATATTTGCTCATTAAGGATACACCGTCCTTTTCTATATTCTGAAGTAGTTTGGGGTCTGTGTCCCGGCGGACAAAGACCAGGTCAAAGTCCAGCAGGGTGGGCAGGTCCTCAATGGCCTGGGCAAGCTGCGCCTGCCGTCCTCGGTCGTCTATACCGTAGATAGCCAGGTCGATGTCGCTGCGCTGCCGGTTGTCACCACGCGCCCGGGAGCCGTAAAGCACCACCTTAGCTGCGCCGTACTGCCGGCCGATTTTTGCAATTTGTTTGTAGAGTTTGTCCATAGGGTTATACCTTGCCGCTTAATTCTTGAAGCACTTGGGGCATGGCTTGTAGCCAAGTCTTTTTGCGTCGTCTTTGGTGAACACACGGAACGATTTGGTTTCTGTAAAATCCTTACAGGAGTATTGATGATAATACTTTTCGTCGTTAGTGCAAACGATGTATCGCTCATAGAATGCCAATTCAAGCACATTCTGATTGTTACTAGAAAACATGAACTCACGGTCTTTGATTTCCGAATCGTATTTTTCTTTCAGATCGTCATACTGTGTATTGACAGCGTTCAATGATCTTTGAACTGCATTCCTTTCCGATCTCAGTTGGCGGCACTCTGCATTTTTATATATGGCAAAGCCCGCAGCAATTGCCGCAATGATAAAGGCAACTACGGCCAGGCTGATAACTGCTTTCATTTGCCTGTCCAACTGCTGACGCTGCTTGGCACCCGGAACATTTACTATATTCACTTCCACATCGTCTACATTGTATGGATCATTGGAAGCTATCGCCTCTGCCGCCGGTAATATCTTAACCTTCTTTTTCTTCTTGTGCACAAGGATATCAACGCCAAGTCCATTTCCCAGGAACACTGCTGTCCAGTAGAGACTCCTGCTAGAAGATGAACTTGGAATGCCTAATTTGAACTTTATGCAAATCAATAAGACTGCGGATAATATTGCCCATGTAATCGTAAAAATCGCAGCAGCCTTCTTTGATAATGGCTTTCGGTGAATTAAACGAATAATAACATACGGCAAAATATAAAGCGCCAATGAAAGAATTATGTTAAGGACAACAAAACCTATATCCATATTCTACTCTTCTTTCTTTTTTCAATTATCATTTGCAACAGTCCGGGTCGGGTTCGTACCCGGCTTCTTTTGCTTCATCTATACTGTAAACATAAAATAGCCCTGAACTTATATCCGGACAACCATATTGGTGGTAGTAAGACGAGTGCTCGTCCGTAACGAAACAGACTTTATCTCTGTAAAAATCAGTTTCTTTTTTGAGCGAGTAAGTGGAAACGCCATAAATGACGACAATGGCAGCTATGATAAATGCGGCTGCTGCTAATTTGTTTCTGTCGTTACACACAAATATCCAGGCAATCACCAGCAAAGCGACAACGATCACAATTTGCCATGTTACACGGTTACTACCCGGCTGGCTGGCGGAAATGCGGGTGCGCTGTGAATCTTGTGCGCTCTGGCTGCCATAGGTGTAGTCAGAAGAACTGTAATCCGTGTCGTCATAATCACTGTATGAACTGGAATTATCATAATCACCGTATGGACACACGCCGTTTTCATGATCGTGTGCCGGATGTCCGTGATGGTAGTGATATTCTCCGGTGGCAGTATCATGGTGCCCGCCAGCACTATCCGTCTTTCCAGAGTGCGCAGATGTGCTCATGGGAATAAAACATACGGAGAGCACAATCACCAATAATAGAAGGATAATTCTTTTTCTTTTTTTCATTATGATTTTATTGCTCGATCTCGCGGACCAGCAGGCGGGGAATGCCAAGAACATGGCATTGCTCCAGGTCCTCGTTTCGGATGGTCTTAGGGGTGTACTCCGGGTTGATAGGAATAAGCTTCACCCAGTCTTCACCGTCCACATATTCTATCTTCTTCAATGTAGCCATATCGCCGTCATAGATGATGGCGCCGATCTCACCGGAGCGGTTCATGGTGCTCTGCTTCAGGATCAGCACCTTGTCGCCGTCCATATACTGCGGGTACATACTGTCACCTTTAATGGATAGCACAAAGAAGTCGTCCCGGCTGCGGCCGTGCAGGTAAGACTTGGGTATCTCTACCGTATCACCGCTCCAGTCCTCGTATGCAGGGTAGTCATACCCGGCGGCAATCTCACCAATTACCGGGAAGATCACAGTATCTTCTGTCACTTCCGGAGCGCGGAGAGACTTTTGTTCTATGAGATCGGATTTAAGACACCCAAAATAATTAGCCAATGCCTCTATTTTATCCATGCGGGGCATTTTTTCGCCGTTTCGCCAACTGGATACAGTAGATTTACTTACTCCAAGAAGGTTGACTATATCGGAAGGCGTTCTGTCACATTCTTCCATTATAGAGTTCAGATTCTTGGCGAATATTCTTTTGTCGTATTCCATATTGTTCACCTCACTGCATCTTACGAAACCACTATACACTTAAAGACGAAAAAAGTCAACATTTTTTGCAAAAAAGTTCGCTTTAAGTGTTGACTTGCGACCAAATGTATGGTACACTTTAAGTGAACTCGAGAAAGGAGGTGCTGAACACGATGTTTAAGATAACGCTCAAAGCTGCGCGCATCAATGCGAATATGCGTCAAACGGATGCGGCTATGGAGGTCGGAGTAAGTAGAGATACTATACGAAATTGGGAAACAGGCCGTTCTTCCCCTAAAGTAGATCAGCTTTGTAAGCTGGCAGACCTCTATGGGGTCCCTATGGACTATATTTTTTTACCTACAAGGTTCACTAAAAGCGAACAATTGTGACGAGACAGCCAGCCTTTAGATAAGCAGCAGGCAGCGGGGATATATTTTTTCATTTCTCTTTCTTTCTTTTTTCTTTTCTTTTTTGATTTCCCGCACGCCCGCCCCACCCAACATCACGCTTATCGCAGCGGGCGGTCTGCTGCTGATTTAAGGGCTGGCAAATAAAAAGGACCGACTGCGGGCACAGTCGGTCAAAGGAGTTGATAAGCTTAATATAATGAGCAAACACAATTATCAACACCTATAGTATAGGCGTTGAGAGAGAAAAAGTCAAGGCATACGGACAATCCGGCCTTGCGTAACTTTAATTGAGGTGAACGAAATGAAGAAAGAACTGACCACCGTGATCATGGTTATGGTGGACGGCAAGGTTAAGCCCTTGGAGGACTTGACGGAAGAAGAACACAGCCGCATGCTGGCGGCGATGGCGCACCGGCTCACAGAGAGCATGAGCGACTACTACGCCCAGCACCCGGACGAGGTAAAGGAGTTGGCGAAGATATGACGAAACGAGAAAAGACGGCAGTCAACTGCAAAGGAGAATAACAATGGATAATGAGAAGTTGAAAGAGATACTGGAACGCCACCGTAAGTGGTTGAACGATGAGGACGGCGGCGAGAGAGCCGACCTGTATGGAGCCAACCTGCGTGGAGCCAACCTGCGTGAAGCCAACCTGCGTGAAGCCAACCTGCGTGAAGCCAACCTGCGTGGAGCCAAAAACATTCCCTTCATACCGCTTGTGTGTCCTGAAAGAGGCTCTTTCACAGCGTTTAAAAAGTGTGGCTCATACATTATCGAACTTTTGATTCCACAAGACGCAAAACGCTGTTCAGCAACCACGAGAAAGTGCAGAGCCAGTTATGCCAAGGTGGTGGCTATCACGAATATGGACGGTAGCCAGGCTGAAGTCGATCATGTGACCAACCATGCTTATGAACCGATTGAATATAAGATCGGCGAATATGTGCATCCGGACTCTTTCGATGATGATAGATGGAACGAGTGTTCGCATGGCATTCATTTTTTCATCAACCGCCAAGAAGCGGTGGAGTATTAAGGAGAAAACCAATGACAAAACGAGAAAAGGCAGGAATTGTGCTGGTGGTCACCGGCTTTCTGCTGGTGCTGTTTGGTTGCTGTCTGGTGGCGGACAATCCGTACTGGTGGGTGTCTGTAGCAATCAGCGGTGCCGGATGTGGCCTGATCGCCCTGGCAGTGTTCGTACTGCCTAAGGACGAGGACGAGGCCCGACAGGACAAGCAGCTGGTGGTTGAAGATGATAAGGATAGAGTGGTGCTGCTGGCGCCGCTGACAGATTTTGATGTGGCGTATCTGCACGCCTTAAAACTGGGAAAGGACAATGACAATGAGTAATGAATATATGGATTTGGTGATCATGACCAACGGCAAGGTATGCCGTGCTCCTGGGTTCAGCGAAATACGGTCCGGTTACAGAGTGGCCGTGCAGGGCTGTACATACGATGTGCTGGAGGCTGTGTCTGTACCTGTGAGCGAGGCTCTGCTGACGCTGCCTAAGGCGTATGGGTTTGTTCGCCCGCTGGAGTATGACGAGGACGAGCAGGAGGAGAATGCCGATGTATGACAAAGAGGCGGGCGTGATCGCCTGTGACAGCTGCGACATTACCATTGAGGGTTATGGGTTCTCCATCGGTGCGGGCAACGATGAGCCCAGCGGCAGCTACTGCTGGGAATGTGCTTGCGAGAAGCTGGAGCAGCTGCTGGACGAGAGCAACAAGGAAGCGACCATTGTGCGGCGCAGCGAAAACTGGCTTCGCAACTGCTACGACCTGGGGGTGATCTGATGACCAGCGCAGAGATGGACAAGTTTGTGCAGGACTACGGCTTTTGCCCCCAAGACTGCGACCCGGAGGCGCGGGCTGAGGCCCGCATTGTACTGAATATTGATAAAGGAGAACGATATGGCGACACTGTATGAACTGACCGGCCAGGCAGCCCAGCTGATGGAGCTGCTGGAAGCCGGAGAGATTGACGAACAGACGGTCCAGGACACACTGGACAGCATGATGGTGCCGGAGAAGCTGGAGGACTACGGTATGGTAATCCGGCAGCTGACGGCGGATGTGGAGGACTACAAGCGAGAAAAGGACTTTTTCGCTGATAAACAGAAGCGGGCGGACAACGCCATTAAGCGGATGAAAAAGACACTGGCACAGTACCTGGCTGCCACCCAGCAAGATAAGGTGCAGGCCGGACGGTTCGTGCTGACCAGTACATCGAGCAAGTCGGTGGATGTGTTCAACCTGGCAGCTGTTCCGGCAGAATACATGCAGCCCCAGCCGCCAAAGGTGGACAAGCAGTCTATCCGCGATGCTCTGTTGGCGGGGGAGACGGTAGCCGGTGCGGCGCTGATTGAGACCCCCGGCTGCGTGATCAAGTGAGGTGAATGGAATGGAGAACATGAAGATATATGAGGCGGTGCGCAAGGTTCCGGACAGCGCCAAGAAGAACATCAGAGGCGGCCGCTTAAAGGGCATGACTGATATTAACCCAATGTGGCGTATTAAGGCACTGACGGAGCAGTTTGGCCCTTGTGGTATCGGTTGGAAGTTGGAAGTTAGCCGCACATGGCAAGATCTGGGCGCGGACGGCGTGGTGACTGTGTATGTGCAACTGCTGCTCTATGTGAAGTACAACGATGAATGGAGCGCCCCTATTCCGGGTATTGGCGGTTCCTCGTTGGTGGCCAAGGAGGGTAGCGGCCTGTACACCTCCGATGAGTGCTACAAGATGGCTTACACGGACGCTCTGTCTGTGTGCTGCAAGATGTTAGGGTTCGGTGCAGATGTGTACTGGGCAGCTGATCGGACAAAGTATCAGCAGGTGCAGCCCCAGGACACGAAGAAAGAACAGGCACGGCAGCAGGCAGCGGAGAAAATCAGCCCGGATCAGGTGGCCGTGCTGAAAGATAACGCACAAAATGAGCGGGTCAAAAAGGCCTTGGCCTATTACAAGGTGAGCCGTATTGAAGATCTGACCCGGCAGCAAGCTGATAAGATCTTCATGAAGTTAGGTCTATGAAAATCGAATTCAAAAAAGCTGACCTGGTTCCCACTATGGCCAAGGTGGGGGCGTTCATAGGCTCCCTGGCAGAGCAAAAGGACTATGTGCTGGAGATTAAGCCAAAGCCGAAACGCCGGAGCCTGGATGCCAATGCCTACATGTGGGCATTGATCGGCAAGCTGCAAGCGGAGTTGGCTAAGAATGACCCGCAGATCACCAAGGACGAGATTTACCAGGGCTATGTGCGGCAGTATGGCAAGTCTGTGGACTACCAACTGCCGGACAGTGCCGTGAATGCCATGACGAAATCATGGGGTAGGAACGGCCTGGGCTGGACAGCGGAGAAAGTGGACGATGGCATCTACCCGCGCACCTCGCTGGTGCGGTTCTATTACGGCACCAGTTGCTACGGAACAAAGCGCATGGCTCGGCTCATAGACGCTGTGGTGCAGGACTGCAAAGCACTGGGCATTGAGACTATGCCGCCGGCGGAGCTGGCGCAGCTGATGTCTGCCTGGGAGGAACGGAAACAGTGAAGAAGAGCATTATTCAGCCGGAAGAGCAGCGGCAGTGCTACTTGTGCGGCTCTGTGCGGTCCCTGGAACGACACCATGTATTCGGGGCATATAACAGACGAAAAAGCGAGAAATACGGCTTAACGGTGCTCCTGTGCCATAATTGCCACAACGAGCCGCCGAGAGGCGCACACCACTGCAAGCAGACGATGGATTATTTACACCGGGTGGGGCAGCAGGCATTTGAAGCTGCCTACCCGGACAAGGACTTTATATCTATTTTTGGGAGGAATTATCTATGATTAACAGTGTTGTAATTATGGGTCGACTGACCTACGAACCGGAGCTGAGAGCCACGCCCAGCGGCGTCTCCGTTTTGCGGTTCCAGGTGGCTGTGGACCGCAATTATCAGAAGGCAGGCGAGGATCGCAAGACGGACTTTATCGACTGCACCGCCTGGCGGCAGACGGCAGAATTTGTGTGCAAATACTTCCATAAAGGCTCCATGATCGCCGTGGAGGGCTCTATCCAGACGGATAACTTCACCGATAAGGACGGAAACAAGAGAAAGAGCGTACAGGTCGTTGCCAACCAGGCATCCTTCTGCGGCTCAAAGGCAGAGAGTGGCGCGCAGACTGCAGCACCCGCACCGGACGCAGAGTTTGAGCCGATTGATGATGATGACGACCTGCCGTTTTAAGGAGAGCCTATGCAAGGATGGATCAAGGTGCACCGAAAGATTACGGAGCACTGGCTATATTCTGCGGAGCCCTACGACAAATTCCATGCCTGGATGGACCTTCTGCTGCTGTGCAATCGCTCACCTGCAAAGATGATGATTGATGGCAAGCTGATGGATGTGGACAGTGGCGAGCTGGTCACCTCCATTCGCTTTTTGTGCGATCGGTGGAAGTGGAGTAACACGAAAGTTAAGCGTTACTTGGATACACTTCAAGCTGACGGAATGTTGTCAGTAAAAAGCGACAGTAAAAAGACACGGCTTAGAGTGCTTCACTACGCCAAATATCAAGCATACGCAAATGCAAAAAACGACACAGGAACGACACAGGAACGACACAGAAGCGACACTGAAACGCCGCAGAAACACACAAACAAGAATGTAGAAGAATGTAGAAGAAATACAGGAGAAGGGAGAGAGCGCGCGAACGCGTGCACGCCCGCAAAATTATATGGCGAGTTTAAGAATGTTCGATTAACCGATGAGGAGTTTGCCAAGCTGAAACAGCAATTCCCACTTGACTGGCAGCGGCTAATCAAGAACTTGTCCTTCCACATTCACAACACCCACAAGACCTATTACGACCACTTCTCGGTTTTGGAAAAGTGGGGCGCAGAGGACAGGAAGAACAGCGGGGCACTGCAAAGCCCACCGTCCTACGACCTGGAGCAGATCAAGCGGGACACCATGAACAACACAGACATCAAGTTTTAGGAGGAGCCATGAAATTGAACAAACTGACACCACGGCAGGCGCTGATCTATGACGCACTGATCCCGCCCGGCATGCCGGTGCGTGGCAAAGAGCTGGCGCGGCGGACGCGCATTAGCGAGCGGGACCTGAGATCAGAGCGTAAGGCCATGCAGGAACAGGGCGTGCCAATCGTCACCGGTGACTTTGGGTACATGCTGGTGGATGAGAACAATCCGGAGCCGCTGCTGCGGTACGCCAAGCGGTTGAACGCTCACGGCGATGAAGAGATGGCCACGGCAGCAATGGCCCAGCAGATTTATGAAAGGCTGGTGACAGCAAGATGATGGTACGATTGACGATACCGGGAGAGCCACGGGGCAAGGGTCGGCACCGGGCTGTGCGCCGGGGTGACCATATTGCTACATATACGCCCAGAAAGACCAAGGACTACGAGGACGAGGTGCAGTTCTGCTACCGGCAGGCATACGGTGACCGGATGGCCTTTGCTGTTGATGAGCCGATCAGCGCAACGATCGTTGCAGCGTTTGGCATTCCCAAGAGCGCCAGTAAAAAGCGTAAGGTAGAGATGATGGCCGGCAGGGTACTGCCCACAAAAAAGCCGGACACGGACAACATCGCCAAGATCGTGCTGGACGCATTGAACGGCTTGGCATACCCGGACGACAAGCAGGTGGTGGAGTTGCAAGTGCTCAAGACCTATGACTTGGATGGCTATGTGGAGGTCGAGCTGCGGAACTGGAGGACACGGACAGATGGCTGAACAATGTGCATTTTATGTGCGCTGTGATCGCTGCCAGTATGGCCGCAACCTTGGCAGCAATGAATACGGCTGCCGTAAACACCTGGCACCGGACGGAAAGACGATACACCAGGGTCAGTACAGCTGCGAGAATGGAAGGGAGATCGACGATGATCTGGGACGATGACATATCTTTTGAGGGCTTTCAGAATAGGATAGATGACTGGTATGTTAATAATAATTTCGAATTATGCGACCCGCCTATCAATGCGCAATTTGCATTAGACTTGATTTTTAAAACGTTAATAGACGATAAAAAGCATTATCCTTATTTAACAACTATACCAGAGTCTACCGAACAAACGAATACTATAATGCTGTATTTAATATTAAAAAAATATAGTAGGTCATATAGAAGATTTCTAAAGGAGCGTAAAATCAAATGATTAAATTTGAAAACACTGAAGTTATGGGTTGGGAGGCAGCCATTAGAGGAATGCGCAATCCGATGAACTCTTGGGAAAATAGCGATAGTGGGATTTGCTTTGATACGGTCGCTTGCCACACATGCAGAGCTGATAGAAATCATTGTAAGAGTCGAATGGAAAATAAAGAGTTTGTCGTTGGTTATGACGATATGAATCTTATGACTCGCCTTCGCAACGCTGGTACAGACCATCGTAAATTCATGCGAATGATTACTGTATATGTGGATATTACTGCACCTTTATATTGGTGGAAAGAATTTGACACATATAAGGTCGGCACAGTTGCTAACTCTTGTTCGACTATGCACAAGATTGCAGAAAAGGAATTTACGATAGAAGATTTTAGTTGTGAACATCTTGAAAATTCTTGTCTTGTTCATTTGAAAGAAACTATTAAGCTATTGAACGAGGTAAGGGACGTATGTCATTGGTGTAATACAGACGCTAAAAAAGAGTGGTGGCGTCAAATGATTCAGTTCTTGCCAAGCTCTTACAATCAGAAACGTACGGTTATGCTGAATTATGAAGTCCTGGCAAATATTTATAAATCTCGTAACAATCATAAGTTGGACGAATGGTCTGTTGGATTTATGGATTGGATTAAGAGTCTTCCATATTCTGAGTTAATTACCGGAAAGGAGAAAACACAATGTGTACAGGAATGACAAGTTTTAACCGGCCGGACGGCTGGATTAGCGTAAATGATAGACTGCCGGATTGTAACGGTGAATATCTTGTAGCTTATCACCCGGCTTATTGGGACAATGTGCGTAAGAAACAGAAAGCTATGGCTTGAAAGCGAGGTGGAAGAATGAGAGAGATATTGTTCAGAGGAAAGCCATTAGGAGATTTACACGGAAAATTTATATATGGCAGTTTAGGTGTACTTGATACAGATTTATGTGCTATTTACCATTGCTTCGAATTTAAAGACGATGAAATGGAATTAGTATACATCAATACTGTAGGTCAATACACAGGCTTGACCGACAAGAACGGCAAAAAGATATTCGAGGGCGATATTGTAACATACGATGACGCCGAAGCAGACTATGAGGGGTACCACGACAATGTGTTTTTGAATTGTGGCGAAGTTGGAATTTCAGCGTGGGACGGAATATATTTCACAAATCGACAAACCGTTGAAATGAGCGATTTGTACGAAAGCGAAACAATGGTCGATTGTGAAATTATCGGCAACATATACGACAATCCCGAATTGTTGGAGGTGTAGGAATGACAAATTACGAGCGAATAAAAAATATGAGTGTTGAGGAACTTGCAAAATTTATTGACAATATAGCCGTATGTTGCTTCAAAGACGCAGAGTGCGAAAATTGCCCGATTTATTGTAGCAGAGATGAAGTTTATTGCAACAGTTCAACTATAAATAAATGGCTTAAAAGTGAGGCGGAAGAATGAACAACAAAACAATGTATGAAAAAGAAAAAGAAATTACTGACAAAATAGATGTAAAAGAAGCAATAAAAATGTTTCAAAATCTCATATTTGTAGAAAATCATAAAATTGCAGAAAACCATTGTAGAAAACTTGCAATAAAAGCCCTTGAAAAGCAAACACCGCAAAAGCCTATCAAAGAAACGGTAAATCGTGGTATATCAGCATCGGGCGAATATGACATTGATTTTAATTATCTTTGTCCGCATTGCAACACTGTTGTTGGTGACTATGAAACCGATGATGCTTTTTATAAATTTTGCCCTGAATGCGGACAGGCTTTAGATTGGAATGATTTGAAAGGAGAAACAAAATGAAGAAAGCAATGTTGAGCCAGCCGATGGCTGGAAAGAGTGAGGCGGAGATTATCGCTACAAGAGAGCAAGTAATCCGGGTGTTGAAGGAAAGAGGCTACGAAGTCGTGAACACGCTGTTTACTGATGAGTGGTACAGCGACAAGGCAATGAAAGAAAGAGGTGTGGTCAATATCCCGCTGTGCTTCCTTGCCAAGTCGCTGGAGAATATGAGCAAGTGTCACGCTGCTTACTTCTGCCGTGGCTGGGAACAGGCAAGGGGTTGTCGGATTGAACACGCCGCAGCGGTGGCCTATGGATTGGAAATTATCTATGAGGAGGACGACTAATGAACATTCAACTGGACAAACAGGCGTTAATGCCTGTACGAGCGCACGACACGGACGCAGGACTTGACCTGTTGTCACCGGTGGACACAGTAATTCTGGCACACGGAGCGGTGACCATTGACACCGGGATACATATCGAGCTGCCGGCACATACAGCAGGCTTTTTGAAGTCCAAAAGCGGACTAAATGTGAAGTATGGCATTACAAGCGATGGCGTGATTGATGTTGGCTACACCGGAAGTATCGCCGTCAAACTGTATAACCACAGCGGTATGGATTATTCTGTGCACCGTGGGGACAAGATCAGCCAGCTGGTGGTGGTCAAGATCGACACTCCGGAGCTGGTGCTGGTGGACAAGCTGGCAGACACCGAACGCGGTAACGGCGGGTTCGGGAGTACGGGCCGCTAAGGAGGCAACCAATGATGTCAAAGTCAAAGCAGAAGAGCTACGGAGATGCCAAGGTTATCTGTCCTTACTATGACAGCCAGGAGACGGTACAGATCAACTGTGCACCGGCAGTGTATGATAGTTCCGGGCTGCGTGTGGTATTCCGGTCTAAGGTCAAAAAAGATGAACACATGCGGTCATTCTGCACCTCTTACTGCTGGAAAGGCTGTCCGCTGGCACAGCTGCACGATGACGCATAGCAATGGTATCATCGGGGGGGTGACGAAAGTCACCCTCTTTTTGTTATGCTTAAATCATAGTGAGGTGATCAAGTGGACTGGAATAGGGTGAGGCGTGAATATGTCTCCGGCAGTAAGAGCCTGCGGACCCTGGCAGACGAGTACAGCTGTTCACAGTCCACGCTGCGTAAGAGGGCAGCTAACGAGAAGTGGACGGAACAGAGGAACGACTACCGGGCCAAAGTGGAACAAAAATATATGGATATGTCTGTTGAGCAGGAAGTAAAGCGCGTTGAGCGGCTGCACCGCCTTGCGGACGATCTTATGGATAAGTTGGACCAAGCCATAAAGGAGCTGAATGAAATGTGCTCCGTGGAGCATCAAGACGGCGAGTACAAGGTGGTGCGTGTGCCAGGTGTGGCTGTGGACCGTGCCGGTGCAAAACAGATTTCTTCCAGCTTGAAGGATGTAAAGGATCTTCTGAATGTGCGTGACGATCTGGACAGACAGGAGCAGCAGGCGCGCATAGAGCACCTGAAGAGCCAAAGCGACAGCGTAGCTGCAGGCGTACCGGAGGTGCAGGTGGTGTTGTCAGACGAGGTGAAGAAGTATGCCAAGTGAAGTATTGGACCTGGGCAAGCCACAGCCTAAGCAGGTGGAGTTCCTGACAGACACCCACAATGTTGTTGCCTTTGGTGGTGCCAGAGGTGGTGGTAAAAGCTGGGTAGTGGACTGCAAGGCTAAGGTGATGAGCTACGCCTGCCCGGGTATTACGCAAATTATTGTGCGCAAGACTTATCCTGAGCTGACGGAAAATCATATTGTGCCACTGACCAGGGCGTTGCAATGCTATCATCCGGATAGGCACCGGCGTCTGGCCGTGTACAACGACAGTAAGAAAACAATCACATTCCCTAACGGAAGCCGTATATTGTTCCGCTATTTGGAGCGAGAGAAGGACCTGGGCCGCTTCCAAGGTACGGAGTGCGATATCATGTACCTGGACGAGGCCACGCAGTTCACGGAGGATATGTTCAAGACTTTGTGGGCTTGTGTGCGTGGTACAAATAGCCATCCCAAAAGAATGTACCTTACCTGCAACCCTGGTGGCGTTGGTCACCAGTGGGTCAAGCGACTATTCATTGATCGGGTGTACGATGAGAATGAGAACCCGGAGGATTATTCGTTCATACAGTCCCTGGTGACAGACAACAAAATACTGCTTGATAACAGCCCAAAGTACCTTCAGCAGTTGGACGCGCTGCCTGCCAAGGTACGCCAGGCATGGCGGTATGGTGACTGGAATGTGTTTTCGGGTCAGTTCTTCGAGGAATGGCGGAATAACCCGGACCACTATACAGACCGTAGGTGGACCCATGTGATAGATCCGTTTGATATTCCTGCCGACTGGAAGGTGTATCGCTCGTTCGACTGGGGGTACAGCAAGCCATTTTCTTGTGGTTGGTGGGCTCAGGGATATGATGGTGTGGTGTACCGCATTAAGGAATGGTATGGCTGCACTTCACCGAACGAGGGAATGAAACTGCCGGCGGATATCGTGTTCCAGAAGATCAGAGAGATAGAAACGCATGACCCGCTGCTGGCGGGCCGACATATTACCGGCGTAGCAGACCCTGCTATCTTCGCCAAGGATGATGGGTATTCCATTGCGGAGACGGCAAACAGACACGGTGTGTACTTTGAGCGCGGCGATAACACCCGCATAGCCGGGTGGATGCAGTGCCATTACAGGCTGATGTTTGATGAGCGTGGGTACCCGATGATGTATGTGTTCAAGAATTGTAAGGACTTCATCCGGACCATTCCTATGATGATGTATGACGAACACAAGGTGGAGGACTTGAATACGGAACTTGAGGATCACGCAATGGATGAGTTCCGTTATTTTTCAATGCTGCAGAAGATACCGCCCAGGCGGAAGATACCGGCCAGAGCGCTGGCAGACGACCCTCTTGACCAAATGAAGAAAGGATATTGATTATGGCTAAGCAAAAGAAAAAGCCGAGTAAGGAAGAATTTATGCAGCACGCCCAGGGGCAGACGGAACCGCAAAAGAAGCCGGAAGATGCCGTAGCGCCCGCTGCTGATGACCAGATCAAACAGGCGCAGCAGCTGGTGGACGAAATGTCAGCCGAGGAGCCGGAAGAGGAAGAACTGCACACCATTACAGAAGAAGATGTGCAGCGGGCTATGGAACTGCTGAATAAGTACATGGCTGGTAAGGCGTCCGTAGATGCCCGGGTTGTGGCCAACCAAAACTGGTGGAAGCTGCGACATTGGGGCAACTTCAAGTCAGATCACGGCAAAGAGGGTGACAAGCGCATTAAGCCGGCGTCTGCATGGCTGCATTCCTGCGTGGATAACAAGGTCGCTGACTATATGGACAATTTCCCTGAGCCCAATATTCTGCCGCAGGAAGAGGGTGACAAGGAGACAGCTAAGCAGTTATCTGCCGTGGTGCCGGTGGTGCTGGATGAGAACGGCTTTGAACAGGAGTTTGACCAGGCAGTGCACTCCAAGGTCCTGAACGGTACAGGCATATACGCTGTGGTGTGGGATCAGGACAAGCTGAATGGCCTTGGCGATGTGAGCGTTAAAAAGTGCGATATCCTGAATTTTGCTTGGGAGCCTGGGATTGAGAATATCCAAGACTCGGCCAATCTGTTCCATGTCACTTCTGCCAATAACGATGTACTGGTGTCTCAGTATCCGCAGCTGAAGGACCGATTATCCTCTATGCACAGTGTGATACAAACAGAGTACCAGTTTGATGATACGGTGGACAAAAGCAATCGCAGTCAGGTGGTAGACTGGTACTACAAGGTGAATGTGGACGGCAAGAATGTGGTGCACTATGTGAAGTTCTGCAACGGTGTAGTGCTGTATGCAACTGAGAATGACCCAGAACGGAAGGATACCGGACTGTATATTGACGGCAAATATCCCTTTGTGTTTGACCCGCTGTTCCGTGTGGCCGGAAGTCCTGCCGGATATGGCTATGTGGACCTCTGTAAGGAACCGCAGGAATATATTGACAAGCTGTCCCAGGCGATGTTGGAAAACGCGATTTGGAGCTCTGTGCCGCGCTATTTGGTGCGTGACGATGGCGAGATCAACGAAGACGACTTCGCGGACACTTCCAAGCATTTCATTAAGGTGGGTAACAACGTGGGCCAGGACACCTATGCACCAATCGTGATCAATGGCATAGACGGCAACGCCTACAATGTGCTCATGCACAAGATTGACGAGATGAAGGAGACCAGCGGTAACCGTGATGTGTCCAGTGGCGGTACAAGCAGCGGGGTAACGGCAGCCAGTGCAATCAGCGCTATGCAGGAAGCCGGGAGCAAGACTTCACGCTGGCAAATCAAGGGTACATACCGGGCATACAAGGAGATCATCTTGATGGTGATCGAGCGTATTCGGCAGTTCTACGACATGCCCCGTGTGTTCCGTATTACCGGCGCGGATGGATCTGTATCGTTTGAGACCTTCTCCAATCAGAATATGCAGGAGCGGCGTATTGAAACGCTGTTTCCGGACGATGAGTATTACCAGATGCCCAACTTCGATGTAGATGTATCGGCCAGCAAGGCCAGCCCTTACAGTAAACTGGCTCAAAATGAGCTGGCAGTGCAGATGTACAACCTGGGCGTGTTGAACCCGCAGAACGCAGATCAGGCACTGGCACTTCTGGATATGATGGATATTAACCACAAAGACCGCATAGTGCAGCGGGTCCAGGAAAACGGTACGATGTGGAACACGATTCAGCAAATGACACAGGCGCTGAACACCAGCAATGAGATCATCAAGCAGTTGACCGGTCAAGATCTGATGAGCGGTCAGGATATGACACCGGGTGCAATGAGCGGTGCGGCGGTGACAGACACGCAGTCGGTGGACACAACGCCGACCGCCAGCGACAGCTTAGGTAACACAGACAAATACCAGGACAACTCTCTTGCAACGCAGGCACGCAAGAGAGTAGCCACAAGCACGAGTCCGGAATAATGACTACGGTACATATTGGTGCTTGCTCCGTAGAACTGAAAGGCCACGCCGATGCGCCACGCAACGAACAGGATCATGACCTGGTATGCGCTGCTATTTCTGCCCTTACCTGCACGCTGGCGGAAGTCGTGCGTAGGGCGTATGTAGCTGGCGCTCTACTGTGTGAACCACAGATCAAGATTTCTCCGGGAAATGTGTGTATTCGTTGCGCACCGATGAAAAATGAGAGCACGGTGCCGGCAGCGTTTACCTTTTTTCGGTGCGGGATGGAAATACTGGGCGAGAGCTATCCGGGGCACATCCAAATAAGCTGAAAGGGGGGGTGACATGATCGCCCCCTCTTTTGTTATTATGCGAGTAAAGGGTTCGTCCACCTGATACGGACAGAAAGGAGTTCCTATGAGAACAGACAAATTAATGCCCATGTTGCTGCAGCTTTTCGATGGTGAGGGCGGTGCAGCAGACGGCACCGGCAGTGCGCCCGCCACGCAGAACAATACGGCAGACAATACTGCGCCCGCCACGCAGGATGGTGCTCATGAGAGCACAGCGGAAGACCTTGACAAAGAGTTTAAGGCTCTGATTAAGGACAAGTACAAAAATGCGTATCAAAAGCACATCAACGCTGCAATGCAGAAGCGGTTCCGTGCTGATGAAGCCGCACAGGCACAGTATGACAGGGTGTTGCCCCTGCTTGATCTGCTGGGCGAAAAGTACGGCGCAGACGCTACGGACCCGGAGGCACTCATGCAGGCCCTGGAAGACGACAACAGCTTTTACGAGCAGGAGTCAGTTGAGAAGGGTGTGCCAATCGAGTCACTGAAGCAGATGCACAAGCTGGAGCGTGAAAACGCTGCATTCCGCCAGGAAATGCAGGAACGCGAACGGCAGGACGCAGCAGCACAGCAGTACCAGCAGTGGCTGGACGAGAGCGAGGCGGTCAAGTCCTTGTATGGGGACGCATTTGACTTGGATGCAGAACTGGCAGATCCTGAGTTTGTCTCTCTGTTAAAATGCCCCGGCATCACGCTCAAGACTGCCTTTGAAGCACGCCACCTTACCGAGCTCACCGGTGGCGCAATGCAGTTTGCCGCTCAGAGTACAGCGAAAGCCGCTGCGGACACGATCCGCTCACGCGGTCATGTGCCGAAAGAGAACGCATCTTCTACCGCTCCTGCGGTCAAGACTTCTGTCAACATTGCTGCCTTGACAAGAGAGCAGCACCAACTCATCAACAAGAAAATTGCGACAGGGGAATTGAAAACGCCGGAGGATATCAAACGATTCCTTAGCGGCAAGTAAAAACCGATCCTCTGTCAGAAACGGAGGAAACATGAATAAGAAAATGAACCTGCAGCTGTTCGATGGCACCGCTAATATGGCTGCAACGACTGACACCGGCCTTGCGGCTGAAATCAAGGAATATTACATTAAGGAGCTGCTGGAGAATGCCAAGCCCAAGTTGGTGCATGGTCAGTTCGGGCAGAAAAAGCCCATTCCGCGCGGCTCCGGCAAGGTAGCAGAGTGGCGTAAGTTTTCCAGCTTGCCGCCTGCTCTTACCCCGCTTGTGGAAGGCGTAACGCCTAATGGCACCAAACGGACTGTGACCGCCATTAAGGCCACTGTGAGCCAGTATGGTGACTACATTAAGCACACCGATATGCTGCAGACTGCCGCGTTCGATAACGTGATCGTGGAGGACTGCAAAGAGCAGGGCAACCAGGCGGGCAACACCATTGACCTGGTGACACGAAATGCTATGCAGGCAACCACCAGCGTGGCTTATGCCGGCGGCAAGACTTCTCGTGATACGCTGACTGCGGCTGACAAACTGACCGTGGCTGATGTAAAGAAGATGGTCAACGAGCTGAAGCGTCGGGATATTACCCCCATTGATGGCTACTATGTCTGCATTATCCACCCTGATGTGGAGACGGATATTATGCTGTCCAGCGAGTGGGAGGAAATGCACAAGTATGCGGATACCACCGCTCTGTTCGAGGGCGAGATCGGTAAGATTGGCAAGTGCCGTTTTGTCGACTCTTCCAACGCTAAGATTTACAAACAGGCTTCCGGCTCAAAGCTGGCTGTGTACGGCACGCTGTTCCTGGGCGCCAATGCTTACGGCGTTACCGAGCTGGACGGCCTGGGTTTGGACTATATCGTTAAGCCGCTGGGCTATGGCGATGATCCGCTGAACCAGCGTAGCTCCACCGGCTGGAAGGCTACGCACGGTGCAAAGATTCTGAACGAGTATGCCATCATTCGTTTTGAAAGCTGTAGCTACCGCAGTGCAGACACCAGCACCACGGAAAACTGATTGGAGGACTATTAAGAATGGCTGAGAAGAAAGAAACGGCTGAGAAGAAAGAAACGGCCGAGAAGAAAGAAACTGCACCTAAATGGAAAATGGTGCCTGTGCTTATTCCGCTGGACCCGATGAACAACGAGAGCCACATGTTTGCTTCTGTGGCGGGCGTTGGCTCATATCAGATCGAGCGTGGTATCCCGGTAGAAGTGCCGGAGCCGATTGCAGAGGTAGTCAACCGCAGACTTCAGATGGATGCAGAGAACGCCAAGCTAATTCAAAAGCTGGCTGCACAAGCAGCCGGTATGTAACCGACAAAGGGCGGACGGAATATTCCGTCTGCCCTTTTTACTATGAGGAGGGAACAACAATATGACGATTGCGGAAGCAGTCAACCAGGCGGACAAGCTGTGCCCCAACACGATCTTTTCGATGAACGAAAAAATCGCCTGGCTGAATAGACTTGATAAACAAATCAAATTGGAAATTATGGACGCCAGAGAGGGCGCACCTGCCTTTGCCGGGTACACGGAGAAAACGCCGAATACCCAGGAACTGCTTGTGCCGTCTCCCTATGACGAACTTTATATACATTACTTGCAGTCCCAAATGCTGCTGTACACCGGTGACTTCAACCGATACAGCGCTGTAAATTCTGTATTCAATACAATGCTGGCCTCATTCCGTAACCAGTACAACCGCACGCACGCGGCCAAGAATGTGCCGCTGCGCTTTTAGGAGGTGCGAGTATGCAAAGACCAGTGCTTAGCAATGTGAGCAACAACCGAGAGATGATCTCCACATTCCTGGGCTATAACCACCGAGTTGTGCAGCAGGCCGGAGAGTTCTTTAATACCGAGAATATCACATTGGACGATTACCCTATGCTATCCAACCGCGCACCGATGAACCGGTACAAGTATCCTGAAATAGGCAAAGAGACCGAGTACGAGTGGTTCTCATTACAGGATGGGACAGTAGTGCCTAATAGTATCACAACCACAAGTGATGAATATTCTTTTACGATTTTAGACAACTATTACGGCAGACCGTTACCAGATGGCAAGACTGTATTTTCTCTTGACCGTCGCATGACATTTGAATTTCATGTGAGGTTCATAAGTGCTATGGCGGATAAGGTTACTATATCGTCTGGTCCGGGCGATCCTACTTGTCGGCTGGCCGAGTGTGGAAGCGTGGATTTTTATGTGAAGTCCGCTAACGATGGAAAAGTGTTGGCTACTTTTTATGATAGAGAGTGGGACTATGATTATCGTAAAGGTTATGTTGAAAAGTTTGTTCCTACAAAAGATGAACTTGTTGTGGTGATGAGATATTATTGCAATGAAGGTATGGAGTATAGAGAACAAAAAGCAACAGAGGAAGAGCAGAAAATCGCAGATGACGAATTGAAAAAGAAAATGCTGGATGAATATCAGGATGATATAAATCGTATTCTTCAATCAGATATAACAGATATCATGACCATTAAAAATGCTGTTCAGCGAAACAATTCTGGGTGCATGATAAAAAATGGACGCATAGCATCGGTACTGGCGGATGTTTTGTATTACGCCGAAAGGCGATACGCCATTGATCTAAGTAAGCAGAATCTTGCGACCGTGTACGGCAAATTACAAATGCTGAACTTTGGTACGAAAATCCTAATCTTCCCATACGGATTGTATTTTGACACGGAAGAACCGGGCAAGGGTGTGCTGCCGCTGGCGTTTAAGGCCACAGCAAGCAAAAACTTAGTTTGCACGATGTGTACAGAAGACAGAACGCTTCACACAAGATTGTATTGCGGCGCAAGCAAACCGGCGGGCGCTGCTGTAGGTACCTATGTTGTGCGTTCTAATGGCGACTTGAGAATTGTGGACGAGCATGGTGCGCTTGTGTTGTTGTGTGCAGCAGCTAAGTGGAAGCGGCAAGACAAAGACCCTGGAGTGGGTAACTATGATTTTTGGCTGGATACCACCGGGACCACAGGCAGTGGTTTGAAGAAGTATAGTCAAGGCACATTGTACAGAAAAGAGGATGGTGCCTGGGTGGCAGAGGACAATGTGCTGTTCTCCAATACCTGGTTCTATACATTTTGGCTCGATACGACAAATGCAGACGCACCGGTGTATAAATCCTATTCCTCTACTGCAGACGCCTGGATTGCTCTTCCAGTGACCTATGTACATATTGACACAACAGAGATCGAAGATGATGTGCTCCAGTCCGTCAAAGCTGGAGACACAATCAGGCTGTCTCCGGATGATGCATTTACAACAGAGTGGGTGAATGTGCACTCTGTGGCAGATGATGGCAGCTGGATGATAGTTAAGGGGCTTCTGCGTGCTATTGATTCCACATATCACTGTCCAAACAGAATAGAAAAAGTGCTTCCGGAATTTGACTTCGTCACCGTTTCACAAAACCGCGTGTGGGGCTGCAAGTACGGCAAAGATTCAGCAGGTAAGCATATTAACCAAATCTACGCCAGCAAGCTGGGCGATCCGACCAACTGGTATTGCTTTGAGAATACGGCGTCTGACTCTTACGCATTGTCCCTGGGCGATGACGAGCCGTTTACCGGCGCAGTGTCCTTAAACGATATGCCGTACTTCTTCAAACAGAATAAGATCTATGGCATTTACGGCGGCTATCCGGCGGCATACCAACGCATTGCTATTGAAGATCGCGGCGTTGAAAATGACTGCTCCGACTCATTGGCGGTGCTGAATGGAGCAGTATTCTATAAGTCGCTGGACGGCGTGTGTGTATTTGATGGCAGCACGGTGACCAACATTTCCGCCGCCCTGGGTAACACACGATACACAGAAGCCAACGCCGGAAGTTCCCTTGGCAAGTATTATATTTCCATGAAGAACGAGACGGACGGCGGCTACGAGACCTTTGTCTATGACCTGAATACCGGCCTGTGGGTGCGTCTGAACGGAATGCGGTATCTGCACTTTATCACGGATTACACCGGGTCGGTCTATGCAATGGACCCGAACTGTATTTTCCATGAGCTTGGCCGACACAACGAGACCGCTTTGTCCGGACTGGAACTGTACAAAACGGAAGACAAGGTGGAATGGTACGCGGAGACCGGTGCCATAGACTTTTCGTACCCGGATAAGAAGATCGTCAGCCGTATTAACCTGCGGGCTAAGATTGCACTGGGCGCTGTGCTCAAAGCGTTTATCCAGTACGACAGCAGCGGGCAGTGGATCCAAATGGGTGTTTTGACCGGTAATGGTACACCTAAGACGGAAGTGCTGAATATCGTTCCGCAAGCCTGTGATCACTATGCGCTGCGGCTGGAAGGCTGCGGAGATGTTCGGGTGATCAGTATTGCAAACACAATGACATTAGGGAGTGACTTATGACTTTTAACATTGGTAAGCCGTCTGACGGCGTAACGGATAGTCAGCGGATACAGCGTCTGTATCTGTACCTGAACCAGATGGCAGATAAGTTGAACTATGCGCTGAACAACATGGATGAACAGAACCTGACGCGGACTTTTTTGGCGTCATTAACCAATGGCGGAGACAGTGATCAGCAGAGTACAAAAGGCCTGAAAACGGAGCAGGTGGACGAGATAATCCGTGACGGTCGGTCATCCGCTCTACTGTTCAGCGGGAGTACCGCAAAGGCTGGCGATACGATCACTCTGAATGACAGCGTGGACAACTACCGCTTTCTGCTTATCCGCTTTAGCAATAGCTGGATGCACGCCCTGTGCCCTATTCTGGACGGAGACCGTAGCTGCACTGCCGTTCGCGGATCGCATACGAACATTAGCGCAACAAACAGCTTTACCGTGTGGTCCGTGGACGGCGACTATGCAGGAAATAAGGTAACGATCGACAACTGCTATTCTGCCAATGTGAAAAGCGGCAGCGTGACGATCACAGCACGAACAATATCGTATATATGGGGGATCAGATAAATGGCAAAGAGCAAACCGAAGAAAAGCAAGCCCAAACAGACGGCTGCGCAAAAGAACCTAAGCAGCTGGACAAAAACAGTCAATAAGTATGGCGGCGGATGGACCAATTCCAAGGACTATAAAGCACTGATGAAGTCCAAGGAAAAGAAGGACATGGACGCCAGTGTCAAAGGCTACAATTCTCTGTTAAACGGCGGCTATGGCGGGTATGCCAAGGCAAACGGCTTGACGGACTATACCGCCCGGCTGCAAAACATGTTGGGTGGCATCTTAAAGTCAAAGTTTTCTTATGACGCAGACAATGACGCTGCATACCAGGCCTACAAGGCACAGTACCAGGCGCAGGGCCGTAATGATATGCTGGACACTATGGGCCAGATGGCGTCAGCAACAGGTGGCTATGCCTCCTCTGCGGCGACTACGGCGGGTAATGCTGCCAACCAGGCACAGCTGAACAATCTGTCTAATATACAGTCGCAGCTTTTATCCCTGGCATATCAAAAGTATGACCAACAGCAGCAAGGCAAGCAGAACGCCTATGACCTTCTTGATAGTGTGAATCAGCAGCAGTATGGACGGTATCAGGACGCTGTGGGCAACGCCTATAACAAGATGGATTACAACACGAATCGGTTCAATACTTCCTATTCCAACGGTTACACGAAATGGAACGATGATCGCAGCTTTGCCTCCGGTCAACAGCAGTATTACGGCAACCTGAACGAGAGCCAGCAGGCACGCAAACAGGAAAGGGCTATTGCCGATCGGAATAACAAACTGCAGCGTAAAATTCTTAACAAGAAGTAAGGAGGAATTGGATGAGTTACAGTTCTAAGACCAGAAAAGCGCTTGGCAAGGTGAAACAGTCTGCGGCAACCAAAAATGCACAGAAAAACAGGAACGACTATGACAAGAAACTCAGCGCAATTGGCCCTTACCGTAACGGTACATTCGCTAAGATGGTAGAGGGTGCGGTGGATGATATTCTCAATCGCCGTGCCCAGTCTTCCAATTTCGGCAACGCTGATGTGTTCGGCGATTATGCCAGAGACTATGCGGCGCTTTCTAAGCTGGCAGCAGCGGACACGCAGACTAACGCAGAAGAGAATATGGCCGGTGGCTATGACACGGACTACACCGTGCCTGCTGCCCAGCAGAGCTATATGAACGGATTGGCCGGTCAGAATGAGGACTTGCTGTCCAAACTGTCTACGGCAAACCAAATCCGCTCCGGGGAAATGGAGAATAAAGCTGCCGGTGGGCAGCGAGCCAACGAGGCCGGCGCGTTCGACTATCAGAAGTACCAGGACAAGGTGGAAGCTCTACAAAACGCACGCTCTCTGTGGGACGCAGCGGTGGAAAAGACCGGTGCGGTAGATAGCCAGGCATACAGTGATAACCTGTCCTTCCTTAGCGATATGGCTAAATACGAGGGCAACTTGGGTGAGAGCAAGGCGGACAGAGCACTCTCCAAGTGGAAGGCTGATCAGGATTACCAGCTGGATGTACTGCAGTGGAAAAGGCAGCAGGAGGAAGCTGCCAAGGCTGCCAAGGCCGCAAAGGCTTCACGCTCTTCTCGCTCTTCCAGATCCAGTGGAAAAGGTGGCTCCGGTACTGGTTTTGACACTGGCGGTAAGAGAAAAAATAAGGTGAAGCCGGAATATCATGGCGTACCAAAAAGTGAGATACTCGCTTTGGGGTATGGCCCAATCAGCGAGGCAAAATTCGACTACCTTATTGATAGCAAGGCGGTTGAGATTAAAAAGGATAAAAACGGTAATCTGCATGTGAAGAAACGCAATGTGAGCATACCGCCCAATCCCGGGAAGCCGAACTTTAGTTTGGGTACAAAACTGTTTTGAATGGCGAGGAAAAACTATGGATATTAGAAAAAGCAAAAATTTTGCCAAAGTGGTACAGCATTCCGGCGCAGCTGAGCGCGTTGCTGAGGACACAAGAAAAAATTCCAGATTTTACAATCCTAAAAAGAAAAGATATGAGTATGACGACCCGGAAGAGGAGATCGCTGATGTATTGGCCCGCAATAGCTATAGGCGTAATGAAGTGCCTGAATATCATCAGCAGACGCCGGAGGAGAGCCTTGCACAGCGGCGCCAAATTATCCGTGCATCCGATGATCGGAGTGATCTTGAACGCTTGCAGGATGAGCGTAGGTCCTATGCACGGCAGTATGGTGGTCAAACACGCAACACCATAGACAAGCTGATTGGTATCGCATTGGAGCGGACGGATAGCGAGCGCGCCGCAAAAATGCAGGAGGAAGCCAACCGGCACATGGCTGCGCTGGATGAATATGATAAGAAGATACAGGAGATGGAGGAGTACGAGCGGCGACAAAAAATCGTCGACAAATATTCGGATATTCCTAATCAAAAAGATTTTGCTGCTAAGTCAAAGCAGATCGACAAGTCCAATCAGGATGATGTATATCGCAAGGTGAACGGATTGTCTGAGTCCATTGCCAGTGTTGCCAGTAATATAGGCACGGACAATGTGGCGATGTGGAATAACCGCATGACCAAAGCGATGGACGATGAGAAATATCGCCAAATGACTGATGTGCAGCGGGGCACATACAATTATCTGTATAATACACAGGGTGCAGACGCTGCAAATGAATATATATCAGCAATTAACAAGGATTTGCAGCAAAGAGCAACCGAAGCTGCTGTGGAGTCGCAAAAGGAAATGGTTAAAGACGGTGCTGTTGGTGCCACCGTGGCAAATATCGCTTCTGTTGGTGAAAATCTAATGAGTGCACCGGGTTTTATCACCAGAGCAGCAGCTAAGGCAACCGGCCATTCCGTAGATGATACATACGATGTTTTCAATCTGTCCGGAAAGATGGCTAACGCTACTCGCGAAACTACCGCAGAAGAAATTGCGAATCAGGACTATTGGAAAGATAAAAATACTATTTTTGGAAACACCGGTTCTTGGATCTACAATGCAGGAATGTCTATGGCTGATTCTGTCGCTGCTATGCTGGTCGGTAAGAGTCTCGGCGTGGGCTTAGCAGGGGGTGAAACGAGTGGTGCGACACTTGAAAAGGTAAAGAACATTACTAAAAAAGCCACCTCACTGATCATGTCATCACAAATGGCAACGCAGACAGTTACAGATATGAAAGAAGAGGGCTTTTCTGACGATCGTGCACTGGGCGTAGGTGCATTATATGGCGCAGTTGAATATATCGCTGAAAAGCTCGGCTTAGATGGGATCCTCGGTGCCGGCGGCAATGTGTTTGCCCGCCTTGCAAAGAGTTTTGCAGCAGAGGGTTCAGAAGAGGTAGCCAGTAATATCCTTGATCGCATTGTCGATACGCTGGCAAACGGCAACCAAAGCAAAATGATGGATGCCTTCGATAAATGCCGTGCTCAGGGATTGAGCAATTCCCAGGCGCTTGCCAAAGTCGTGTCTATGGCGGGGCAAGAAGATTTATCAGCTTTCTTAGCCGGTGGCCTGTCCGGTATGGCGATGAGCGGCGCAAACGAAGCAATCATGTCCGGAGAACGGCATTTGCAGCAGGATAGCTATGGCAAGAATGTACGCAGTAACGGAAATGCAAAAAAGTTGATTGACGCCGGGTTGACAGCGGATGAGAATTCCAAACTGTATCGTATTGCCGCCGAGCTGGCTGATGCAGAGAAAAACGGCAAGACCGTGTCCAAGCGGCAGCTGGGCAAGCTGGCTATGGAAATGCAGACCAGCGATGATGCTGCGACTAAGCAGGCTCAAAAGGCCGTGCTGGAGGACGCTGTGCGCCAACGGCTGCAAGACAGCGGCGTTAAGAATGTGGACAAGGCCGCCAGCCGCTTTGTGAGCAGCTATTTCGACGGCGAAGGGAAGATTAAAGGGGACAAGACCACAAAGGCCTTGTACGCCGAGCTGCAGGACAATAGCACTGACTGGGCACAATCCACTACCCGCAGTATGGCCTATGAAATGCTGCGTGGCGGTTCTTCTGCTGCATATATGAATGAACTGCTTGTAAACCCAAAAGCAAAAGGGTATAATGAGTTCAAGGACACCTATGGTGGTATCACTGAGGCTAAAATTGCCCAGTTGGAGCAGGAACGCTTAGAACAAGAACCTGCCGAACAGAGAGAGACTGAGCACGGCTCTGCGGACACGAGTTATAATGCGCTGGTCACTGAAGCTGCCGCGCCGGTGGATTTGCAGCGGGCAGAGCCTGTGCCGGAGAGCCAGGTGAAAGGCGTTCTTAAGGTGCAGGACGGCCATACCGTGGTCGAGCTGCAAGACGGCACGAAGACCACCACGGATTATGTGCAGTTCAACAACCCCAACACCAAGGCGGTTTACAAGAGCGCTGCCAAGTTTGGCTCCCTGGGCGCTTATGCGCTGGTCAATAATTACGACAGCAAGGTCAACCCTTATTCCTATCTGCACGCGGCGGAGAGCTTTTACAACGCCGGTGCGTCAGGCAAGATTACATTTGACCAGGCAGCCAATACACTGTCTGCACCGATTGAAATGGGGATTATGGACCGTGGTGCTGCCAATGAGTTGTTCCTGAGCGGTCAGGAGCAGTCTAAGGAGATCGGCACCACCAAGACCGCTGTTACCAAAGCAAATAAGAACCAGGGCGGCGTTGTAACACTGACCGGAGAAGCTACGGTTACCCCGCAGGAAAAGGAAGTCCTGGATCGTGTGGCGGCCAAGACCAAGCTGGATATTGTGCTGGACGGCAGCCTGGAAAGCAACGATAACGGCTATATTGATCCTGCCAACGGCAAGGTGGTGCTGAACCCGGACAGCGGGCATATCTACGCCACGCTTATGCACGAGCTGGGCGAGTACACTCATGCCTACAACACGGCGGAAATGCTGGACGCCTGCCGGCCGATTGTGGAGTATATGCTGGCAACCGGTGATTATGCGCACGATGATAAGATTGACCTGCTGCAGAAGTATGTAGATGGGTACAGCGAGAACGGCAAGCAGTATTCTATTGAAGATGCCGTCAGCGAGATGATCTTTGACTTCATCAGTGGTGAAGCCAGCACGCAGGAGGGCGGCGAGAAGTTCGCCAAGTGGCTGGCGGAAGATACCGATCTGACCCAAAAAGAAAAGAAGTCCGTTGTGGAAAAGATCAAGGACTTCTTTACAAAGCTGCTGGACGCTGTGCGCAGCGTGATTGAGGGACAGGGCACACTGAATACCACTGCGCGAGCCGGTCAAAAGGCGGCGCAGCAGGTGCCGGTGCTGGACGACTTCTTTAACGCACTGGACAATGCTATTGACAACCGCCAAAGAATGTTAGAAGGTAAGCATGGCGGTGAAGCAGAAAATAGTCAGTCCGAAATTCGCCATTCTATTGAAATTACAGAAGACGGCGAACCGTGTGTCGTTATTGATAATGATGTACTGGCTGGCGTGCCCAAGTCGCGGTGGGCGACAAAAATCAAAAATATTTTGTCTGAATATAAATCAGGTGTAGATTTGTGGGGTGGCGTAGTCAAAGTAAATGCCATTAGCAAAAATGAGTTTTTGAATTCAAAATACTCTCAGTACCTTAAAGCAAAGGAAAAGACAGCCTACAAAGATAAACTGCTATCCGCACAGAATTTGGAAGAGATCCTGAAATCCGGCAAAAACAAAAAGATTGAAGACTTGAAGCACAGCCGAAATGATAGCTTCAAGCAGTTTGCACATTCTGATGTGCTCCTTAAGGTTGGTGAAAACGGATATACCGCTGATGTGATTATTGGCATAACCACACAGAACGCGATGGTGTTCTATGATATCGTGGATATGCGGAAGGCAGATGTGAAAATAAAAAACGCAACCCCTCAAGGCTATGCAAATAGCAGGAAGCCTTTTAAGCAAGGGATTGCGTCTGACAACAAGGTAACACAAAATGGACCTGATGTCAATACTCATTCTATGCAGAATGGGCAAAAAAATGCACAGAACGGCAAAAACAACACCCGACATTCCTTGGAAGTGGACAGTCAAGGCAACGAACTGACGGAGGCGCAGCAGCGGCGGTATAAGCATGTGGCGCCGGAACTGCGGGACGAGGACGGTAAAATCAAACCGTTCTACCACGGTACTGCCAGAGCGGACCGGGTAGGTTATGTGTTTGATCCCAAGCGGGCAACCTCCGGGCCGATGGCGTATTTTACGGACGATCCGGATATTGCTACAAATTACAGCAGGGATAAAGCAGATACTTCTCTTGCCTATGATAGCGATTATGACAGCTACGAGACCCAGTTTCAGGTAAACGGCAAGCCGGTTACGGAATATTGGAACACCTTGACCGCAGCTGAAAAGAAAGCAATGACTGAGAAGATCAAGCAGGTCACATTGGATGACAACGATAACATTGTCTTGAAGCCTGGCAATCAAATAGGCATTGGTAGCTTTAGCGACTACGAACTGCACCGTGCCAAGGGCAATGCGCTGTCCGTACTGGTAGATATGTGGCTTGGTGACGGAAATCTTTGGAATGAAGAAAGCCGTTTCTTGGATGTGCTAAAAGCGGTGGGTATTGATCATGCCCAGTACAACGACCCGGACTACCGGGAAGAAAAGGTGTATCAGGCTTATCTGAATATTACCAATCCGTACAACACCGGCAAGCTGGATCAGTCCTTTATTGATGATTTGCAGTCGTATGTGGACGATGCAGACATGAGCCGGTACGACACAGACAATGCCCAGGCGGATATGTGGGATAAGAACGGCATTCCTATTGAGGATTGGCTGGAGCGGTTGCAGGACGATTTGGACAACGGCACAACCCATGCTTGGACCACGGTCCCGGATGTAGTCACAGACTTCTTGAAGGACAGCGGCTATGACGGCATTGTAGATCAGGGCGGCAAAAACGGCGGCGATCAGCACACCGTTGCGATTCCGTTCTACTCCAATCAGATCAAAGAGGTTACCAATGGCAATCCTACCGACAGTCCGGATATTCGGTACTCAAAGCGGGTTGGGTTTGATAATGCTCTGACCGGTGCTGAAAAGAAAAAGTATAACAGAGCGTTGCAGACAGGTGAAGACGCCGGACTGCGCATTAGTGACAACTCTATACTGGTGGAGTGTGAGAACGACTCCAAGTACCAGTACAAATATGTGGTCTATGATGATATGGAAGATGGGCCTGTTATCCGTGATGTGTACGCCATTGGTAGGATTGACCCAAATGTGGAGGACGATGTTGCTTCACAGTGTCATAACATAGCAAGATATATCAACGATGTAAAGGAGTTACACTATGATAACCAGCAAGTATATGAATCTATACTCAGATCTCGCGTTGAAGGTACTGCATACCTACTCGCCGGGTACAATAATCGAAGCAAACGATTTCATGTCATCGGACGAGGCAGTGTTGAAAATGGAACAAATACTCTCAACAAATCCGTCAGAGAGCGAACTGCTGGACAAGATACACGAGCTGCAGGAGAACTGACGGACAGCCGCAAGTCCAAGAGCATTGACGACACCGGGCGTACCTCTCTGCTGCGGGATGACAAGCGGTTGGACGAGATGAACATTACCCTGCGCCAGGTGTTTGACGGTCAGGAGCTGGAGACCGGGCACCATACTTCCCAAACCCAGGTACAGCGTGTGGCTCGACAGCTGAAGAAGTCTACCGGCAGCAAGATGGACACTCCCCGCTTGATGGTGCAGCTGAAAGGGCTGTTTGACTATATCGGCAACAACGATGATGTGACCTTTTCGTCTGTCATGGACCAGGCAAAAGAAATTGCCCATGAGCTGCTGGACAGCACCCCGGAACACACGGTGCGTGACGAGTACGCTCAGGAGGTTTTGGACACACTGCGGGGCATGGCAATCACGCTGTCCGATGAACAAAAGGCAGAGACGGCTTACCACCATGATCGGTACGGCAACTACCGCAAACGACTGTTTGGTGCGGTCAATCTGGCTAAGAATGGACAGTCTTTGGATAGCGCTTGGCAGGAGCTGGCTGAACTGTACCCTGGCACTTTTGATGCTGAGGAGAACAGCCAGAACATGCCGGAGCGACTGCTGGAGATCGTGGAGGAGTTGAAGAATTCTTATTATTCTTATGACGGCATGGACATGGACGATGCTGCCACTACCGTGGCCTATGATATTTTCGATTTGTACATGGACACTCCGGAGTACAAGACCTATGCCCAGCGACAGAACGATCGCTTTACTGCGATGCAAAACAAATACCGCAAGCGGCTCCAGTCCGTTAAGGATGATTACCGCCAGCGGTATGAAGAAAAGTTGAAGGCGGTACAATCCAAGAGTCGGCAGGACAAAGCAGATATGCGCACCCAGTACGCCGATCAGTTGAAAGCCCAGCGGCAGCTATACGCAGAACGGCGGCATCGTGATGTGGAAAAGCGGCGCAAGACGGTGCAGAAGAACAAAATCAAGAAGCAGATACTGGACTTGATGAGCCTGGCGGCAAACGGCGGCAAAGAGCGCCGGGTGCCCAATGGACTTCTGGACAGCGTGAAAGAACTGGGTCGGGCTGTGGTACTGGACGGCAAGGCCGGGGAGAGGCTGGACAGCTACCTGAATAAGGTGCGGGACGGCTTCGACAAAATAGAAGGCAATGATAGCCAAAAGACCGAGTATGCCACTCTGGTGGAGGACTATAACAATCTGTTTAAGGGACAAATCCTCCAGTTAAAGGAGAGCATTGGCGACAAGTCCATTAACGACATGACCGCTGATGAGCTGGAACAAACCTATCAGCTGATCCGGTCGGTCAAAAAGGCTGTTACCAACAGCAACCGCCTATTCAAGGCAGAGAAAACTGCTACGGTGGAGAGCCAGGGCCAGCAGATCATTCATGAACTGAAGGGCAGCAAAAAGGATCCCAATGGTAAGAAGACCAATGAGCGTATCGAGTTTATGAAGGGCTTTGGCTACAACGCCTTGAAGCCGGAGTATTTCTTCAGAATGCAAGGCTCGCCTACGCTGGAGAATCTATACCACAACTTGCGCGGTGGTCAGGACACCTGGGCCCGGGATTGCTACGATGCACGGCAGTATTCTCAGCGATTGAAAGAGAAGTACCATGCCTACAACTGGAACCAAAGAAGGACCTTTACCTTGGAGACCCAGTACGGCGAAAAGCTGAAATTCAATTTGCAACAGCTGCTCTATCTGTATGCGCTCAGTCGGCGCGAACCGGCAATGCAGCACTTGACCCAGGGCGGTATGGTGTTTGACAAGGTATCTACCCACTCCAAGCGTGGCAAGCGCATTGTGGAGCTGACGGACAACACGGCACACCCGCTGACCGTAGAAGACATTGCAAAGGCCACGGATATGCTCACCAAGGAGCAGAAAGCCTACGCCCAGGATATGCAGCGCTATTTGGCGGATACAATGGGCACTAAGGGCAACGAGGTGTCTCGGGTGATGTACGATATGGACCTGTTTACGGACAGCGACTATATCCCCATGCGTTCCGCCGGTGATTATGTGCAGTATATTCAGGACAAGGCCAATGGTGACGCCAAGATCAAGAACAGCGGCTTTACCAATCAGCTGAATGTACACGCCAACAATGCCCTGGTTATTTCGTCTTTTGACGATGTGTGGGCCAATCATGTAAATGATATGGCATTGTATCATGCGTTCACACTGCCGCTGGAGGACTTCCAGCGGGTGTACAACTACCACACCCAGGTTGGCGAAAACGGTACGGTATCGCAGGCGGTGCGTGGCTATATGGACGCGGAGTCCAAACGGTATATTGAGCAATTCATCCGAGACCTGAACGGCGGTGTGCGACCGGACAATGGCTCACGGTATGTGAACAAGGGTATCAGCCTGTTCAAGAAGGGCGCCGTGTTTGCGTCTGCTTCTGTGGCTATCCAGCAGCCGTCTGCGATCGCCAGAGCGATGGCCGTTATTCCGGCTAAGCATTTTGTGGCCACGACTGTTAGCAAGCGGGATTATGCACAGCTGAAAAAGTACGCCCCGGTGGCTATTGTCAAGGAGATGGGCTACTTTGACACCGGCATGGGAAAGACGGCCACGGACTGGATCAACGAAGACAAGCCGCGCGGCTTTGGCAAAAAGCTGCGAGCGCTGGTCACGGACAGCGACTACCGGGACAGCGTGCTGTCTGCGTTGCCGGAAAAGGCGGATGAACTGACCTGGGCACATATCTGGAATGCCTGCGTACACGAGGCCAAAACAGATTTTCACCTGACCGGTGAGGCTGCATACCAGAAGGCCGGGGAACGGTTCTCTGAAGTAGTAGACCGCACCCAAGTGTATGACTCTGTATTCTCCCGATCTGGTATGATGCGTTCGTCTGATAACGCTATGAAGATGGCAACGGCCTTTATGGCTGAGCCTACCACTTCTCTGAACATGCTGGTGGACGCTGTGTACCAGGTGAAGAACGGAAATGCCCCAAAGTCCTATGGCGCAAGGGTTGTTGGATCGCTTGTGGCAGCTGCGGCGCTCAACGCTATTCTTCAGTCTATCGTTACAGCAGCACGAGACGATGATGACGACAAGACTTACCTGGAAGTGTACCTCGGTCAGCTGCTGCCGAATATGTGGAGCAACTTGAACCCGGCAGGACAACTTCCGATGCTGAAAGATGCAATCTCTATATTTATGGGCTACGATGTGAGCCGGGCAGATATGAACCTGCTCATAGATCTGCGTGATGCCGTTCAAGCTATGGACAGTGACACCATCAGCACTGGCCAGAAAATCAACCGCTTGGCCGGCGCCTTGTCCGCCTTTGTCGGTCTGCCATACAAGAATGTGGCCCGGGATGTGCAATCTGTATTCAATGTGATCCACAAGGCCACCTTGGATATGCACACAGGCGCAACCGGCACCAAGGAAGTGTTTAATGACGAGATGAAGGGCCAGCTGCTCATTGATGATCTGCTGGAGAAGTTCGGCATTGAGATGTTCCCGGATACAGACAAGTCCGCAAAGCTCTATAAGGCTGTATCTACCGGCGATCAGGAGACCGTTGATCGTATGCAGAGAGAGGCAGGAGACGATGAGACTTTTAACCGTATGCTGGTGGCTGCGGTCAAGGCCAATGATCAGAATGCCGGCAAGGCTGCGCAGGCTCATTTGGAGGGTGACTATGACGGTTTTGATGCTCGGCTGCAAGACATTATCAAGCTGGGCTTTAGTGACGAGATCGCTGTTAAGGCAGTAGATGGTATTGAGTCCGCCGCCAAGGCATTGGTCACGGCAAAGGAGAATGACGACGGCACAGAAGAGTATAAGGCGGAGTACAAGGAAAAGTTCGACCAAGTGGTAGCCGCCGGCTTTGATGCCAAGGCGCTGGAGAAGTATGTGAGCGATCATGTAGACACCAGCAATGAGCCTAAGGGCAAATTGAAGTCGCGCTATGATTACAGCGATGTGGCGTTGGCGATCAGTAAGAATGACAACTCTGGCACCAAGCGTATGCGCCAAGACCTGATAAACACGGCTGTCAAGAACGGCTATACCAAGGACAAGGCCGAGGATATGGTGGACAAGGCCATACGCCGAGAGTTCGCCAAGTCGGATGAACGGCTGCTGCGTGCTGCGGAAGCCTATAAGGTTGGCGCGTTTGATACATACGAGGCGAATGTGCGGGCCATTGCTTCGGATGACTACTTCACGATGGATGAAGTGGCAACGATGGCTAAGGGCCATACCAACAAGACCGGCATACCGTACAGCAGCTCCGATGTGGTCAAGGCTATGGATACCAGTTCCGGCAAGGTGAAAAGCATTATCTCACAGCTTGAGAAAGCCGGAAAAGCGGGCAAAGACGGTGCTTATATTAAGAGCCGCATTACCGCTGCGTACAAGGATAAGTACATTAAGGGCGATGAAACCCCCCGCCGAAATATTCGACAGAAGATGTACAATACCGGACTGTACACGGCAGACGAGATCTATAACCGTACTAACGCCTGGCTGAAAAGCAAATAACCCGCAATCGGGGGGGTGACGAAAGTCGCCCCCCTTTTGCTATACTCAATGAGAGGTGAGAACATGAACAAAGTACAGATGTATATATCTCTTGATGTGTGCAGACCCGGTTTGCAGGAAACGGTATATGTGACCGGCGGAGATCAGGCGTCAAGAGAGCTGTGCATTTCGCTGAATGTGGGCGGCGTTCCGCTGGATATGCAATCCGGCGAGGTAACAGCTGCTTATTACTCGATGATCAATAATAGTCCAGTGTTAGGTGAGTGTCGGCTGGAAGGCGGGCGTATCATTCACGAGCTGACAGCTACGGAGTGTGCCAACACACATACTGCCAATATCCGTGTACAGGATGCAGATGGTGCGGTACTGTATTCTCCGCAGTTGCAAGTGGTGTCCAGCGCACCTATTTACAGTGATAGAGCCCTATCACAGAGTGATGAACTGTCCGCTCTGACCAAGGCCCTGGCAGATACAATGAAGAGCCAGATCGCAGGTATCACAGAGAGTGCGGCTAACGGTGTACACACCTATACGGTCACATTCGGTGATAACAGCACCAGGACTTTCACTGTGCAGGATGGCGCAGCCGGGCCGCAGGGCATTCCTGGCACGGACGGCAAAGATGGAGCGCCAGGTGCAGATGGTGCTCCCGGTAAAAATGGTACGGACGGTCGTGGTATCAATACCGCGTGGGTGAATGACAACGGAGAGCTGCAACTGGAGTATTCTGACGGCGAAGAGGATAACTTGGGTAATGTTA
>OLOQ01000274.1_pt1 | contig 60954 bp, 51 predicted proteins | sample 1673101 | NCBI WGS metagenome assembly OLOQ01 (sample SAMEA3136754, study PRJEB25190) | human gut metagenome | biome: human gut; feature: human-associated habitat; material: faeces | place: Austria | collected 2013 | reverse complement strand
CGATCTCGTACATGGGGAAGTCCACGATCCAGCAGAACTCATAGCGCTCCTTGTCGAAGTGGTTTTCGCAGGCGGCGCCGAAGGTCTTGATGAGCACGCCCACGGACTTGGTGGCGTATTGGCCTGCGGTTGCCAGCACCAGGGTGCCCGGCTTCAGGTCGATGATCTTACCCAGCTCGGCCTCCACCGGGGCGACGAACTTGGCGATGCCGCCGGCCAGCTGGCCGTTTTCGTCCACCTTGAACCAGTAGGCCTTGCTGCCGGACTGGACCTCGCAGTCGGTCAGCAGCTTCTCCACCTGCTTGCGGGTCAGGGCGCAGTCGCTGATGGGCACCATCTTTACGGTCTGGCCCTTGAAGGCCTCGAACTCGCTGGCGACGAACAACTCGCTGACGTTTTTGCAGGTCAGGTCGATACGCAGATCGGGCTTATCGGAGCCGTAGGTCTCCATGGCGGTGTTGTAGGGGATGCGGCGGAAGGGGGCGGAGGAGGCCACGTTGTAGGTGCCGAACTTGGCGAAGATGGGGGGCAGCACGTCCTCCAGCACGGCGAAGATATCGTCCTGGGTGGCGAAGGCCATCTCCATATCCAGCTGATAGAACTCGCCGGGGCTGCGGTCGCCGCGGGCATCCTCGTCGCGGAAGCAGGGGGCGATCTGGAAATAGCGGTCGAAGCCGGAGGTCATCAGCAGCTGCTTGAACTGCTGGGGCGCCTGGGGCAGGGCGTAGAACTTGCCGGGGTGCTTGCGGGCGGGCACCAGATAGTCGCGGGCGCCCTCGGGGGAGCTGGCGGTCAGGATGGGGGTGGTGATCTCCAGGAAGCCGTGCTCCATCATGGCGGCGCGCAGGGCGGCCACCACCTGGCAGCGCAGGATGATGTTCTGCTTGACCGCCGGGTTACGCAGGTCCAGATAGCGGTACTTCAGACGCTGGGTCTCGTCGGCCTCGCGGCTGCGGTTGATCTCGAAGGGCAGGGCGTTATAGCGGCAGCGGCCCAGCACCTCGATTTTGGTGGGGACCACCTCGATCTCGCCGGTGGGCAGTTTGGGGTTCTTGCTGGCGCGCTCGCGGACGGTGCCCTCCACGCTGATGGTGGACTCCTTGTTCAGGCCCTTGATGACCTTCAGGTCGGCCTCGTCCTCCACCACTACCTGGGTGGTGCCGTAGAAGTCACGCAGCACCACGAAGGCCAGGCTGCCGCCTACCTCGCGGACATTCTCCATCCAGCCCACGATCTTCACGGACTTGCCCGCATCGCTGGCGCGCAGCTCGTTGCAGGTATGTGTACGCATCTGCATCATTGTTGTTTTCCTCCCATTTATGATTGTGTTTTGTATACCATCGATTGACAAGGGCAAACACGCCTGCCAACGTGTCTTTCCGTTGCTTTTTGCCCTTTTCGCCTTGGCGGGCGTCAGCCCGCCTGCGTCTCAAAAGCCAAAAAACATTCGAAAATACATCGCCGGCAGGTGCGGAGCAGTTTTGCCGGAGCAGAAATGGGTCCAGACAAGAAAAGACCCGCAGAGAATACTTGCCGTATTGTCAAGGGGCTTGACGCAGTATGGGCACATTTCTGCCCGCCAAAACCGTGTCTGCCCTTGTCAATCGATGGTAACCTTATTGAATTATTACGGATCGTTTATCAAAAACGCCGCCCCCTACACCCGCCTGCCGGAAATGCTTTGCGCCGTAGGGTAAGGCGCTTACTTCTCCACGATGACCTTGCCCTTGTTCCTCTCGGCCAGGCCGTCCCGTATCCGCGCCAGGGTGGCGGCAAAGTCCAGGGTGGTTTGCTCGCCGCTGGTCATATCCTTGCAGGCGATGACGTTGTTTTTCACCTCGTCCTCGCCCAGGAACACCACATAGGGCACGCCGGTCTTGTCGGCGTAGTTCATCTTGGCCTTGAACTTTTTTTGCTCGGTGTACAGCTGGGTCCGCACGCCGGCGTCCCGCAGCTTTGTGGCCAGTGTGACGGCGGCGGACAGGTCCTCGGTCATGGGCAGGATCAGCACATCCGCCGGAGCGGTGGGCAGATCGCCGTTGAGCATTCCCTGCTCGCCCAGCACGTAGAACAGCCGGGTCAGGCCGATGGAGATGCCCACGCCGGGCAGCTGCTTGTCGGTGTAGTATTCCGCCAGGTTGTCATACCGGCCGCCGGAGCAGACGGAGCCGATCTCCGGGTGGTCCAGCAGCGCCGTCTCATACACGGTGCCGGTGTAGTAATCCAGGCCCCGGGCAATGGTCAGGTCCACGGCAAAGTTCTCCTCCGGCACGCCGAAGGCGGACAGATATTTCACCACGGTTTTCAGCTGGTCCAGACCCTCGTCAAACGTCTCGTTCCGGCCGGCGTAGCCCTCCAGGGCGGAGAGTACCTGATCGTTGCTGCCGGTGATGGCGATGAATTTCAGGATCTCATCGGCGCTTTCGGCGGACACGCCCACCTCGTCGGTCAGCAGGGTACGGACCTTCTCTGCGCCGATCTTGTCCAGCTTGTCCACGGTACGCATGATGTCGCCGGCCTTGTCGGTCAGGCCCAGCATGGCATAAAAGCCGTTGAGGATCTTGCGGTTGTTCACCCGGATGCAGAAGCGCCTGAGCCCCAGCTCACTGAACGCACGGTAGATGATGGCGGGCATCTCGGCCTCGTTGGTGATGTCCAGCTTGCCGTCGCCGATCACGTCGATATCCGCCTGATAGAACTCACGGAAGCGGCCGCGCTGGGCGCGCTCGCCCCGGTAGACCTTGCCGATCTGGTAGCGGCGGAAGGGGAAGGACAGGTCGTTGTAGTGCAGGGCCACATACTTGGCCAGCGGCACCGTCAGGTCAAACCGCAGGGCCAGGTCGGCGTCGCCCTTGTTGAAGCGGTAGATCTGCTTCTCCGTTTCGCCGCCGCCCTTGGCCAGCAGCACCTCCGCCGCCTCGATCACCGGGGTGTCCAGCGGGGTGAAGCCGTACAGGGAATAGGTGCGGCGCAGGATGTCCATCATGCGCTCCATCTGCTGCTGCGGCTTGGGCAGCAGCTCCATAAAGCCGGACAGGGTCCGGGGGGTCATCTCAGCCATTTTCCGTCTCTCCTTTATCTTCGGTGGTTTCGTTTTGCTCGTTTGTCTCCGGCAGCTCCTCCGCGCCGGACGTTAGCGTGTGGGCAGCGGCCTCGCGGGCGGCCTCGGCCTCCGCCTCGTGCTTCAGCTCCCAGGCGACCTCGCGGTAGATATCATCCAGGGCCCGGCCCTTCTTCACGCCGACGCGCTGGCCGATGACGCCGCCGACTATGGCCAGCGCCAGGCCCGCATACCACAGACCCGGTACAATGACAGGCAGCAGCAGGCCCGCCAGCGCACCGAACCAGACGCCCAGCTCCTCGCAGTGGCCCCGGACGGCGTGGTAGGCACCTTTTTTCTCCCGGAGGTGCGTCATTCGCTTCAGCTGCGCCAGGCACATACCGACCCGCAGCAGCGCCAGCGCCGTCAGCGGGATGAAGATGTCCCGCACGTGGTTGTTGATGAAGTCCAAAACAGCCTGCATAGCGTTCTCCTTTGTGTTTGTGTCGGCGGCGCGGACGAAAAAACGCTCCCGTCCCTGCATTGGGACGAGAGCGTAAAACACTTCGTGGTGCCACCCAAATTCGGCCTTGCGGCCCTTTTTGCTCCTGTTACGGGGAGCGCGCCGTGGATGTTTCCATCCCCGCTAACTCGCTGTCTTCACCTGTGCCTTGCCGCGGTGCACTTTCAGCCGATGGCGCACCTCTCTTGCAGCGGCGGTGTACAGGCTACTCCTGCGAGGTCTGCACGGTTATCCCTTATTGTATGCGATTTGCCGATGGTTGTCAAGCCGTAAAGGGCTTGTTCTTGGGGTTGACGATGTCACGCCAGTCCAGGTCGCCCCGGTCCAGACCCAGCACCAGCATCTCGGCGGTGGCCAGGTTGCTGGCAAAGGGCACGTTGTTCTGGTCGCACAGGCGGGAAATATACGTGATGTCTGCGTCCGGCGTTTTCTGGTTGGGGTCACCGAAGCACAGCACCATATCGATCTCATTATAGGCGATGCGGGCGGCGATCTGCTGTCCGCCGCCGTGGGCGAAGGACAGGAAGCGGTGTATGGTCAGCCCGGTAGCGTCGGCGATCTGCTGGCCGGTGCGGGCGGTGGCGCAGAGGGTGTGCTTGGCCAGGATGCCGCAGTAGGCGGTGCAGAACTGGACCATCAGCTCTTTGCGGTTGTCGTGTGCCATCAATGCAATATTCATGGAGGGCTCCTTTCCTTATATCTTCATCAGCGGGGTTTTCTGCCCCATGATGCGTTTCGCAATGTTTTCATAGGCCCGGGCGGCGTAGTAGTTCTGCTCCCGCAGCACCAGTCCGCGGTTCAGGCAGTAGGGGACGTCCGGGTCCTCCGGTATCACGCCCAGCAGCGGCAGGCCCGCCGCGTCGATGGCGTCGTCGATGGTGGTGTGCAGCTGACGCAGCACCTTTTTGGACACGCGCCCCACCACCAGATGCACCGTCCCGCTGGGAAAGGCGGACAGCTCTGCGGCGGTGCGCTGGGCGTCCCGCATGGCGGACACGTCCGTGGTGGTGATGACGATCACCTGGTCGGCCATGCACGCTGCCATCTGGAAGCCCTGGCCCAGTCCGGCGGGCGCGTCGATCAGGCACCAGTCGTAGCTTTCCCGTATCTCACGCGCCAGCGCCTGCAGCTTCGGAACCGACAGGGACAGCGGACGGTCGGCCATGGGTGCGGTCAGCAGGGAGAGGGAGGGGTATCGCTCATGGGGCACCGCCGCCTCATGCAGGGTGCAGCGGCCCTCCAGCACGTCGGAGAAGTCCATCAGCGCCCGGTCGCTGAGCCCCAGCGCCAGATCCAGGTTCCGCAGGGTGATGTCACAGTCCAGGCACAGCACCCGCTGCCCCATGTGGGCCAGCGCCAGCGCCACGTTGGCGGTGAAGGTGGTCTTGCCGGTGCCGCCCTTACCGGACGCCACGGCGATGATCTTGCCCATGGACTTCCTCCTTTCACGGGCCGCTTATACCAGCGGCGCTTTTTTGATCCGGGCAAAGGCCCGGGGAAATTGCTTCGGTGTGTGCTGTGTTTTTTCGATGGATACGATGCGGTGCACCACGTCCGTCTCCGGCACGGTGTAGTCCGTGACGCCGGAGAGCTGTCCGCCCAGCTGGGCGATGGCACTGTGGGCCTGACGTATCTCCTCGTCGGTGGAGACGGATTTCATGGCGGCGAACTGTCCGCCTACCTTTACCAGCGGCAGCGTCAGCTCGCACAGTACGTTCAGCTGAGCCACGGCACGGGAGGCCGCCAGATCGAACTGCTCCCGGTGCTGCGCGGCGAATTCCTCCGCCCGGGCGTGAACGCAGGTCACATTCTTCAGCGCCAGGTCCGTCTGGACCTCCTTCAGGAAGTCCACCCGCTTGCCCAGACTGTCCAGCAGCGTGAAGCGGGCGTCCGGCGTCAAGATCGCCAGCACCATGCCGGGAAAGCCTGCGCCGGTGCCTACGTCGATGACGCGCTTGCCGGACAGATCCAGCTGCGCCGCCAGCGCCGCGCAGTCCAGCAGGTGCAGGGTGGCAACGTCCCGGGGCGCGGTGATGGCCGTGAGGTTCATCACCTTGTTCTTTTCCAGCAGCAGTTCGGCGTAGCGCGCCAGCTTGTCCGCGGCGGCGGTATCCAGGTCCAGGGCCGTCAGCCCGGCGGTCAGGAGGTCCCTCATTTCTGCTGCTCTTTCAGCAGGTCGCGGATCTCGGTCAGCAGCTCCTCGCTGGTGGGCTTGGGATCCTCCTCGGGGGCCTCCTCTTCTTTCTTCTTGAGGGAGGCCAGCTTATTCATGGCCTTGACCAGCAGGAACATGGCGAAGGCCACGATGATGAAGTCCAGGATCACGGCCAGCAGATTGCCGATGCCCAGGGTGACAGCCTCGGTGACCACCTTGCCTGCCTCGTCCAGCACCTCCGGCTTCAGCACGATATTCAGCTGTCCCAGATCCACGCCGCCGATGAGCAGGCCGATCAGGGGCATGATGATGTCATTGACGATGGACGTGGTAATCTTGCCGAAGGCGGCGCCGATCACAACGCCGATGGCCATATCCATGACGTTGCCGCGCATGGCAAAGGTCTTGAATTCCGCAAAAAACTTCTTCATGTGTAAAAGCTCCTATACTAAAAGTATAATTACGGATAACTATTACGATACGCTATCAGTGCAGCGGTACCAGGCGCTCCTTGCCGCCCATATAGGGCTGCAGCGCCTTGGGTACCAGCACGGAGCCGTCCGCCTGCAGGTTGTTCTCCAGCAGGGCGATGAGCATACGGGGCGGGGCCACCACGGTGTTGTTCAGGGTGTGGGGCAGGTACAGTTTGCCGTCCTCGCCGCGGACGCGGATCTTCAGGCGGCGGGCCTGGGCGTCGCCCAGGTTGGAGCAGGAGCACACCTCGAAGTACTTTTGCTGCCGGGGGGACCAGGCCTCGATGTCGCAGGACTTGCACTTCAGGTCCGCCAGGTCGCCGGAGCAGCACTCCAGCTGCCGCACAGGGATATCCAGGCTGCGGAACAGCTCCACGGACCAGCGCCACATCTTCTCGTACCAGGCCTTGGAGTCCTCGGGCTTGCAGACCACGATCATCTCCTGCTTTTCGAACTGGTGGATGCGGTACACGCCGCGCTCCTCGATGCCGTGGGCGCCCTTTTCCTTGCGGAAGCAGGGGGAGTAGGAGGTCAGCGTCTGGGGCAGCTTGTCCTCCGGCAGGATCTGATCGATGAACTTGCCGATCATGGAGTGCTCGCTGGTGCCGATCAGGTACAGGTCCTCACCCTCGATCTTGTACATCATGGCGTCCATGTCCGTCTGGCTCATCACGCCCTCCACCACGTTGCCGTGGATCATAAACGGCGGGATGCAGTAGGTGAAGCCCTTGTCGATCATAAAGTCACGGCCATAGGCGGTGACGGCGGAGTGCAGCCGCGCGATGTCGCCCATCAGGTAATAGAAGCCGTTGCCGGATACACGGGCGGCGGCGTCCATATCCACGCCGTCAAAGCGTTCCATGATCTCCGTGTGGTAGGGGATGGGGAAGTCCGGGGTCTTGGGCTCGCCGAAGCGCTCCACCTCTACGTTGCAGCTGTCGTCCGGACCGATGGGCACGGACTCGTCGATCATCTGGGGGATGACCAGCAGCAGCTTGTTCATAGCCGCCTCGGCGTTGGCCTTCTTCTCCTCCAGACGGGTCATGCGCTCGGCGTTGGCCTTTACGGCGGCGTTGTTGGCATCGATCTCCGCCTGAAGGGCGGCCTTCTCCGCCTCGTCGGCGCACTTTTTCAGCCTGCCGAACAGGGGGCCGTTGGCCTTGGATAGTTTGTTGCGCTCGGCCTTCAGGGCCTCGCCCTCGTTGATGGCCTCGCGGCGCTCGCTGTCCAGGGCGATGACCTCGTCCACCAGGGGCAGCTTGGCGTTCTGGAACTTCTTGCGGATATTCTCCTTTACCAGGTCCGGGTTCTCCCGGATAAACTTGATGTCAAGCATATTCTATACCTCTATTCGATGATGTTTCACGTGAAACGCTTATCGCTTTCCCAGCTTCTCCAGGGCCTCCAGCAGGGCGTTCAGGTCCTCGGTGCCGTAGTATTCCAGCTCGATGCGGCCCTTTTTCTTGCCGTTGACGATGCGGCAGGGGCGGCCCAGCTTTTCGCCCAGCTCACGGGCGGCCTCCTCAACATAATTGACGGAAAGCGCGTCCTTTTGGGGCTTTTCTTTTTTCTCGGCGGTGAGTTTTTTCACCAGCAGCTCCGTCTGGCGGACAGAGAGGGCGTCCTTGGCCACCGTCTCCGCGGCGGCCTGCTGCTGCTTGCTGCCCAGCGTCAACAGGGCGCGGGCGTGTCCGGCGGACAGCCGTCCGTCCTCCACCATGGCCCGCACCGGCTCGGTCAGCCCCAGCAGGCGCAGGGCGTTGGCCACGGTGGGGCGGGACTTGCCCACCCGCTGCGCGCACTCGTCCTGGGTCATGCCGTACTGCTCCGTCAGCACCCGGTAGCCCTCGGCCTCCTCAATGGGGTTCAGATCCTCTCGCTGGAGGTTTTCGATCATGGCCAGCTCCATGGCCTTGCGGTCGTCGGCCTCGATGACCACCACGGGCACCTGTGTCAGCCCGGCCATCCGCGCCGCCCGCCACCGCCGTTCACCGGCGATGATCTGATAGTAGCCGGATTGCAGCTTCCGCACGGTCAGCGGCTGGATGATGCCGTGTATCCGGATGGAGTCCGCCAGGTCACTGAGGGCCTCCGGCTCAAAGCTCTTTCTGGGCTGGGTGGAGCAGCTCTCCACCTGGCTGATGGGCAGCAGCAGGGAGGAGGCGCGCTCGTCCTTGGCGGCGATGACGTCGTCACCAAGCAGTGCGCTCAGTCCCTTGCCCAGACCTTTTGTGTTCGCCATACCGCGTCTCCTTTCAGCAGTTGTTCTTCCGCAAAAATTCCGCCGCCAGCGCCGTGTATGCGTCCGCGCCCCGGCAGGTCTTGTCATAGGCGGTGATGGGCTTGCCGTGGCTGGGCGCCTCGCTGAGCCGCACGTTCCGCGGGATCACGGTGCTGTACACCTTCCCGGCAAAAAATCGCTTCAGCTCCTGGGCCACCTGAATGGACAGGTTGGTGCGGCCATCGAACATGGTCAGCAGAACGCCCTCGATCTCCAGCCCCGGGTTCATGCTGCGCCGCACGATACGCACGGTGTTCATCAGGTCGCTGAGTCCCTCCAGCGCGTAATACTCGCCCTGCACCGGGACCAGCAGACTGTTGGCGGCGCACAGTGCGTTCAGCGTCAGCAGCTCCAGCGAGGGCGGACAGTCGATGAAAATGAAATCGTAATTGTCCGCCACCTGCCGCAGCGCGGCCTTCAGCAGGAACTGTCGGTCCTCCATGTTGATCATCTCCACACCAGCGCCGGCCAGCGCCTTGCTGCTGGGCAGCACGTCGCCATAGGGCGTGGTCACGATCAGCTGGGCCGTCTCTGCGCCGTTGATGAGCGCATCGTAGACGCCGTTGCTGGTGGTCTTGTCCACGCCCATGCCGCTGGTGGCGTTGGCCTGGGGGTCAAAATCGCACAGCAGCACCCGCTTGCCAGCGGCTTTTACGGCAGCGGCCAGGTTTACACAGGTGGTGGTCTTGCCCACGCCGCCCTTCTGATTTACGATCGCAATGATTTTCGCCACAGCAAATTCCTCTTTCTGTCTGAGTTCATTATGATAGTATATACCACCTGCATGGAGGGTTTCAAGAGGGAAAATGCAAATTTTCGCCCTTTTGTTTCACGTGAAACATAAAGACGAAAACAGGGCGGCTGTTTCACGTGAAACAGCCGCCCCATTCCTCATATCAGTATCACGCCGTTCAGCGGCGGCAATGTCAGATGTGCTTTCCCGTCGATGACCAGAAATCGCTGTCCGGTCACCGCGTCCTGCGCGGTGGGCGCGTCCCAGGCCAGCGTCAAGTCTGCCGGCGCGTCCCCGGCGTTCAGCGCCGTTACCGTGCGCTCGCCTCCGCGCTCACGCTCGATGGCCAGAGCGCCGCCTCGGGCCAGCAGATAGCGCAGGGCGCCCGAGCGCAGGCTCTCCCGCGTTCGCCGCAGCTGTCCCAGAGTGCGGAAGAAGTCCGTCAGCGCCGCGTCCTCGCTGCCCCAGGGGAAGGCGCCCCGGTTCAGCGGATCCTCGAAGCCCTGCACGCCGGCCTCATCGCCGTAGAAGAGGGTGGGAGAGCCGGGGAAGCTGTAGAGCAGCATTCCCGCCAGACGGAGCTTTGCCAGGCCCCGGGCCAGCTCGGCGGGGGAGAGGCGGTACGCCGCACGCTCCGCCTTGGTTTTCGGTGTGCCCTCCGCGCCCAGCAGCGTCAGAATGCGCGCTGTGTCATGGGTGCCCAGGAAGTTCATGGCGCCATAGAAGGCGAAGGGCGGGTAGTTCTCACGAATTGTCTCCATGCTGTCGCGGAAGACCGCGGCGTCGCCGCCGGCCAGCCAGTTCAGCAGGGCCGTGCGGAAGGGGTAGTTCATCAGGCCGTGGACCTGGCGGCCCAGCAGGTATCTGCGCCGTTGGGAGTAGGCGATCTTGTTGCTGCCGTCCTCCCAGACCTCACCCAGCAGGTAAGCCCCGGGCTTTTCCGCGTCGATGGCCGAGCGGATGCCCTCGATAAAGTCGCCGGGCAGCTCGTCGGCCACATCCAGCCGCCAGCCGTCCGCGCCGCAGCGCAGCCAATGCCGGACCACGCTGTCCTGATCGCCGAAGATGAAGTCACGGTAAGCCGGCTGCGCCTCATTGACGGCGGGCAGGGTCTTCACGCCCCACCAGGCGTCGTAGTCCGACGGCCACGGGTGGAAGCTGTACCAGTTGTAATACTCTGAATTCTGGCTCTGGGCCGCCCCCGGCTCCGGATAGTAGCCCTCGGCGTTGAAGTACCGGCTGTTGCTGCCGGTATGGTTGAACACGCCGTCCAGTATCACACGCATCCCACGCTGATGGGCGGCGGTGCACAGGGCGCGGAAGTCAGCCTCTGTGCCCAGCAGCGGGTCGATGGCCCGATAGTCGCCGGTGTCGTAGCGGTGGTTGCTGGCGGCCTCAAAAATGGGATTCAGATACAGTGTCGTCACACCCAGGCCCGCCAGATAGTCCAGCTTCTCCGTGATGCCCTGCAGCGAGCCGCCAAAGAAGTCGCGGTTGGTGATCTGCCCGTGCTCGTCCGGAAGGAACACCGGCTGCTCGTTCCAGCCGCGGTGCAGCCACCGGTGCCCAGGCATATGGCTCACGTCCGGCATGGATACACGGCGGAACCGATCCGGGAAGATCTGGTACGTCACGCCGCGCCCGAACCAGTCCGGGGCGGGGAAGGGCTCGTATACCGTCAGCTGCCAGCGTGCCGCCTTCTCCGGCGCGTCCTGCACGCCATTTTTGCCGTACCACACGCAGCGCCCGTCCACGTCCGTCAGGCGGAAGCAGTACCAGCACAGCTCACCGCCAGCCGGCGCGGTGTATGTGCCGGCGAAGCCGCCCTCCGCCGGCGGCAGGGCGCACGTGTCCTCCGTGCCTGCGAACTCCCGGAGCACCAGCAGCTCGCAGCCGTAGTAGGTGTCGTCCGCCAGCGCAAAGCGCACTTCGGCGCCGCAGGGGACGGCGCCGAAGGGGTCTTTATAATGTTTGTCTCTCGAATTGAAATAGGGTCCCATGTGTGCCTCTTGTCTCTATAACAGATTTACCGCATCAGCGCGTCCTCGCCGGCGGCGGTGGCGCCGGTGCCATCCCGGGTGAACCAGGCGTTGATGATGTCCACGGCCGCATTGGCCAGCAGGCTGCCGCTGCCGCCCTTCTCCACCACGATGGCGATGGCGATCTCCGGATCGTCATAGGGGGCGTAGGCCACAAAGGTGCCGTTGGCGATATCCGTACCCACCTGGGCCGAGCCGGTCTTGGCGCCGGCCTCCACCACACAGCGGGAAAAGGCGCTCCGCAGGGAGTCGTAGGTCAGATCGTGCATACCCTTGGTCACCGCCGCCATGGTGCTGTCCGAGATGTTCAGGTCGTTCAGCGGCCCCTTGCCATATACGCCGACAACTCGTGAATTATCATAAGATTTTACGTTTTTCAGAAGATGTGCCTCATAGTGCTCGCCGCCGGATACCAGCGTGGCCACATAGTTGGCCAGCTGCAGGGGGGTGAACAGGTTGTAGGACTGGCCGATGGCCGCTGTAATGGTCTGGCCGTCGGTCCACTCCCGGTCGTGGGCCTCCGCCCACTCCGGGGAGGCCAGCACGCCGCTGACGTCACCGATCTCAATGCCCGTGGACTGCCCCAGGCCGAAGGCTGTGGCGTACTCGTCCAGCTTCTTGATGCCTGTCAGCCGGCCCACCTCGTAGTAGAAGTAGTTGCAGGAGTCCACGATGGCCTGACTGACGTTGATGCGCCCGTGGGTGGTGTGGGCCTGCCGCCAGATCCAGCACATGGGCTGCGGGTCCACATAGTAGGTGTAGATACCCTTGTCCTCAATGATCGTACTGGGGGTGATGATGCCCTCCTCCAGCGCCGCCACGGACGTGCACAGCTTGAAGGTGGAGCCGGGGGCGTACACGCCCTGGGTGGCCCGGTTGAACATGGGCAGGCGTTCGTCCTTCACCAGCTCATCATAGTCCTGGTTGAACGTCTCCAGATCGTAGGTGGGGTAGCTGGCCATGGCCAGTACCTCGCCGGTGCCGACCTGGATGACCGCCGCCGCGCCGCCGCGCTCGTTGCTGTCCTTGTCGATCATGCCCTGAATGGTGCTGGCCAGCGTGTCCTCCACCACCTGCTGCAGGTCGATGTCGATGGTCAGCGCCACGGTGCCGCCGGGCTGGGGCTCCCGGGTGTACAGCTCGCCGGTGATCTTGCCGTTCTCGTCGGTGGTGATGAGCCGCTTGCCGTCCTTGCCGTGGAGATATTCCTCAAAGGCCTTCTCCACGCCGTCCTTGCCCACCAGGTCATTCATATTGTAGCCCTTGTCGGCGTAGCCCACATAGCCGGTGCTCTCGTCGCTGCGCCACTCCTCCTGCCATATGGCGCCCACGGTGCCCAGAATGTGCGCCGCCAGCTTGGTGTTGTACACCCGCGCCGCCGCTGTCTTGATGGTCACGCCCCGGTACTTTCCGTCGGTGATGCGGCCCAGCAACTCCGTGGATACATCCTCGGCAAAGGTGTAGCTGCTGCGCCCGTCCAGTTCATACCGCACGCCCACGATCAGACGCGCCTGCGCGTCGGTATAGCTGTCATCGACCTTGTAGAGCTTCCGCATAGCGGCCAGCACTTCCGCGCTGCCGCCGTCCGTGGGCAGCTTGTTGTCGTCCAGATACTCCCGGAAGCTCTCGGTCAGGCTTTTGCTGGTCAGCTGGGGAGAGGACCCTGTGGTCATGGGCAGGGTGTCGTTCCATGTGACGCCCTGCTCCTGACACAGCTGTATCAGCTGCCAGATGGCGTCGTTCAGCGCGGCCTCGTCCTTGCCGAAGCTGCTCTTGTCTACCACCAGCGTATAGGCCAGCCGGTTGCTCACCAGCACCTTGCCATTCCGGTCGGTGATGATGCCCCGGGAGGCGGTCACCGTTTCGCTGGCGGTGTTGCTGGTGATGGATCTGGCCCGATTTTCACTGCCGTGCACCACCTGTGCGTCATACAGCACCGCAAAAAACAGCACCAGAAACGCACAGAAAAACCCCAGCAGCACATACACCCGCCGCCGGGAGGGGTGAGGATTTTTCATCATAGCTTGGTTCTCCTATGGTCATTCGCTCAGTGTCCGCCGCTGTGCCCACCGGAACAGCGGGTGCGCCGCCGCCGCGAAGGGCAGCGATACCGCCAGCTCCCTGCCCAGCAGCAGGCCCGCCGCGGTCAGCCCCGCGCCGCTGTGTCCCGCCAGCACCGCCATGTGCAGCAGCCCGCAGAGCAGCATACATACGCCTGTCACCACCAGCGAGCACACCACGCCCGCCATGATGACCTGCCCGCTCAGCAGCCACGCTGCCGCCGCGCCAAGCAGGAACGCCAGCGCGTAAAAGCACGGCAGGCCCGCCACCGGCGAGAGAAGGTCGCACGCCAGCCCGAAGAATACCGCGTACAGCAGCGCCTGCTCGTTGCGCTCCAGCGTGGCCGGTATCACCGCGATGGCCGGCAGCAGGAACGGGTGTACGCCCCATACCCGCACGTATACCAGCACCAGCCCCTGCAGCAGTGCCAGCGCCAGCGCGCACAGACAGTACAATATCCACTTCAGCAGTATCGCCCGCCGTGTCATAGCCGTCCTCCGTCATTGGATCACGTCAAAATCCGTGATAATAAACATCTCCTGTATCGCCGCCACATCGCACTTGGGCGAGAGCACCGCGTACCGCGCCAGCCCGCCGTCATCCGTCTGCACGGACTCCACCGTGCCGATGACCAGCCCGGCGGGATAGTAGCCGCCCAGTCCGGACGTGACGATCACATCGCCCTTGATCAGGTTCGCGCTGTCGCTGAGGTATTGCAGCCGCAGCCGGCCTTCGGCCATCAGCGCCAGGTCACCGCCGGCCACCGCCGTCTCGCCGGTGCGGAATACCCGCGCGCCGAACTGGGAGTCCGTGTCCAGCACCGTGGACAGCCGGCACCAGTTCAGGCCCACGTCTGTGACCACACCCACCAGGTTCCCGGCGCTGTCCACCGCGCAGTCGCCTATGGCCACACCGTGCTGACTGCCCCGGTCCAGCACCAGCGTGCTGGCCCAGTTGGACACGTCGCGCTGGGTGACGCGGGCCGCCTCGAACACCAGGTCGCTGCGCTGCTGCCGCAGGCCCAGCAGCTGGCGCAGCTCTTTATTCTCGGTCGCCGCCGGCTCCATCTGCCGCAGCTGCTCCTCCAGCTCCGCGATCTGCTGCCGCAGCTCGTCGTTCTCCTGCTGCAGGGTCTCCACGTCCTCAAACCGCTGGCTAATGCCGCCGACCCAGCCCGCCACGGCGGAACCCGCCGCCCGGAAGGGCGAGGCGATCACGCCCAGGGCGTTGTGCAGCAGCCCCGTTCCGGAGCTCAGGGCCGACACCACGCACAGCACCACCGCGATGGTGGCCGCCGCGGCCAGCAGCCATATTCCCGTTTTCGTAAAAAATCGCTTCATGTGTCGTTTGTTCCTCTCTGAAGTCTCCCCCGGCAGGGGAGGCGGCAGCGCACCCTCTCAGAGGGAGCGAAAGGGGCATTATCCCAGCAGCTGTATCCCGAAGGAGCCCAGCATCTCCGCCAACAGCACCACCGGCAGCCCCATCACGTTGAAAAAGTCGCCGTCGATGCGCTCCACCAGCAGCGCGCCCTGTCCCTGTACGCCGTAGGCCCCGGCCTTGTCCATGGGCTCGCCCCCGGCGATGTAGGCCTTCAGCTCCCGCTGTGTGGCCGGACGGAAATACACGTCCGTGTGCTGGGCGCGGGTCAGGGCTTTCTCCCCCTGCCGCACCGTCACGCCGGTACAGACGGTGTGGCGCCGACCCTGCAGGGCCGTCAGCATTTGCAGGGCCTCCGCCTCGTCGGCGGGCTTGCCCAGCTTCTTGTCGTCCAGAAACACCATCGTATCCGCCGTGATGACGATCTCGTCCGCGTCGGACGCCACCGCCTGGGATTTCTCCCGGGAGATGTAGCACACCGTCTCCTCCGGCGTCAGCCCGGCGGGGAAGTATTCCTCCACCTCCGGCACCCGGACGGTAAAGTCGGTGATGCCCATCCGACGCAAAAGTTCCTGCCGCCGGGGGGACCCGGAGGCCAGCACGATCTTTGCCATATACGTCACCTGCCTGTGGAGCCGAAGCCGCCGGCGCCCCGGTCCGTCTCGTCCAGGTCCTCCGCCACCGTCACCGTGGGCTGCACCACCGGCACCACCATCAGCTGGGCGATCCGGTCCCCGGGCTGCACCGTGTACGGTTCGCTTCCCAGGTTTATCAGCCCCACGCCGATCTCGCCCCGGTAGTCGCTGTCGATGACGCCCACGCCGTTGGAAAGGCACACGCCCTTCTTGATGCCCAGCCCGCTGCGGGCGAACACCAGCGCCGCGTAGTCCGCCGACGGCAGGGCGATGGCGATGCCCGTGGGCACCAGCCGCCGTTCCCCGGCTGCCAGCGTCACCGCCTCGTCGATGCAGGCACACAGGTCCATGCAGGCCGCGCCGGCGGTGGCAAAGCGGGGGAGGGGTATCTCCGTCCCGATCTTGGGGGACAGGGCCTTGATCTTCAGCTCCATAGTAACACCTTTTTCTCCTGAAATGGAATACGGCTTGTAAATTATAACGAGTGTTATACCATTTGTTTTACTCTACGCCCCGGTAGAACAGCCCGCGTGTGCTGTTGTCGTCGGCGGTGACAGTCCCGGCCCTGTGGGCGCGGAGAAGCGTCGCGCACTCCGCCGCCGTCTCTGTGGTAAACCGCAGGCGTCCGTACCGCAGGCCGCACCGGAACACCTCCGGCTTGTCCGCCAGCACCAGCGTCTTTCCGTTCTCGATCTCGCACCGGCACCCGTAGGCGCACAGCACCGGGAACTGCTCGCCCCGCCGGTCGGTCAGCACGCTGCCCGCTCCATGGGCGCAGCCCACGCTGTTCTTCGTCACGCAGTTTTCGGTGATCATCAGCGGCAGGCGGCCATAGACAAGGGCCTCGCAGTCCGCATATTTTCCCAGGTCCCGCACCTGCTGCCACCGCAGCTCAAAGCTGGCCGTCACGGACGACAGCCCCTGCTCCTGCCAGAAGCGCACCGCCCGGCTGTTGTACACGTTCAGGCCGAAGTCGCCGCGGAGCGTTTTGCCCAGTCCCTTCACGATGGCCAGATGGCCCAGGTTGCCGATGGCCGCGGAGGCGACCTCCGGGTGCCGCTGTAGAATATCCCGGAACACCGGTTCGTCCGCCGTGCGGAATATCCGGGGCAGCACCGCGCAGAACTCCGCCTGCCCGATATAGGGCATCAGGTCCATCTTATCCAGCAGCTCCGCCGGGATATACACGATGGCGGGGCGTTCCGCCAGCAGCTCGGCCGTCAGCTGATCGGGCCTGCTGATGGACACGGTAAAGTCCAGCTCTGCCGCGCCCGCCGGGGCCTCCGGCAGGGGAGAGGCGGGCAGTTCACGGCGCTTCGGAGTGTCCATCCGCCGATCCGCCAGCTCGTCCAGCAGCTCCCGCCGCAGCGCGTTCACCGCGCTGGCGGACACCATCAGCCCCTCGTCCAGCTCTATTTCGATCTGATCCGCCGCGAACACCGTGCCGCCGGTCTTGGTCAGCCGCTGCCGCAGCTCCTCCGCCGTCACCGCCCGGTTCCGGGCTTCTTCCGGCGCATCGCCCGTGGCTAAGGCTATGGTCACGCCGCCCGGGACGGCGCACGCGCCGCTCAGCCGCACCGGTTCGCCCCGGCGCACCGTCAGCCGCAGGTTCACCGGTATCCTCCGGTTCTCTTTTCCGTTTTCGTATGTCTCGCGGGCGCGGGCGAACAGCTCCTTTGGCTCCGGCACGTTCTCCGGCCGGGTGCCGAACATGGCCTTGCCCTTTTTACCAAGCCAGTAGCCGTCGGTGAAGCCGCTGCGGGAGAAGGCTTGCTCCAGCGCCCGGGACTCCTCCGCCGTGGGCAGCCGCCTTTCGTCCAGCAGGCGGCGGTAGATGCCCGTTACCACGGCCACGTATTCCGGCCGCTTCAGCCGTCCCTCCAGCTTCAGGCAGTCCACGCCCATAGACGCCATATCCCGCAGATAGGCGGACAGGTTGGCGTCCTTCAGGCTCAGGGGATGCGCGTCCCGGCAGGGGCCGTTCACGCCGTAGGGCAGACGGCAGGGCTGGGCGCAGGCGCCCCGGTTGCCGCTGCGCTGTCCCAGCACGGCGCTCATCTCGCACTGGCCGGAGTAGCACATACACAGCGCCCCGTGGCCGAACACCTCGATCTCCGCGCCGCAGCCGGCGCAGATCTCCCGTACCTCGTCCCGGTCCAGCTCCCGGGCCAGCACCACGCGCTCCATGCCCAACGCCGCGGCCGCATTGGCGCCGCCAAGCGTGAACAGGCTCATCTGCGTGCTGGCGTGAAGAGGCAGGTCCGGCACGATCTCCTTTGCCAGGGTCAGCAGGCCCCAGTCCTGCACCAGCACCGCGTCCACGCCCATGGCGCTGGCCTTCCGCAGCGCCGCGGCCGCCCCGGGCAGCTCCCGGTCGGTCAGCAGGGTGTTCAGGGTCAAAAAGACCCGCACGCCCCGCAGATGGCAATACCGCACCGCCGACGCGAATTCCTCGTCGGTAAAGTTTTTCGCGCTCCGCCGCGCGTTGAACGCACCGAAGCCCATATACACCGCGTCCGCGCCGTTCTGCACCGCGGCGGTCAGCGCCTCATATCCTCCCGCGGGGGCCAAAAGCTCCATCATCACCGGCGGTTATTCTGGTTCTGGGCGTTCTGTAGCTTCCGGCGCAGCTCCGCCGCCTCGTTCTTGGCGCGGCTGGCCTCGTCCAGATAGGTCTTTACCTGCCGGCGCAGATTTTCCGCGCCCTCCTGCGCCTTGGTGAGCTGGTCCGCCAGATTGACCGCCGCCAGCACCGCCGCCGCGTCACGGCTCATGTGGGCGCTGTCCATCAGCTTCTGCATCTCCGCATCCACCATGCTGCCGATCTTCTCCATGTAGGCGGCGTCCTCCTCCGCTACGAGGATATACTCCGTGCCGCAGATAGACATCGTTACCCGGTTCGCCATGCCAAAACCCTCCTTAATTCATTTCGTTGGGTATATATACTTATACAAATAGCATTATACCACAAAACCCGCCGGAGAAAAGTCTATTTTGGCGAAAAGCGGAAATTTGTAAAAAGTTGTCCCGCCCTGCTTTACGCCGACCCCTTTTTCGTGTAGAATGGAGAGCACGAATGAGAGGGGAGGTCATCGCCATGGACGGCTATATACTTCGGAACAGGCAGGAGCAGCTGACGCTGCCCGCCGACGCGGCCGACAAGCTGCTGCAAAGCGGTCAGGGCGACGCCGCCCTGCTGTATCTGGCCCTGCGCCGCTTCGGCCGGGGCGTCACACCGGAGGAGCTGGAAAAGGTCCTGCCCATCAGCCGCCTGCGGATCGACGCGGCGGAGAAGGTCCTTCAGGACCTGGACCTGCTGCCTCGACCGGCCCGCCAGGCACCGCCCGATCCGGCGGACGAACGCCCGGTCTACACCGCCCAGGACATCGCCGGACTGCTGACGGACAACGAGGGCTTCCGCCTGCTGGTGCCACAGACGGAGCAGCAGCTGGGCAAGAAGCTTCGCACCGCCGACTTGCAGATCCTGGCCGGTCTTTACGATGACCTGGGTATGCCCGCCGACGTGATCTATCTCCTGGTGTGCCACTGTGTCGAACGGGCCCGCAGCCAGTGGGGCGAGGGCAGACGCCCAACCATGCGCCAGGTGGAAAAAGAGGGCTATCGCTGGGCACAGCTTGGCATATTTGACCAGAATTCTGCCGCGGTATACCTAAAAAAATGGGCAGAGCGCAACAGGAAGTACACTTCCTATTTGTCGAATTTACGAATTCTTAACAGGCCGCCGGTGGAGGCCGAACGCCGCTACATCGACCAGTGGATGGACATGGGCTTCCCACCGGAGACGGTGGCTCTGGCCTATGAGCGCACGGTGTTCTACAAGAAGGACCTGAACTGGCGCTATCTTAACGGCATCCTGCGCCGCTGGCACGACGCCGGCTGGCATACGCCCCGCCAGGTAGAGGAGGGCGAGGCGGCTGGCAAGCGGCCCGCTGCCGCCGGTAAGTCCGCCGCCCCCGCCGGGGACAAGGACGCCTGGATGCGCCGCTATATCAAGAGGTGAGAATATGTCATACGACGGTATCATCATGCAGCGGGCCATTGCCCGCTTCGACCAGGCCCGCCAGCGCCGGGAGGCCGAGCTGGACCAGCGCCGCCGGGAGGCCTTTGCCCGCCAGCCCCGCCTGCGGGACATCGACCGAACCCTCCGCACCACCATGAGCCGCATCGTGGCCGCCGCCGCCAAAAAGGGCGAGGACCCGCTGCCCGCCCTGCGGGTCCTGCGGGATGAGAACCTCTCCCTGCAGCGCGAGCGCGCCGCCCTGCTGGAGGACATGGGCTATCCCGCCGACTACCTGGAGGACAAGCCTGCCTGCTCCCTCTGCGGAGACACCGGCTATACCCGGTCCGGCGTCTGCGCCTGCCTGAAGCAGTACTACGCCCGCGAGCAGCTGGCGGAGCTCTCCCGGCTCCTGCCGCTGGGCGAGGCCCGGTTCGACACCTTCCGCTTCGACCTGTACGACAGCGCCGTGTGGGACAGCTACGGCGTTTCGCCCCGCGCCAACATGGAGCGCAACTTCGATGTCTGCCGGGACTTTGCCCGCCAGTTCTCCCGGGGCAGCGGCAGCCTGCTGCTCTCCGGCGGCACCGGCCTGGGCAAGACGTTCCTCTCCGCCTGCATCGCCCGGGAGGTCAGCGACGCCGGCTTCTCCGTGGTCTACGACACCGCGATCAGCGTTTTCTCCCGCTATGAGGACGCCAAGTTCCGCCCCGACGAGGTCAGCGATGCCGACGTCCGCCGCTGTGAGAGCTGCGACCTGCTGATCCTGGATGACCTAGGCACCGAGATGACCACCGCCTTTGTCCAGAGCGCCCTCTATCAGATCGTCAACGGCCGTATGCTCTCCGGCAGGTCCACCATCATCAGCACCAACCTGGCCCCAGACGAGCTGGGCCATCGCTACGGCGCGCCCATCCTCTCCCGTATCGAGGGTGCCTACCAGATCCTGCCCTTCTTCGGCGAGGATATCCGCACAAAGCAGTGACCGCCGCACCCGTCCCGACAGGGGCGGGTGCATTTTTTTATTTCCCGACGGTCTTCGCCCGCTTTCGACAGGCCTCCCGCCGTACAATAGGCGAAAAAAGGAGGCGACCGCCATGAAAAAAGACCAGAAGACCGATTTCCTCTCTACCCGTGTGCGATACATACCCATCAACGATATCCGTCCCAACCCCCAGCAGCCCCGCCGCCGGTTCGACTCGGAGAGTTTGCAGGAGCTGGCGGCCAGCATCGCCGCCTACGGCATTCTGCAGCCGCTCACCGTCCGGCAGCAGGGCGCAGTCTACGAGCTGGTGGCCGGCGAGCGCCGCTGGCGGGCGGCACGGATCGCCGGGCTGCGGCAGGTGCCCTGTCTGCTGGCCCGGGTAGATGAGGAGGACGCCGCCCTGCTGGCCCTGATCGAGAACCTCCAGCGCCGCGACCTGGACTACATGGAGGAGGCGGCCGCCATCGCCCGCCTGCTCCGCCGCTACGGGCTCAGTCAGCAGCAGGCGGCGGAAAAGCTGGGCCGCAGCCAGTCCGCCGTGGCCAACAAGCTGCGTCTGCTGCGGCTGGAGGAGCCGGTGGCGGAGGCTCTGCACCACTACGGCCTGACCGAGCGCCACGCCCGTGCCCTCCTGCGTCTGGAGGACCCGGAGCAGCGCCTTGCCGCCGTCGAGCATATCGGCAAAAACCAGCTGAACGTCGCCGATGCCGAAGGTTACATAGACCGTCTGGTCACACAGAACCAGACCACGCAGCCCCGCCGCCGCAGCGCGTATATCATCAAGGACGTCCGGCTGTTTCTCAACAGCGTGGACCGGGGCGTCCGGCTCATGCAGACCGCCGGCGTCGGCGCCAAAGTCTCCCGCCGGGACACGGAGGACGCCATCTGCATTACCGTTACCATTCCCCGCGCAAAGCCGCAGAAAGATGTGTCGTAACGCTTTTGTAACCCATTCCTTGACAAACCGTGATACAATGCAGTAACGGCACGGCATTTTGCCGGTATTGCCCAAACCTGATGATACAAAGGAGGGGACACCATGAGCGACGAGTTGAATATGTCCTCTGTTACCGCCGATCCCGCGCCGGAGACGGCCGGCAAGCGCGCGGCCCCGGAAGAAAAGCCTCCCAAGACCCCCGGCAAAAGAGCCGGACTGATCATCGGCATCGCCGCGGCGGTGCTGGTGCTGGCCTACGCGGGCTGCTGTGTGGCCGCCAACGCGCTGTATTCCCACACGGCGTTTCCCAACACCTCCGTGCTGGGCATGGATGTGTCCGGCCTGTCGGCGCAGGAGGCCGAGCAGCGCTGGACGGAGCAGGGGAGTGCCCTGCTGGACGGCATGACCATCCGCCTGACCCGTGACGGGCAGGAGATCGGCAGCACCACCCTTTCCGACCTGGGCGTCACCGTTCTGCCCGTCTATGTCTCCAAGGCTGCCGGCTGCGACGTGCAGGACCGGGGCTGGGGCAGCGATGTGACCGCGTTCCTCCGCGGCGGCTGGCGCTTTATCGAGAGCTGGTTCAGGGCCGTGGATGTCACGCCCCAGCTGGACGTGGACGAGGCGAAGCTTACCGCCGCCTGTGAACAGCTGTCCGACACCGTGGGCTGCACCGTAACGGACGGCGGCTACCGGCTGGCGGAGGGTGAGGGTCTGTACATCACCAAGCCGCAGGACGGCGAGAAGCTGGACGCGGCGGCGCTGCGCGCCGAGTTGGCGCAGCGCTTCGAGAGCCGCGACCTGTCCGCGGCAGCCCGGTCTGTGGAATGTGTGTTCGCGGCCCACACCGCCGCGCCCATGGACGTGCAGGCGCTCCACGACGAGATCGCCGGCACCATGGCCGCCGCCATCTGCGACAAATCCACCGGCAAGCCCACCCAGTCCCGCGTGGGCGTACAGTTCGATGTGGAGACGGTGCAAAAGCAACTGGACGCCGCCCAGCCGGGCGAGGAATTCCTGGCTGACGCCCAGGTGCAGTTCCCGCCCGCCGCCACCGAGGAGTTGGAGCAGGCCATGTTCCGGGACGTGATCGGCACCTGCACCACCACCTGCGCCGGCCCCTGGGGCCGCCGCCAGAACATCAAGCTGGCCTCCGCCGCCATCAACGGCCGTATCTATAACCCCGGCGAGGAGTTCTGGTACAACGCCACTGTGGGCCAGCGCACCGAGGCCCGGGGCTTCCAGCCCGCCGCCGCCTACTCCGGCGGCAAGACCGTTACCTCCATCGGCGGCGGTATCTGCCAGGTATCCTCCACGCTGTACTATTCCGCCCTCATGGCGGACCTGCAGATCGTCTTGCGCTACGCCCATATGTTCGACCCCGGCTATATGCCCGTCACGGGCTGTGATGCCACGGTCAGCTGGGGCGGCCCGGACTTTGCCTTCCGCAACAGCACCAACTACCCCATCAAGATCACCACCAGCTACAACGACGAGACGAACCAGCTGACCATCACCCTGCTGGGCACCAAGACCGACGACCACTATGTGGAGATGACCAACCAGTTCCTCTCCTACTCCGAGCGCAAGACGGTCTATCAGGAGTCCGAGCGCATCGCCCCCGGCACCACCGAGGTGGAGCAGTACGGCCACAACGGCTACGCCGTCCAGACCTACCGCAACGTCTACGCCGGCGACGGTACGCTCCTCCGCAGCACCAAGGAGGCGTACAGCGACTATGACCGGGCCGACAAGATCATCCTGGTCGCCCCCGGCGAGCTGCCGCAGTAAATAAAGAAACAGCCCCCTGCCGGGGGCTGTTTTCTGCTTTCGCTGTGTCTTCGCCGGGAGCAGACAGAGAAAAAGACCGGCGAAAGCCGGTCTTTTCTTTCTGCGTATCATTCTCTCCGCAGGGCTTCGATGGGGTTCAGCTTCGATGCCTTCATGGCCGGCACCAGGCCGAACACCACGCCGATGACCATGGAGAAGGCCACGGCGATGATGCACGCCGGTATGCTGATGGCCACCGGTGTCCCCATGATGTGGGACATCATCTCCGCCAGGCCGATGCCCGTAGCCACGCCCAGTATGCCGCCCATGCTGGTCAGCACCGCCGCCTCCGTCAGGAACTGCCAGAGGATGCGGCTCTGCTGCGCGCCGATGGCGATCTTCAATCCGATCTCGCGGGTGCGCTCGGTGACGGACACCAGCATGATGTTCATCACGCCGATACCGCCCACCACCAGCGAGATGGCGGCGATCCAGATCAGCTGCTTGTTGGTGCTCTCCGACAGGCTCTGCAGGTCGCTGGCCTGCTGGAGGAGATCCTTGGACTCGTACTTGTACTTCGTGGTCCGGATGGCGTTCTCGTTCAGATACTTGGCCACATTGTCGCCGGCGGCGGTCATGTCGTTGGTGCTGGTGGCGCGGACGGCGGCGTACTGCGGCTCGTCGTACCGATAGGGCACCGACCAGCACACGTCCGGGATGAAAATGGTCCCCGCTGTGCTGCCCGCGTACATCTGATAATCCTTAAAGTTGTTGATCACCGGTCCGCTGCTGGACCGGGAGGACACCACACCCACCACGGTGAACGGCATCCCGTTGATCTCGATGGTGCCGCCGATGGGGTTCTCGCCCTGGAACAGCGACTTTGCCGACTTCGCGTCGATCAGCGCCACATTCCGCCGGTTCTCATAGTCCGCCGCCGTGAAGGAGCGTCCGTAGTTCACCGCGTAGTCCACGGCCGTCAGATAGTGGTCGTCCACGCCGTACAGCGACCCGCTGAACGCCGTATTGCCCACGTACACGTTGTCGCACCAATCCCGGGAGTAGTACATACTCACCAGCGACACGCTGCCCAGCTTCTCCATCTCATCCCGCATCTCCCGGGTCACTGGGTCGATACCCTCCGGCAGCTCCGAGTAGTTCAGGTCGAAATAGTTTTGGCTGTCCGTGGCGCCGATGGTCACCCGCACCACGTTGTTGCCCGCGCCGATCAGGTTCTGCTTGATCTGCTCGTTGGTGCCCTGAATGGTGGACACGATGGTGATGATCGCGGCGATACCGATAATAATGCCCAGCATGGTCAGAAACGACCGCAGCTTGTGGCTCCACACGCCCTGAAAGGCGAGATTTATATTTTCCAACATATGGTTATCCCGCCTCCTTTATATGCCGTAGTTGTACAGCTGGTCGGTCGTGGCCTCCTGGGTGTGGGCACCCTCCACCACGTCGCGTCCATAGGGGAACGCCACATAGTCGTCGATGGTCAGCCCGCCCCGTATCTGGGTGTAGCTGCCCCACAGATCCCGGCCGGTCTGCACCCACCGCTGCTCCAGTCTGCCGTCCTCGCCCCGGGCCATCACATAGCTCTTGCCGTTGTCGGTCCGGATAAACATGCTCTGCAAATACAGTGAGCTGCCGCTTTCTTCCGCGCTGGTGTCCTTCTGGTACTGTATATCCACATAGTCATTGGGCTGCAAATTCGCGTCCTCGGTGACAAACACCTTGAAGGGGTAGTAGGACACGTTACTGTTGCCGTCGCCCCAGTTGTTGCCGTTGCTGGTGGGATAGTCGTCGATGGACACGATGGTGCCCTCGCAGGCTGCGCCGGTCATCCAGCTGCTGATGGATACGCTGTCGCCCACCTGCACGCTGCCCAGATCCATCTCGCTGAGGGTGCCGGTGACGTAATATCCGCCGCCGCCGGACAGCTCCACCACGGCCTCGCTGTTGTTATAGGCCTCGTCCGGGTCGCGGACGGTCTTCACCGTGCCGTCGAACTCCGCGTACACGTTGCCGTCGCCCAGCTCTGCCAGCTTCTTGTCCAGCTTCAGCTTCGCCACCTTCAGGTTGACCTCCTGCTCCTTTACTGCCTGAGCCTTCTCCAGAATGGCCTTGTTCAGATCCAGCTGGGTCATGGAGGCATCCAGCAGCTCCTGGGCAATAGCCAGCTTCCGCTCGGTATCCTGAATCTCTTTGCTGTCGTACTTCCGCTCGGTGTCCACAAAATCGGGCAGGTTGTTGAGCAGTCGGAAGGAAACGCTTTTGCTTGCCTGTGTGGGCGGATCCACTTCGTTATTGTCTGCCGTGTAGCGGTCCATGATCACCATGCCCCAGGTGGATTCCACATAGCCGCCGACCTTGTCTCCGTGACGCTGTACCAGCACCACATAGGTGTCCACGGCGGTCAGTACGTCTCCGGCGGGGGTAACACCCAGATTACTGAGTATTTCTCCCAGCTTGGCTTCATCGATGGTGGAGGGGGACAGCCAGCTGTAATAGTATACCGTTGCGGTCTGCTCCTTGCCGTCTGCGCCCTTAACGGTGATGGTGGTCGGTTCTGCCTGCGTGATTTTCCCCTCTGTCACCGGTGCATCTGCGTTATAGGGATGCTTTTCGTCCTTGTCGTATGCGGCCTTGAGGTTTTTGAGCTTGGCTTCCAGGTCGTCGCACTCTTTTTGCAGCGTCTCCTTGTTCTTCGCCTTCTTCAGCAGCTCCAGCTCGTTTTTCATGACCTCCAGGTTCTCCGCCTGCCGGTCATAGTCGATCTTGGCGCGCTCCACCGTGGCCTGTGTCAGCGTGGAGTCATAGCTCACCAGCGCCGTGCCCTTCTTTACGGTGTCGCCCTCTTTGACCCACACCTTCTTCACCGTCTGGCTCTGGGAGATGTAGATCTTCTGCAATTTGTCCGTGGTCACCATGCCGCTGGTGTTGGAGGTGTCCCCCCAGTAGTCGGTCATGGCGCACTCGTTGACGGCGTATACGTTCACGTCGCCCCGCTGGGCGTTCCGGGCGATGGTCAGTCCGCCCCACACCGCGCCGCACACGCCCACCACGCAGGCGGCGGCGATAATGGCCTTTTTCAGCTTCTTGCTCATGCGGGGCTTCTCACCGTCGGGGCGCTTTTCGCCGATATGCAGCTTTTCCCGCAGCGTCAGCTTCTCACTCATAGTCGTCACCTCCCGACAGTACGCCGTCCCGTATGGTCATGACCTTGGCGGCGTGGTTGGCGATGGAATGGTCGTGGGTGATCATGATGATGGTGGAGCCGCCGTCATGCAGCTGCTGAAACAGCTCCATCACCGCCGCGCCGCTGGCACTGTCCAGCGCACCGGTGGGCTCGTCGGCCAGCAGCAGCTTCGGATTGCCCACGATGGCCCGTGCGATGGCCACCCGCTGGCACTGTCCGCCGGACAGCTGGTCCGGCCGGTGGTCCACCCGGTCGGAAAGCCCCACCGTCTCCAGCGCGGCCCGGGCCCGTTCCAGGCGTTCCGCCTTCTTCACCCCGCCGTACAGCAGGGGCAGCGCCACGTTTTCCAGCGCCGTCAGCTTCGGCAGCAGGTTGAAGCTCTGGAACACGAAGCCCAGCTCCTTGTTCCGCACCTCCGCCAGCTGCTTGTTGTTGCAGGTGGTCACGTCCCGCCCGCCCAGCAGATAGCTGCCGCTGGTGGGCACGTCCAGACACCCGATCAGGTTCATCAGCGTGGTCTTGCCGCTGCCGGAGGGACCCATAATGGCCAGGTATTCCCCCTCCTCCACGTCAAGGTTCACGTTTTTCAGGATATGTGCCACGGACTTTCCCATGGGGTAGTCCTTGCATATATCGCGCATTTCCAAAATCATGCTCAGCCCTCCATCGGCGGAATGACCGCTGACGCGGAGGCGGTCTCGCCGCCGGGCAGCACGGTCACGGTGCTGCCGTCGTCCGTGACGGTGTCGTTCTCAGCGGGCATATCGCCGCCGTCCATGCCGTCCATGGGCACGTTTTCGTCGATTTTTTCACCGTCGCCCTCGGGGTATACCTCGCCGCCGCCGGCGCTGGGGTCAAAGGTGGCGTCGTCATAGGTGATGCACGTCATGCCCGCCTTCAGGCTGTCGTCGGGATAGGCGATATAGTCCTCCGCCGTCAGGCCGTCCGTCACGGGATAGGTGTCCGTCTCCGTGTTGTACTCGCCCAGGGTGATGCTCCGCTTTTCCAGCTTGCCCTTGCTGTTCTGAGCCCACACCCAGGGCTTGCCCTCGGCGTCGTTGATGAAGTAGCTGGGCAGGTTGATCAGGCTCTCGTCCTGGGTGTCCTCCTGACCGTAGTCCGGCTCTATGTACACGTGCTGGCCCATCAGCAGGCCCTCGCCGTCGCCCTCCAGCGTCACATAGAAGGGATACTTGCTGGACATGGCCGTGTCGCTGTCGCCGTAGTCGCTGCGGCTCTGCTGGGCGTTGTTCCAGTCGATGGAGCTGATGCTGCCCTTCCACGTCTGGTCGCTGACCCGGGAACGGATGACAACCGCCGTGCCCTCGGTCAGCACGCTGGCGTTGTTTTCATTCACATAGCCCTTGATGCGGAAGCCGCCCGTCTCCACGATGGTCATGAACGGCAGGGCGTTGCCGGAGTTGTCCGTGCCGCCGTCCGGGTTCAGGGACTGCACCTCGCCGTCCACCGGGGACTTGACGGTGCTGTCGGCGGTGTTGGCCTTCAGCTTCTCAATGTCCTTTTTCTTGGTGGCGATGTTGGCCTTTGTCTCCAGCACCTTCACGTTCTGCTCCCGCAGATCCAGGGCGTACTGCCGCTTGGTGGCGTCGTCATAGGTGCTGTCCATCAGCTTCTGTATACGCTCCAGCTCCGCCTGCTGGTCCTCCAGCGTGGCGTTCAGCTGCTCCAGCTCCAGCTGGGCCATCTCCAGGTCGGTGCGGATCTGGCTGAGGTCATAGGTCAGCAGCACGTCGCCCTTTTTCACACTGTCGCCCACCTTCACCTTGATGGTGTCGATGGTCATGGCGTCGTTTTTCTTGATGGTCGTCTCGCCCAGCGGGCTGACGATGCCTGCGAACCGGTCCGCCAGACCTACGGACCCCAGCCCGCAGATCATAGACACCGACTGCACGGAGGCCTCGCCCTCCGCTGCGCCGCAGCCGGACACACAGCCCAGCAGCATCACCAGCGCCAGTACAAAAGCCGCTTTTTTCATGTCGTGTTCTCCTTTTTCCTTCCCGCGCGCCCGCGGGTTGATTTGCCTATTTACTTAGACGGCAGAAATTGTCATTCCGTTCCGCCGCTGCCCCCGACAATATCATATCATGCGCCTGGCCCTCAAAATGTGAACAAATCGTGAACACACGCTTAAGACCTTACTAAGGTTCCGTATCAAAACGGTGGCAAAACGCCCCGCGGAATATTGACAGCGTGCGGGGGAGTGTCCTATTATTATGGTGTGCCGTGTCCATCCCGGACATCTTACCGGTGTACGGGCGCCTTTCGGCGGACACGGCCCGCGTACGATACCACCGGCAGGAGGTTTTGCCATGAACAAAAAACGTATCCGCCAGATGGACCTGGCCCTGCGCCGCCGCCTTTCCGACCGTCCCGCCGCGGACTATTTTGCCCCCGGGGACGCCCTGCTCCGCGCCATTGAGACCGAGGGCTATATGCAGCGCTTCGCCGGGCTGTTCAGCGGCGCGCGCCTCCGCTGCGCCGACGTGCTGGCCCTCTGCCGCCCGGAGCTGGAGACGCTGTGCCCCGGCGAACCGTCCGAGGGCTGGCTGGCCTATGCCTACGACTATGCCCGCCGCCTGCTCTACCCGGAAAAGACCGATGCGGAGCCCTTCGCCCCCGGTGCGGTGTTCCTGCTGTCGGTGCTGCAGGTGCTGTTTGCCGCCGAGGCGGAGCTGCTGCCCCACGACCCGGCCTGGACCTTCGATTTCCTGACCGATGATGAGCTGGCCGGCAGTCCCTGTGCCCCGTCCTATCAGCGCTTCCTGCGCCTGTGGAGGCGGGAGTTCGTCTATGAGCTGATGCGTTTGGGCCTGGAGGTCACGCCCTACCGCACCCTTGAGCATATCGCCGGTGTCCACCACATCGCCGTCACCGCCGCCCGCGCCCTGCGGAAAAGCGGCGTGGCCGTGGACGTGGCCCTGGTCTCCGGCGCCGCCGCCGGCCACGATCTGGGCAAGTTCGGCTGCCGCCCCGGCGAGCGCGTGCCCTACCTGCACTATTTCTACACCGACCAGTGGTTCCGCCGCCGCCGGATGACCGATATCGGCCACGTGGCCGCCAACCACTCCGTCTGGGACCTGGAGCCCGACTACCTCTCCGTGGAGGCGCTGCTGCTGATCTACGCCGACTTCCGCGTCAAGCAGCTCCACGATGCGCAGGGCCGGGAGATCACACGTATCTCCACCCTGGCTCAGGCCTTTCAGGTGATCCTGGATAAGCTGGATGACGTGGACGGCGAGAAGCAGAAGCGCTATACCCGGGTCTACGCCCGGCTGGAGGACTTTGAGCAGTTCATGGTCAGCTGCGGCGTGGATGTCACCATGTCCGGCGGCGATACGCCCCCGCTGCCGGAGAAGCACACCGCCCTTATGACCGACGACGAGGCCCTCCGCGCCCTGACGCTCCGCTGCGTGGGCCACAATATGGAGCTGATGCACCGCCTCACCGATCAGCGCAGCTTCGCCCGTCTGCTGGAGGAGGCCCGCGGCGAGACGGATTGGCGCCGTCTCCGCGCTTATCTGGCGGTGATGGAGTCCTACTCCCTCTATCTGCATATCCCACAGAAGGTCCAGACCCTGACGTTCCTCTACGAGCTGCTGATGCACCGCGAGGGCGATATCCGCCGTCAGGCGGCGGCGCTGCTGGGCGAGATCATCGCCGGCTTCCACGCCGGCTACGCCAAGGAGCGCCCCGCCGACATCCGCCCGGACCCCCGGGCCATCACCGACGTGGACCAGTGGAGGCTCTATCTGGACAAGATACTGTATCCCGACCATAAGCTCATGCCCCAGCACCGCCGCTGGATCGGCTATACCCTGAAATTCGCCGTCGGCTCCCTGCTGAGCCACTGCCCCGGCCGGGAGGAGCGCTTCCTGGCCCCGGTGTTCGCCTACTACCGCAGGCCGGAGGATCTGGACGACTACACCGCCTTCCAGCTGCTGGATACCGCCGCCGCTCTGCCGGATACGGCCTATACGGCCAGCCGCGCCCGGCAGATGACGGACTTTGCCGCCGCCCTGTCCCTGCGTAAGGACCTGACCATCCGCATGGCCGCCGTGCTGCTGCTGGACCGTCTCGCCCGCCTGTACCCGGAGGACGGCCGCGCGCTGGAGGCCGTGACCGCCGTCCCCGACGGCGACAGCGGCACCCTGCGCTATCTCAAGCAGGATGTGCTCTCTCAGGGCGCGCCCCTTCTTCTGCCGGAGGACGTGGTCTCCGAGATCTTCCTGGACAACCTGAAGACTGCCACGCCGTGGATCACCAAGCAGGGCAACCTGCGCCTGCTGACGGACTTTGCCCGCAGCGGCAAAAGCCCCGCCCTCCATATCGCCACCCACCTGTCCAATCTCATCAAGGTCAGCGACCGCGTCACCGTCCGCCACAGTGCCGGCAACGCCCTGCTGGCCCTGGCGCCCCGCCTGACGGCCGACCAGCGCAACGAGGTGGCGGTGGAGCTGTGCCGCGGCCTGGAGCTGGGCCAGCAGGAGTTCACCAAGTATATCCCCGACTACCTGGGCCGTTTTGCCCTGTGGCTGCCCCCGGCGGAGCTGGATGAGGTGCTGGACGACCTTCGCGTGAACCTCAGCTCCTCCGACAGCCGCGTTACCGCCTCCGTGCTGGATACCGTGGGCGTCATCTATGAGGCGTACGATGCCTATCGCTCCCGCTTCCCGGAGACGGACGACGCCTACCGCCGCCGCCGTGAACGGCTGCTGGGCCTGCTGATGCGGGGCCTCAGCGGCATTGACGGCGCCACCCGGCAGGAGGCCCTGTTCGTGTTGGGCCGCCGGGTCTTCGGCTCCGGAGAGCTGGGCCGCCACGAAAAGCGCCGCGCCTTTATGCTCACCCAGCGCAAGCTGCTCTCCGCCCAGGACGAATTCCCCGGCGAGGGCCTGACGTTCTACTACCGGGCCGCCATGCTGGGCAAGCTCTACCGCTTCATCACCGAGGAGCGCCTGTTCCACAAGGGCTTTGACTTCGGCGCGCCCCGCCCCGTGGCCTTCTTCCCCGGTACCTTCGACCCCTTCACCCTGTCCCACAAGGGCATCGTCCGGGCCATCCGCGACCAGGGCTTCGAGGTCCTGCTGGCCATTGACGAGTTCTCCTGGTCCAAAAAGACCCAGCCCTACCGCCTGCGCCGGCGCATCGCCGCCATGGCCGTGGCCGACGTGTTCCACGTCAGCATTTTCCCGGAGGATTTCCCGGTGAACATCGCCAACCCGGAGAACCTCCACGAGCTGCGCGCCGCCTTCCCGGGCCGCAGCGTGTCCATCGTGGTGGGCAGCGACGTGGTGCTCCACGCCTCGTCCTACAAAAAGCCCGTCACGCCGGACTCCATCCACACCTTCGACCACGTGGTCTTCCGCCGCACCGAGCCGGACGCCGAGCCGGCGGATTACAGCTGCATCACCGGCAAGGTGCTGGAGCTGACGCTCCCGCCCCAGCTGGAGGAGATCAGCTCCACCCGCATCCGCGAGGCGGTGGATGCCAACCGCGACATCTCCAACCTCATCGATCCCACGGTGCAGGAGTTCATCTATCGCCGCGGCCTGTACCTCCGCGAGCCCCAGGACAAGCCCGTTCTCCGCACCGAGGACCTGAGCTTCCTGCCCGCCTCGCCGGAGACGGCGGAGAAATTCCTCCGCACCATGCTCTCCGTGCCCACCGCCGCGGCGCTGCGGACGCAGATCGAGAGCCGCGGCGACGACGTGATGGTCTGCCGGGACACCGACGGCACCATTCTGGGCGCGGCCAGCTACGCCTGCCTGGACTCCGCCCGCATCTTCGCCCGCCTGGGCGACCCGGCCCTCTCCGGTCTGGTCCGCCAGAACGCCGGCGGCCGCACCCTGCTCATCAGCGGGCTGTTCGTGCCCCGGGGCGAGCGCCAGAGCGACCTCTGCCAGCTGCTCATCACCGAGGTGCTGACCCTGGCTCTCAGCCGTGAGTTCACCTATGCCCTCTACCTTCCCCTGGAGGGCGCCGTCTCCGGCTACGGCCGCCAGCTGCTGACGCTCCAGGGCTTCGTCCCGGCTGGTGACAGCACGGACGCCCTGGCCGTGGATATGCGCTGTCCCATCGTCCTCAGCCGCAACGTGGACACCGCGGTGAAGGCGCCCTTCAGCTCCTCGCCCCGGGTGCTTGCCGCCATCGCCTCCGCCCACCGCCGCCTGCAGGCGGCGCTGACAAAGCTGCAGCCCGGATCTCTGGTGCTCAGCCTGTCCGCCGGCGTCATCTACCACCGGCTGCTCCAGCGTATCACCGGCCGCAACGGCGTCCCCGCGGAGCCCACCACGCCCCGCGTCCTCGGCCCGGATATCTGCGTCCCCTACGGCAAGATCCTCCGCGGCGTGGCCGTGCCCAACACCGTCACCAAGACCCTGCGTACCGACAAGGTCTACGAGCCGGACCTCAGCACCTATTCCATCGAAGCCTACCCGGACTACTCGCCCCTGCCCGACCAGGTCCGCACCATCCACGCCTTTGCCCGCCCCGTCATTCTCGTGGACGATATGCTCCACGACGGCAAGCGCATCCGCCGCCTGGCCCCGCTGCTCGCCGAGACGAACACCCCCGTGGACCAGGTGCTGGTGGGCTACCTCACCGGCATGGGCCGCGACCTCATGGAGCAGCTGGGCTACGACGTGGACGCCATCTACTACCTGCCCAACCTGCGCCTGCGCTTCGTCGAGTCCACGCTCTATCCCTTCATCGGCGGCGATACCGTCCGCCGCAGCGAGGCCCTGCCCGGCGGCCTTCAGCCCGCCGTCAACCGCATCCTGCCCTACGCCGCCCCCGAATACACCGGCATGGACGACGAGACCGCCTGGGAGCTCTCCCTCTGCTGCCTCGAAAACGCCCGCGACATTCTTCTGGCCCTCGAGACCGAGTTCCGTTCCCTCTACGCCCGCAACCTCACCCTCAGCCGTCTCGGCGAAGCGGTCATCCTGCCCCTCTGCCCCGACAAGGGCGGCTGCATGACCTACGATCTCTCCCGCGCCGCCAGCACGTATCTTGAGGGAGATATAGAGCTCCTCAAACGCATGCGCCCCAGATAAAGGCACATCTTTTGCGCCAATACTTCGTTGCGTCGGCTTGACGTACACACGGTACGCCTGCGCCTCCGCGCCTCGTCTTGACACAAAATCTGAACCTTTATCAAGACTGTGCGGCGTCGCCTCGTCATCGGCAGGACGCAAAATCCATCGCTTTTACGGGCATGACGTGTGCCGTCCCGCTATCGCAGGACGAAAAATCCGGCACATTCTCTATTCCTCAAGGGGGGGGGGCTGCGCCTCCGCGCCTCGTCTTGACACAAAATCTGAACCTTTATCAAGGCCATGCGGCGCCGCCTCGTCATCGGCAGGACGCAAAATCCGGCACATTCTCTGCTCCTCAGGGGGCCTGCCGTGGCGTGAAATTTGCGCGTCAGCACCCCGCCGGAGGCAAAAAGATAGAAACAGGAGAAGCTACTATGATCGATCTCAACGATACCAACCTGCCGCGCATCCCGTCTAAGTGCCGCGTTACCCTGCTGGCTCTGGGCGATGTGGGCAGCACGCTGCTGATGGGGCTGCGGCTCATGGGCGGCGACGTGATAGGCTCCATCGGCATCTGCGACGTGCGCCCCGGCGTCTCCGACCGCTGGGAGTTCGAGCTGAACCAGATACAGTCCCCGGACGGTGCGGCGCTGCCCCCGGTGGATATCATCGCGCCGGAGCAGCTGTTCGACGGCGACGTGTTCCTGTTCTGCGCCTCCCGGATGATCCCGGATACCTCCGTTACGGCGGGGGATGTCCGCATGGCCCAGTACGGCCTGAACCGGGAGCTGGTGTCCATCTACGCCCGCATGGCCCGGGACAGGCGGTACAGGGGCCTGTTCTGCGTGGTCAGCGATCCGGTGGACCCACTCTGCCGTGCCGTCCTGCGTGAAAGCGGCCTGTCCCCGGCCCAGGTCCGGGGCTTCGGTCTGGGCGTCATGCACGCCCGCGCCCTGTACTACGCCCGGAGGGAACCTCGCTTCGCGTCCTACCTCACCGAGGGCCGCGCCTTCGGCCCCCACGGCGAGGACCTGGTGCTGGCCAACTCCATTGCGCACTACGACGACGCCCTCTCCCGTGAGTTGACGGAGAAGGTGGCCCATGCCAATCTGGAGATGCGTAAGCTGGGCTACAAGCCCTATGTGGCCCCGGCCCTGTCCTCCGGCGCGCTGAGCCTGCTGGCCCTGCTGCGGGGGCAGTGGCATTATTCCTCTGTCTACGACGGCCAGGTGTTCATGGGATGCCGCAATCGTCTGACCCCCGCCGGCATCGAGACGGAGGCGCTGACCCTGCCGCCCGCCCTGCAAAAGCGTATCGACGACACCCGCGCCAAGCTGAACGCCATAGAATAACGGAGGTATCCGCCATGCTCACCGTTCTGCTCCCCGAAAACGACCGCAGCCCCGCCCTGCGGGACCTGCTGGCGCCCCTGCTGCCCCCGGGCAGCGAGCTCCGCGACCCCGATGACGGGCTGGAGGACCTGGCCGGCCGCCGTTTGCTGTTCGCTGTGGCGCTGGACGAGGGCGGCTGCAATATGGCCTATTACCGTATGCTCTCCCGCCTGCGCCGCAGCACAGACCTGCTCTCCAACAGTATCGGCGCGTGCATCGTCACCGGCGTGGGCGAGTTCTACACCAAGGATGTGGCCCGGGACATGGTCTTTGCCGCCAACCAGGCGGGCTGCGGCTTCCTCGGCCGCCCGCTGGTGGAGGCCACCGGTTCCCTGCGGAATTTCCGCACCCAGGCCCAGATCGGCGGTACCGATGAGGTCACGGCCTTCCATGCCGCCGTGGCGGAGCTGCTCTCCCGCCTGAACGGCTGGGAAAAGCCCGCCCCCATCCGCCATGTGCTGGCTCTCCACGCCTCCCAGCGCGCCACGTCAAACACCCTGGCCCTGTGGGAGCTGGTGAAGGCCGGTCTTCCGTCGGACCTCGGCGTGCAGGAGATCTGCCTCCGCAACGGCACCATGGCCGACTGCAACGGGTGCAGCTATACCGCCTGTCTCCACTTCGGCGAGCAGGGCGGCTGCTTCTACGGCGGCCCCATGGTGGACGAGGTCTATCCCGCCGTGCGGAAATGCGACGCCCTGGTCATGCTCTGCGCCAACTACAACGACGCCCTGGCTGCCAATCTGACCGCCTGCGTCAACCGGCTCACGGCCCTGTTCCGCCAGACCCGTATGTACGACAAGCGGATCTTCGGCCTGATCGTCTCCGGCTACTCCGGCGGCGACCTGCTGGCCCGCCAGCTGATCTCCGCCCTGAATATGAACAAGTCCTTCTACCTTCCGCCCCGCTTCTCCCTGCTGGAAACGGCCAATGAGCGCGGCAGCCTTGTGAAGCTGCCGGGCATCGAGGCGCAGGCGGCGGCCTTCGCCCGGCACATCGCGGAGAGCTGAATAACCCCGCCGCAAACCGGGGAAAATACTTCCATCAATCAAAAGGAGGTGTGTTCCATGCAGGCAATGGTGTTGGAGAAGGCGTGCATCCAGTGCGGACTGTGCGCGGGGCTGTGCCCGGAGGTGTTTGCGCTGAACAGCGGCGAGCCCGCCCGGGTGACGGTGGACCCTATCCCGGACGCGCAGAAGATCGGCGTGCAGGAGGCGGCGGACAGCTGTCCCGTGGCCGCCATTCAGGTAACGGCGTAAAAATCCCCGGAAATGCCGCAAAAACCACTTTACAACGGTGATTTTCTGTGGTATCATCTCAAAGTACGCGCTAAGCGCGTCCGACCCCTGCCTTAGCCCTGCGGAGCGTTCCATCTCTCCCACGGCCCAGGCTGCGGGCGTATTTCAAGAAAGGTGGAAACACAACCATGATGCTGAAAGACCAGAAGACCTCTATCATCGAGGCCAATCGCACCCACGAGACCGACACCGGCTCCCCCGAGGTCCAGGTGGCCATTCTCACCGAGCGTATCAACCAGCTGACCGCGCACCTGAAGGTCCATCCCCATGACTTCCACAGCCGCCGCGGTATGCAGATGATGATCGGTAAGCGCCGTCGTCTGCTGGACTACCTGGCCAAGAAGGACATCGAGCGTTATCGTGCCCTGATCGCCAAGCTGGGTCTGCGTAAGTAAGTTGAAACAGGGTGATGTGCGCCTGCGCATCACCCTTCTTTCACATTCTGCGCCGTGTACAAATTGACCATTAGCAGTTGAAAATGCGCCGAAATTCAGGGTTTCGGAGCGTTTTCAAGTGCTAACGGCGATAGGTCGCGGACAGAATGCCATTTCACAAAAAAGGAGAAACGATATGTCAACGATCATCACCAAGCGCCAGTTCCCCCACTACCACAAGTACACCATGGACCTGGCCGGCCGTCCCCTGACGCTGGAGGTCGGCAAGCTGGCCGAGCTTGCCAACGCCGCCGTCATGGTGGGCTATGGCGACACCCGCGTCCTCTGCTGCGTCACCGCCGCCCCCCGTCCCCGCGACGGCATCGACTTCTTTCCCCTGTCCGTGGACTTCGAGGAGAAGATGTACGCCGTGGGCCGCATCCCCGGCAGCTTCAACCGCCGCGAGGGCCGTCCCGGCGAGAAGGGCATCCTGACCTCCCGCGTCATCGACCGCCCCATCCGCCCCCTGTTCCCCTATGACTTCCGCAACGACGTGTCCGTCATGTGCACCGTCATGGCCGTGGACCACGACTGCTCCCCCGAGATCGCCGCGCTGATCGGCACCTCCGCCGCCCTGGCCATCTCCGACATTCCCTGGAACGGCCCCGTGGCCGCCCTGAAGGTGGGCCTGGTGGACGGCAAGCTGGTCTTCAACCCCGACGCCGAGCAGCGCAAGGTCAGCGACCTGGACGTGACCGTCGTCTCCACCGGCAAGAAGGTCGTCATGATCGAGGCCGGCGCCAACGAGGTCCCCAACGACGTGATGTTCGAGGCCATCAAGCAGGCCCACGAGGAGAACCAGAAGCAGATCGCCCTCATCAATCAGATGGTGCAGGAGATCGGCAAGCCCAAGTTCGAGTACCCCCACGCCGACTTCAACTACGAGCTGTTCAACAAGATCACCGCCGACTTCATGGACGAGGCCAAGGCCGCCATGGACACCGACGACAAGAACGTCCGCGAGCAGCGCTGGAACGCCATGATCGAGAAGTGGCACGAGAAGTACCTGGAAGAGTACCCCAACATGGACCAGTACCTGGAGGAGATCACCTACAAGTTCCAGAAGATGATCGTCAAGAAGTGGCTGCTGGAGGGTCACCGTGTGGATGGCCGCCAGAAGAACGAGATCCGTCCCCTGGACGCCGAGGTGGGCGTGCTGCCCCGGGTCCACGGCTCCGGCCTGTTCACCCGCGGTCAGACGCAGGTCCTGTCCGTCTGCACGCTGGACACTCTGTCCGCCAACCAGAAGCTGGATACCATCTGGGAGGAGACGGAGAAGCGCTATATGCACCACTACAACTTCCCCGGCTACTCCGTCGGTGAGGCCAAGCCTGCCCGCAGCCCCGGCCGCCGCGAGATCGGCCACGGTGCGCTGGCCGAGCGCGCCCTGCTGCCCGTCATTCCTCCCGTGGAGGAGTTCCCCTACGCCATCCGCGTGGTCAGCGAGGTGGTGTCCTCCAACGGCTCCACGTCCCAGGGCTCCATCTGCGGCAGCACCCTGGCCCTCATGGACGCCGGCGTGCCCATCAAGGCCCCTGTGGCCGGCATCTCCTGCGGCCTGATCCAGGACGATGACGGCTCCTTCACCACCTTCATCGACATCCAGGGCGTGGAGGACTTCCACGGCGAGATGGACTTCAAGGTGGCCGGCACCAAGAAGGGCATCACCGCCATCCAGATGGACCTGAAGAACGACGGTCTGACCATGGAGATCATCAAGAACGCGCTGGACATCACCTATGACGCCCGCTGCCAGATCCTGGACCAGGTCATGCTGCCCTGCATCGCCCAGCCCCGGCCCGAGGTCAGCAAGTACGCCCCCAAGATGGTCACCATGCACATCGACCCGGATAAGATCCGCGACGTCATCGGCAAGGGCGGCTCCGTCATCCAGAAGATCGTGGCCGAGTCCGGCGCCAAGATCGACATCGACGACGACGGCACCATCCACATCGCCTCCCCCGATGCCGAGAGCTGCGAAAAGGCCAAGAAGTGCATCGACGACATCGTCTTCGTGCCCGAGGTGGGCCAGCTGTACTACGGCCGCGTCGTGCGCCTGATGACCTTCGGCGCCTTCGTGGAGCTGGCCCCCGGCAAGGACGGTCTGGTCCATATCTCCAAGCTGGCCGACAAGCGCATCGAGAAGGTGGAGGACGCCTGCAAGATCGGCGACATGATGTGGGTCAAGGTCACCGAGATCGACGAGAAGGGCCGCGTGAACCTGAGCCACAAGGACGCCATGAAGGAGATCGCCGCCAAGGAAGCCGCCGGCGAGCCCATCAAGTAAAGCATCGTTTTTTATATCCCCCGGTCCGCCGGGGGATATTTCTTTTTCCCGCCGCCTGTGGTATACTGAGAAAAACACCCTGCAAGGAGGTCCCGCCTATGTCCGACACCATCGCCGCCATCGCCACGCCCGGACAGCCCAGCGCCATCGGTATCCTGCGCCTGTCCGGCCCGGATACCTGTGCCGCGCTGGACGCGGTGTTCCGCGCCAAAAACGGCAGGCCCGCCGCGCAGCAGCGCCCCCGCGCCATGGTGCTGGGCGAGCTGCTGGACGAGACGGGGCAGGTCATCGACAGCGTGCTGTGCGTCCATTTCCCCGCGCCCCACAGCTATACCGGAGAGGACTGCGCCGAGCTCCACTGCCACGGCAGCCCCATCGTGCTGGACACGGGCCTCCGCGCCCTGTTTGCCGCCGGCTGCCGCCAGGCCGGTCCCGGCGAGTTTACCAAGCGGGCCTTTCTCAACGGGCAGCTGGACCTGCTCCAGGCGGAGTCCGTGGCGGACCTGATCGACGCCGAGACGGCCCAGCAGGCCCACAACGCCGTCTGCCAGCTGGACGGCGCGCTGAGCCGCACCGTGGCGCGTATCTACGACGGCCTTATGGACATGGCCGCCCGGTTCTACGCCGTGGTAGACTATCCGGACGAGGACATCGAGGATCTCCAACGCGAGCAGATGCTGGACACCCTGCGCCGGGCCCAGAACGATCTGGAAGCGCTGGTGGCCGGGTTTTCCCGCGGCCGTTTGCTGAAGCTGGGCGTGCCCACGGTGCTGCTGGGCAAGCCTAACGCCGGCAAATCCTCTCTGCTGAACGCCCTCCTGGGCTATGACCGGGCTATCGTCACCGACATCGCCGGCACCACCCGCGACACGGTGGAGGAAAAGGTCACCGTGGGCGGCGTGCTCCTGCGGCTCATCGACACGGCGGGCATCCGCGACGGCGGCGACGCCGTGGAGACCATGGGTGTGGAGCGCAGCCGCGCCGCCGCGAAGCAGGCATCTCTGGCCCTGCTGGTGCTGGACGGCTCCCGGGAGCTGACGGCGGAGGACGAGGCCGCCATCGCCCTGGCCAACACCGTCCCCCACCTGATCGTGGCCGTCAATAAATCCGACCTGCCCCGGGCGCTGGACGTCGGCGCCCTGGCGGACCGCTTCGACAACGTGCTGTCCGTCTCCGCCGCCACCGGCGCGGGACTGGACACGCTGACCGACGCCATCGCGGCGCAGTTCCCGTCGGGCGAGACTGCCGGCGGCGCGCTGCTGACCAACGCCCGTCAGGCCGACGCCGCCAACCGCGCCCTCTCTGCCGTGGCCGAGGCCCGCGGCGCCCTCCGTATCGGCATGACCCCCGACGTGGTGCTCACCGACTGCGAGGCGGCGCTGGCCGCGCTGGGTGAGCTGAACGGCAAACAGGTCCGCGACGATCTGGTGGACACCATCTTCTCCCGCTTCTGCGTGGGGAAATAGGCGATAGATGCCTGCATTTCTGCTAATATTCCGTATTATTTACAATTTGGCTCTTTTCCTGCGGCGGTTTTCATGCTATGATAGCGGGGAATATCACTCCCAAGGAGGTTTATCCCATGCGCGAATATGTCATTATGACTGACAGCTGCTGCGACCTGACCGACCACATGGCCAAGGAGCTGGAGCTGACCGTGGTGCCCCTGACCGTCCACATCGATGGGCACGATTACCCCAACCTGCTGGACGGCAGCGCCATCAGCTTCGAGGATTTCTACGGCAAGATCCGCGGCGGCGTGCTGGCCACCACCTCCGCCGCCAACGTAGGCCAGTTTCAGGAGGCCATGCGCCCCATTCTGGCTGCCGGCAAGGACATCGTCAGCATCAACTTCTCCAGCGCCCTCTCCACCACCTACCAAAGCGCGTGCATCGCCGCCCAGGACATGAAGGAGGAGTTCCCTGATGCCAACATCTATGTGGTGGACTCTCTCTCCGCCTCTCTGGGCCAGGGCCTGCTGCTCTATCTGACCGTCCAGAAGAAGCGCGAGGGCCTCTCCGCCCAGGAGCTGGTGCAGTGGGTGGAGGACAACAAGCTCCACATCGACCACTGGTTCACCGTGGACGACCTGAACTACCTGAAGATGGGCGGCCGTCTCAGCGCCGGTGCCGCGTTCTTCGGCTCCATGCTCTCCATCAAGCCCGTCATGCATACCTCCGACGAGGGCAAGCTGGTCCCCGTCAGCAAGGTCCGCGGCCGCAAGGCCAGCCTGAAGGCCCTCATCGACAAGATCGCCGAGCTGGGCATCGAGCCCAGCGAGCAGGTCATGTTCATCTGCCACGCCGACTGCGAGGTGGAGGCCCGCGCCGTGGCCGAGGAGATGAAGGCCCGCTACGGCGTCAAGGAGGTCTATATCAACTACATCGGGCCTGTGATCGGCAGCCACACGGGGCCGAACACCATGGGTTTGTTCTTCGTGGGCACCAAGAGATAACGGCGCGTCTCTTGCGCCAATACTTCGTTGCGGCGGCTTGCCGTACACAAAGTACGCCTGCGCCGCCGCGCCTCGTCTTGGCGCAAGATCCATTGCCGTTAGAGGCTTGCCATCGGCAGGACGCAAGATCCGACATCGATGGAGCGCCTCGTCTTGGCGCAAGATCCATTGCCGTTAGAGGCTTGCCATCGGTAGGACGCAAGATCCGACATCGATGGAGCGCCTCGTCCTGGCACAAGATCCATTGCCGTTAGAGGCTTACCATCGGCGGGACGCAAGCTCCGTCGCCGCTGGCGGTGTACGGTGCATTTCAACTTTGCGGGAGGTCATCCTATGGACTGGCTGGAACTCAAGATCGACACGAGCCACGCGGGCTTGGACGCGGTGACGGACATGCTGGAGCAGCAGGGGGTCACCGGCGTGATGATCGATGACGAGGCGGACTTTCAGAGCTTTCTGGAGAACAACCGCCAATACTGGGATTATGTGGATGACGATCTGCTGGCGCAGAAGAAGGGCGTCAGCCGCGTGACATTCTATCTGGAACGGAACGAGGACGCCTACGGCACCGTGGCCGCCGTGCGTATGGCCATGTCGGCGCTGAAAAAGGACCACCCGGAGTACGCGCCCCTGCTGCTGACCATGGCCGACGTGGCCGACGAGGACTGGGAGAACAACTGGAAGCAGTTTTACAAGCCCATGGAGATCGGCAGCCGCCTGCTGGTGGTGCCGGAGTGGGAGGAGGCCGCCGACCCCACGCGGGTGAAGCTGGTGCTGAACCCCGGCCTGACCTTCGGCACCGGCAGCCACGCCACCACCCGCCTGTGCCTGCAGGCGCTGGATACCCACATTCACGGCGGCGAGCGTGTCCTGGACCTGGGCTGCGGCAGCGGCATCCTGTCCATCGCCGCCCTGCGCCTGGGCGCGGAGAGCGCCTTCGCCTGCGACATCGACGAGAAATGCGTGGACGTGGCCTATGAGAACGCCGCCCTGAACGGCATCGGGAAGGACCGCTACACCGTCCGCTGGGGCAATGTGCTCACCGACGCCGCCCTGCGGCAGGAGATGGGCGCCGGCTACGATATCGTGGTGGCCAACATCGTGGCGGATGTCATCATGGGCCTCAGCCCCCACGTCCGTCCCTTCCTGAAGCCCGACGGCCTGTTCCTCTGCTCCGGTATCATCGACGAGCGGGCGGCGGAGGTGCTGGAAAAGCTGAAGGCCGACGGCTGGGATGTATTCGAGCAGCGCAGCAGCGAGGGCTGGTTCAGCTATCTCTGTAAGTAACGCAAAGAAAAAGACCGGCGCGGAACTGCCGTCTCGGCCATTACGGCACACCTGCCGCATCTCTGTGGGTAACGACAAAAAAAGACCGGCGCGGGCCGGTCTTTTTTGTGCTTCGTCCGTCCGCGCCGCCGGGAACGGGAGAATTCACGGAATGTACTTTTCTTTTTCCTGAAAAGTTGCTATACTGAAAGCGAACGTAACATATAGCGAACGCGAATGTATACAGCAAAAGCAACGGAAAGTAAACGAAAGTAAAGGAGAAGACCGAAGCCATGATGAAGCGAATTCTGCGCCTGACGGCGTTTTTGCTGGGGTTGACGCTGCTGCTGTCCGCCTGCGGCAATACAAAAGGTAAAGAGATGGTGGACGCCTCCACCCAGACCGCCCCGCCCGTAGAAGGCGTCACCGCCCTGGCCCTGTGCGACGGCGATGTGACCCTCCGTTTTGAAAAGGACGAAACCGGCGCCTGGACCTGGTTTGACGACCCCGCCTTCCCCCTGGACCAGACGGCGCTGGAGGACCTGCTGGCCCTGCCCGCCGCCCTGGACAGCGGCGAAGCGGTGGCCGATGTGCAGGAGCTGGCCGTCTATGGCCTGGAGGCTCCCAAGAAGTACATCACCGTCACCTCCGACGGCGTGGACGTCGTCTATTATCTCGGCGACCAGGCCGCGGATGGCCGTTGGTACGTGCTCACCCCTGCCGGTACGGTGCGCTATACCTCTGACGAAAATAAGATGCTGCTCAGCCGCAGCATCTACGCCATGGCGGTCCTGCCCGTTCTGCCGGTCATCGAGCCGGACAGGCTGGTCAGCGTAAGTCTGCTGCGCGCCGACGGCACCGCTGCCGTCTCCTTCTACACCGCCGAGGACGGTACCCGCCGCAGCGCCAACCGGGACGTCACGGAAAAGACCGCCGCCCTGGCTGATGAGATCGCTGCCCTGACGCTCACCGCCTGCGTGGACTACGACCCGGCGGAGGGTGCGGCCGCCGTCTGCGGCCTGGACACGCCGGAGGTCACGCTGACGGTGAACTATCTGGCTGACAACAGCGCCGAGCGGACGCTGATCCTTGACGTCGGCCTGTCCACCGGCGACGGCGGCCGCTATGTGGCCCTGGACGGTGACACCACCATCTATCGGATGGAGGAGTCGTCCCTGACCCAGATCCTGACCCTGTCCGAGACGGGGCTGTAAGCCATGAAAAGGGAGGCGCGGCTATGCGTATACTGATCGTGGAGGATGAAAAGCGCCTGGCGGGCACCCTGCAGGACCTGCTGCGCCGCCAGGGCTACACCGCCGACGTGTGTTATGACGGCATCTCCGGCCTGGACAACGCCCGCAGCGATATCTACGACCTGCTGGTGCTGGACGCCATGCTTCCCGGCATGGATGGCTTCGCCCTGCTGCGCCAGCTGCGCGGCGGCGGCAGCCGCCTGCCGGTGCTGATGCTCACCGCCCGCAGTGAGCTGAATGACCGCGTCCGCGGCCTGGACGCCGGTGCGGACTACTACTTGACCAAACCCTTCGAGCCGGAGGAGCTGCTTGCCTGTATCCGGTCCCTGCTGCGCCGTGGCGGTGAGGACGCCGCTGCCGACCCGGAGGTGACGGCCTTCGGCGACCTGACGCTGCACATGGGCACATTCCTGCTGGAATGCGGCCCGCGAAGCGTCCGCCTCAGCCGCCGGGAGTACGACCTGATGGAGCTGCTGATGCGGAACGGAAGTCAGATCGTCTCCAAGGAGCAGCTGATCCTGAAGGTCTGGGGCTACGACTCCGCCGCCGAGGACAACAACGTGGAGGTCTATATCTCCTTCCTTCGCCGCAAGCTCACCCATCTGCAATCCACTGTGAAGATCAAGACCCTCCGTATGGTGGGTTATTGTCTGGAGGTGGAGGCATGATCCGGCACCTTCGCTGGAAGGTGGTGGCCACCAATATGCTGCTGATCTCGCTGGTGCTGCTGGCGGTGTTCGCGGCGGTGTACTTCATCTCCCGGGGCAACTATCACAAGAATGTGCAGCAGCAGCTGTACCAGGCGCTGGAGCAGGGCGACTATGGCCGCAGCCAGCCCGGCATGGACAGCATCCCCTGCTTCGTGGCCGAGGTCTACGGCAGCGGCACCGTCCGCGTGGCCGGCAACAGCTACTACGACCTCAGCGACGAGACCCGTATGGCGGAGATCGTCACTGCCGCCCTGGCGGCGGACGAGGACGCCGGCACGTTGGACGAATTTCATCTGCGCTATCTGCGCCAGCGGGGCTACACCACTACTGCCATTGCGTTTACCGATACCTATCTGGAATACACCTCCCTGCACACACTGCTGAAGGCCTGCTCTCTGGTAGGCTGCGGCGCACTGGTGGTGCTGTTTCTGTGCAGCTACCTGCTCTCCGGTGTGGTTACCAAGCCTGTAGGTGCCGCCTGGGCCCAGCAGGAGCAGTTCCTCTCCGACGCCAGCCATGAGCTGAAGACCCCTCTGACGGTCATCCTTTCCTCCGCCGAGCTGCTGGAGCAGAGCGCTTCGCCGGAGCAGGCGGTCTACGTGGACAATATCCGGGCGGAGGGCCGCCGCATGAAGGCCCTGGTGGAGGATATGCTCACCCTCTTCCGCGCCCAGAAGAACGCCGGCAGCCCGCCGGACACCGTCACAGACCTGTCGGAGGCGGCGGTGACTGCCGCCCTGCGGTTTGAGCCGGTGGCCTTTGAGGCCGGCCATGTGCTGGATTACGATATTGTGCCGTCTCTTCCAGTCCGGGGCGACGGCGCCAAGCTGGGCCAGGCCCTGGCGGTGCTGCTGGACAACGCCGTCAAATACGCCGCACCCGGTACGCCCATCCGCCTGACCGCCGTCCGGCAGGGCAGCCGCGCTGTGGTGTCCGTGACCGATCAGGGGCCGGATATCCCTTCGGACAAGCTCCCCCGCATTTTTGACCGCTTTTACCGCGCCGACGACGCCCGTACCGACGGCGACAGCTTCGGCCTGGGCCTGCCCATTGCCAAAGCCATCGTGGATGCCCACCGGGGCGTCCTTCGCTGTGACAGCAGCGGCGGCGTGACCACCTTTAGTATCTCCCTGCCCCTGACGGCAGGGAAGCAGGAGAGAGGCACAGACCATGTTTGATACCCTTATCCGGGGCGGCACCGTTGTTGACGGCACGGGCCGCCCCGCATTTGCGGCCGATGTGGCCATTTCCGGCGGCAGGATCGCCGCCATCGGCGATCTGTCCGCAGCGTCCGCCGCTCATGTAATCGACGCCGCCGGCAGGACCGTTACCCCCGGCTTTATTGACATCCACCGCCACGCCGACGCGGCGCTGTTCCGCCCGGGCTTCGGCGCGGCGGAGCTGTGTCAGGGCCTTACCACCATCGTCAACGGCAACTGCGGCCTCAGCGCCGCCCCCTTCGGCCCCGCCCATGGCGACGCCATCCGGGACTACCTGCGCCCCATCACCGGCGCTCTCCCGCCGGAGTTGGTGACGGAAACCCTCTCCGGCTATTTCGCCTCTGTGCCGAATATCCCCGTCCATGTGGGTATGCTGGCCGGCGCCGGCGTCCTTCGGGCGGACGCGGCCGGCTATGAGCTGGAGCACCTGGAGGACCGCCACTACCGCGCCCTGCACCGCGCCCTGGAGCAGGCTCTGGCCGACGGCGCGCTGGGCGTTTCTCTGGGCCTGGGTTACGCCCCGGAGTGCTTCTATACCACGGCGGAGCTGATCCGTGCGCTCTCGCCCATCGCGGGGCAGGATATCCCCCTCACCGTCCATATGCGGCAGGAGGGCGCGGGCGTCTGCGATTCCATCGAGGAGATGCTGCTGGTGGCCCGGGCGCTGCGGGTCCCTCTGCATATCAGCCACCTGAAGGCCATGGGCCGGGACAACTGGGGCAAAAAAATACCCCGGGCCCTGGAGCTGCTGCACCGGGCGAAGGAGGAGGGGCTGGATGTGGGCTGCGACGTGTACCCCTACACCGCCGGCTCCACCCAGCTGCTGCATATCCTGCCGCCGGAGTTTCTGGAGGGCGGTATGGACGCCGTTGTCCGCCGCCTGGCCGACCCCCACGAACGCGAGACGCTGGCTCACCGTATTGAAGACGGCGGCGGGTTTGACGACATCGCCAAGCTGGCCGGCTGGGACGGCATCTTCCTCAGCAGTCTTCACTGCCCGGAGGACGCGCCGCTGCTGGGCAAAAGCATTGCCCAGGAGGCGGTTCTGGAGCACAAATCCCCGCTGGACGCCTGCTGCGACCTGCTGATCCGCGAGCACTGCCAGGTGACTATGATCGACTTCATGGCCGCGGAGGAAGACATCGCCGCTATCCTCCGCAGTCCCCTCAGTTGCCTGATCTCTGACGCCACCTACCCCACCGAGGGGATGCCCCATCCACGGGTCTACGGCAGCTGTACCCGCCTGCTGCAGCACTTCGTCCGGGAACAGGGTGTGCTGACGCTGGAGCAGGGCGTTCACAAGCTGACCCAGGCCCCGGCACAGGCCCTTCGCCTTGCGGGTAAGGGCGTTATCGCCGTGGGTGCGGACGCGGACTTGTGTGTGTTCGACCCCGCCGCCCTCACCGAGCGCGGTACCTATCAGGACCCCTGCCAAACGGCCCTGGGTATGGACGCCGTGCTGGTGGCCGGCCGGCTGGCCGTGAAGAACGGAGAAATGACCGGCGTGAAGGCTGGGACCCTCATCCGCAAATAAAAAGATCTCCCCCGGTCGGGGGAGATCTTTTTATTTCTTTTCGCCGCCGGACACGTTGGCCACGAACACGCACACCAGAATGATGACTACGCCAAGAGCCTGCCACAGGCTGAAATCCTCCTTCAGGAAGAGCACGCCCGCCAGCACCGATACCACCGTGGTCACGTTGGAGAACAGGGAACTCTCTGAGACCGTCAGGTGACTGTTGGCGAAGTTCAGCAGTCCGTAGGCCACGCCGGAGGACAGTATGCCCAGATACAGCACCGCCAGCCAGAAGCTGCCGCTTTGCGCCGGCGCGGTGATCAGCTCGCTGCTTATCCCGCCGGCCTGTATCAGCGCCACCGGAATAAACACCGCCATGCCCACCACAAACATCACATAGGTCATCTCAAAGGGGGTGAAGCGCTTGGCGGCATCGTGGCTCAGCCCATAGTACACCGTGTCGCTGAGCATGGTCAGCAGCAGGAACAGCAGGCCCAGCGCCGAGATCATCACCGCCCCGCCCACGGAGATCAGCGCTACGCCGCCGATCGCGCCCAGGGCGCACAGCACCTGCCGCCGGGTGACGCGCTCATGCAGAACCAGCACGTCCATCAGTATGCAGCACACCGGCACCGCCGCGATGATGGTCCCCGCCACAGCGGCGGAGGTGTACAGGATGCCGTAGTTTTCGAAGATGAAGTACGCCACCGGCTGCACGATGCCCAGCAGCAGCAGCTTTCCCACCGGCTTTCCCTTCAGAGAGAAGGCAAACAGCGGCTTTCCGCGTGCTTTGCCCACCAACGCGTTCAGCGCGATGACCAGCGACATGGCCGCCACCGCCACCGTGAACCGGAAGGCCAGCAGCACTGTGGGCGCCGCCGTGACCAGCGCCATTTTTGAGAACATAAAGCTCATGCCGAAGATGGTGGCCGCGGTCAGCGCCGCCAGCAGCGACAGAATATGCAGTTTTTTCTGGTTCATAGGCAATACCTCTTTCTCTTTAACGCCGGTATCATACCATACGCCGCATGAAATAGCAAGGAAAAGCGATCACCTCCCGCGCTGCGTCCGGAGCAAAAAGGGCGCCGCCCGAAGGGGGCGGCGTCCTTTCACCGGCACGTTGGGAGGGCGCGCCGGCATTTACCAATTTGAAGGGGAATAGGGAGAAAAATTAAGGATAGAAAACAAAGGGTGTTGGGTTACTTGTCCGTTGCCTTGGACACGATACCCGTAACCACCAGGACCGCCACCAGGCTGGCCAGAATGAGGTTCAGCACCATGCTCAGCGCCTCCTTTCGTTTGGGCTTCTTAACGTATCTTTAGCATAGCACAGGACAAGCAATTTGTAAAACGCATGATTATCATCAAAACCATGAAAAATACTTTGCGCACATGGCGAGATATGCTATACTGGACCTGAAGGAGGTGTCCCCATGTCCGTCACCAAATACCAGATATACCTCAAGACCGTGGAGCTGGGCAGCTTTACCGCCGCCGCCCGCGCCCTGAATTTCACCCAGTCCGGCGTCAGCCACGCCATCGGCTCGCTGGAGGAGGAGCTGGGCGTCACGCTGCTGGTCCGCAGCCACGGCGGTGTCACCCCCACGGCGGATGGCCGCGCCCTGGCACCATATTTTCAGGAGATGTGCGCCCTGTCCCACCGTCTGGAGCAGCACGCCGAGGACCTGCGGGGGCTGGATACCGGTCTTATCCGCGTGGCAACCTTCACCAGTGTGTCGGAAAAGTGGCTGCCCGGTATGCTCAAGACCTTTCAGGAAAAGTACCCCCGCATCGAGTTCGAGCTTCTGCCCTCCAACTTCAACAACGAGATCTCCGACTGGGTCCTCCACGGTCAGGCGGACTGCGGCTTTATCTCCCTGCCCACCCCGGCGGAGAAGTATCTGGACTACTGGCTGCTCCAGCGGGACCAGTGGAAGGTCATCCTGCCCTGCGACCACCCGCTGGCGGGCCGCCAGCCCTTCCCGCCGGAGGCCCTGGAGCAGTACCCCCTCATCCTGCTGGATGAGGGCGACGATTATGAGATCCAGGCCATTTTCGATCACTACAAGGTCCGGCCCCGGATCCAATATACCGTTCAGCAGGACCAGACCATTCTGGCCATGGTCTCCGGCGGCCTGGGCATCAGCGTCATGGAGGAGCTGATGCTCTACAAGTGCGCCTATCCGCTGGCTGCCAGCACCCTGCCCAAGGTGTTCCACCGGGACATCGGCATCTGTGTCAAGGACAAGAACGCCCTCTCCCACTCCACCCGCGCCTTCATCGACCACGCCCGGCACTGGGTGCTGCAAAATTTCCCCGAGGGCTGGAACGCCCCCAAGCCCCATGAGCGATAAACGAAAAAGCGAAACCAAACGCTGTTCTCCGCCGTCAGTATTGGCAGAGGGCGGCGTTTCGCTGTCCGCCGGAGGACGCTTCCGTCCTTCCGGAAACGGTAAAGTGCGCGGGGTCCTGCCCCGCGCCCGAAAGGAGTGTTTACATCATGAAAAAGACATTTGCATTGCTGCTGGCGCTGGTGATGGCGCTGGCTTTGGTGGCCTGCGGCCAGAAGGAGGACAACAGCGGCGGCGAGACGAAGGACGACCAGACGCAGACCGACGGCCAGACCGTTGACCTGCGGGCGGCGTATGAGGCCGGTATCAAGCAGGTGCAGGAGGAGCTGGGCGACAACGCGCCCGTGCTGCTGGAGGAGACGGCTGTGGAGATCCTGAACAGCTACTACCCCGGTCTGGAGAACGCCAAGCTGAAGCAGTCCGTGTTCTTCATCTCGCCCACCGCCACATCCTGCGAGGTGTCCATGGTGGAGGCGGAGAGCGCCGCCGACGCCGAGATCGTTCGCCAGAGCTTCCAGGCCCGCGTGGACGCCATGGCCGACGACACCACCTACCCCGAGGAGGCCGGTATGTGGAAGAACAACGCCACCGTTACCGTCAACGGCAACTATGTGGTGCTGGAGGTGCTGCCCGACGGCTGCACCGTGCCCGACGCATTTCTGGCAAAATTCTGATTTCCTATGGCGTTTCCCCTTTCTGTGTGCTATGATGGTCTGACCGATACACACAGAAAGGGGAGTGCCCGATGGAGGACGCTCAGATCATAGATCATTTTTTCCGCCGCGACCCGGAGGCCATCACCGCCGTACAGGAGAAATACGAAAAACGCTGCCTTGCCGCCGCCCGGCACATCCTGCCGGACGACCGCGACGCGGAGGAGTGCGTCAGCGACGTGTGGCTCCGTTTGTGGAATGCTATCCCACCGGAGTGCCCCCGTTCGCTGGCGGCGTACATTACCACCGTCACCCGCCGCCTGGCCCTGGACAAGTGCGACTATAACCGCGCCGCCCAGCGCCGCAGCGACCTGACTGTGGCCTTCGAGGAGCTGGAGGGCTGCCTGCCCGCCGAGGACGGCGCAGTCCGCGCCCTGGAGCAGCAGGAGTTCCGCCGGGTGCTCAACGGCTTCCTGCGTAAGCTGACCCGGCAGAGCCGGACGTATTTCATCCGCCGTTACTGGTATGGCGAGAGCATCCGCGAGATCGCCGACAGCTGCGGCGCGGGCGAGGAGAAGGTCAAATCCTCCCTCTTCCGCACCCGTCAGCGTCTGCGTACCGTGCTGGAAAAGGAGGGGATGCTGTGAACGACAACAGAATGAAGCGCTGGATGGACGCCATCGACGACGATCTGCTGGAGGAGGCCCAGCGTCCCCTGCCCCGCGGCGGCGCGGCGCGCCGTTGGGGTGCGCTGGCCGCGTGCTTCTGCGCCGCGGCCTTGGCCCTGGCCCTGTGGCAGCCCTGGTCCGCCGGTATCGGTGACAATACCGCCGGCACGGACGCCGACTTCGGCGCCATGGACAAGAGCTTTTCCGTCGCCATGCCGCCTGTGTCGGATGCCGAGCTGCTCTCTGCCTCTCTGGCCCTGCCGGAGGGCGCGTCCCTGACCTCTGACTACCAGTGGCGTCAGGACGGCGAGGGCGCCGTCACCGGTGTGTCCTGTACCGTGCTGCTGGACGGCTATGACTACGACTACGGCGCGGAATATGCCAGCCAGCCCCTGCCTGCCCCGGACGGTACCCTCCCGACAGACACCTATCAGGTGAACGGCCTGACGCTGCTGGTCTACGATGACGGCGCCGTGGGCTGGTACGACACGTCCGCCGGTATCCAGTGGTACTGCGTGGCCTGGGACGGCGGAGAGCCGCTGGTCACCGCCTTTACCCTGATGGACGCCCAGTATTACACCGTCCCCACCGCCCCGGAGGGCGCGGACGTGCTGGGCTACGATCTCTTTGATCTGGACGGCGCGACAGTCACGGAGGTCGCCTTTACGCTGGACGGCGTCACCTGGCACTACCGCATGGCGCCCACTTCGGACGTCTCGGAAACGATACCGGATATCTCCGGCTTCACCGGCGGCAGTCTGACGGCGGAGGGCAAGCTCCGCTGGTGCCCCACCGTCCTCCGATGGGACGCGGGCGGCGCCGGCTGCATCATCTGGCGTGACCTCGCTCCCGGCCTGGCGTACAGCCTGACGGCCGACACCGGCGCGTCGGAGGATGCGCTCTCCGATATGGCCGCCCTGGTGTTCAAGCCCGCCCAGGAGGAGTCATAAAGCGAAGCAAAAAAGGAAGCACCCCGCGGGGTGCTTCCTTTTTTGCTCAGAATTCCGGTGCGTCCGGCGTCTTGCGGTACAGCAGGGGCTTGCCCTCGGCGTCCACCAGCAGCGTCAGCCCGCCGGAGTTGCCCACAGCGTGGTAGAGATACTGCACGCCGGTCTCGGTGTCCACCCAGATCTCATTTCCGGTGAAAACGCCCTGTCCGTACACCTTTTCAAAGCGTTCCGTCTTTGCCATAGGCTTACTCCGCGGCGGGCGCGTCGTTCTCCACCAGCATTTTGGCGCTGGCGGCCAGACCGGCCAGCCCCTGGATCTCGCTGGGGATAATGAGCTTCGTGGCCTTGCCGTCAGCCACCTTCTCCAGCGCCTCCAGTGCCTTGAGCTTGATGACCTGATCGTTGGGGGCGTTCTCGTTCAGCATCCGCATGGAGTCGGCCATGGCCTGCTGTACCTTCAGGATGGACTCCGCCTCGGCCTCGGCGGCCATGATCTTGGCCTGCTTCGCCGCGTCGGCCCGCAGCAGGGTGGACTGCTTCTCGCCCTCGGCGATCAGCACCTTGCTGGCCTTTTCACCCTCGGCCTGCAGGATGGATTCCCGGCGTTCGCGCTCGGCCTTCATCTGCTTCTCCATGGCGTTCTGGATCTCCCGGGGCGGCAGGATGTTCTTCAGCTCCACGCGGTTGACCTTGATGCCCCAGGGGTCGGTGGCCTCGTCCAGAATGGAGCGCATTTTGGCATTGATGGTGTCGCGGCTGGTCAGGGACTGGTCCAGCTCCAGCTCGCCGATGATGTTGCGTAGGGTGGTGGCCGTCAGGTTCTCAATGGCGCTCATGGGGTACTCCACGCCGTAGGTGTACAGCTTGGGGTCCGTGATCTGAAAATAGATGACGGTGTCGATCTGCATGGTCACGTTGTCCTTGGTGATGACTGGCTGGGGATCGAAATCGGCCACCTGCTCCTTCAGGCTGACCTTCTTCACCACGCGCTCGATGAACGGCAGCTTGAAGTGCATACCCACGCCCCAAACGCTGTGGAACGCGCCCAGGCGCTCGATGACATAGGCCTTGGACTGCTGGACGATCTGGATGCAGCTGACGATGACGGCCAGAATGAGAATGACCAGAATGATGATGGCGATGGTTCCCGGTGTCGGCATAGTAGTTCCTCCTTATTCTCCTGTTTGTTTCATAGTCGTAGTATGCTTATGGATGAGGTGAATGATGCGGGCGACCACGCCCAGCAGTATGGCGGCCAATCCGCCCAGAACATACGGCATATCAAGGCTCCTTCTGTACGATGAGCTTCACGCCCTCCATCCGCAGGATACGCACGGCGGCGTCCGGCTCTATGACCTCCCCGTCGGCGCTGCGCGCCGTCCAGGTCTTACCGTCTATATAGACGGCGCCGGAGGGCAGCGCGTTGTCGATGCGCTCTGTCACGCGGCCCACATTGTTCAGTACCCGGTCGGCATTGGTGGGCTTGATATCCTTTTTCATCAGCTTGACCACCAGCGGCCGGGTGAAGGCCAGCGCCGCGATGGACACCGCGAAGAACAGTCCCACCTGCAGCCACACCGGCCCGCCGCATACTGCGGCGATCAGTCCGGCCACGCTGCCCAGGACGAACCAGATGGATGTCAACCCGGCGGTGGCGGCCTCCGCCACGCCGAAAATAATGATGGCGGCGATCCATATCGTTGTCGCCATGTCTGCGTCGCCTCCTCTCAAAATGAGTCCGATGATGCCGGCCAGCGCGCCGATGCCTACCAGCACAGCTCCAGCCAGCCATTTGTTTTTGGGGGACAGGTTGGTCAGGAAGGCGCCCACGGCGCTGCCCAGCGTGGCGCGGGGCAGAGGGGCGGCCTCCTGCTCCGGCGCGGGGCGTGTCTCCGCCGCCGCGGCAGGTACCGGCGCCTCCTCGGCGAACAGGTCGGCGATGGATACCTGATAGCGGTTGCAGATATAAAGGATCTTCTCCATCTCCGGGTAGCCCCGTCCGCTTTCCCATTTGCTCACCGCCTGGCGGGAGACCTGCAACTGCTCGGCGAATTGCTCCTGTGTCAGTCCGTTGCCGCGCCGTACCGCTGCCAGCCGATCACCAAATGCCATATGTGCCCTCCTTTGCTTTCGGTGCCGTCAGTATACGGGACACCGACGGAAAAGTCTATCACGTTCAGGTTGCATTTCCGTAAAATTGTCTGCCAATGTACCGCGCATGGTGCAACCTCAGGTTTACATTCCCTATTATAGCGTAAGTGGCCCCGAAAAGCCACCGGAAATCTAGGTTGCGTGCTATGGTATTTTTCGGTATACTCTTTGGTAGTCAAGAAACCGAGGTGTATCCCATGATAACTTACGAGATCCCCTGCCTGCTGGGGTTGGAAAAGCTGGTGGCCGACGAGATCAAGCGCCTTGGCCTGGCCGACGTGCGTGCGGAAAACGGCCGTGTGCTCTGTCAGGGCAGCTGGGCGGACTGCGCCCGGCTGAATATCAATCTGCGCTGCGGCGCCCGGGTCATCGCCCTGCTGGGGCAGTTCCCGGCGCGGAGCTTCGAGGAGCTGTTCCAGGGCGTGCGCGCCATCCCCTGGGAGGAGTTTCTGCCCCGGGAGGCGGCCTTCCCGGTAAAGGGCTACTCCATCTCCTCCCAGCTGCACTCCGTGCCCGCCTGTCAGAGCATCATCAAAAAGGCCGTGGTGGAGCGCCTGAAGGCCCACTACGGCATGGATCAGTTTCCGGAGACGGGGACAAAATACCAGATACGCTTTTCTGTGTTCAAGGATCAGGTGTCCATCGGCCTGGATGCCAGCGGCGAAGGGCTGTACAAGCGGGGCTACCGCGCCGTAGGCGTGGAGGCGCCCCTGCGGGAGACGCTGGCGGCGGCACTGGTGACCCTCAGCCGCTACCGGGGCCGCGACCCCTTCTGCGATCCCTTCTGCGGCAGCGGTACCATCCCCATCGAGGCGGCGCTCATCGCCAAAAACCGCGCCCCCGGTCTGGACCGGCGCTTTGACGCCCAGAAGTGGGCATTTCTGCCGTCTGCGTGCTGGATGGACGCGGCGGACGAGGCCCAGGACAGGGAGTTCCACGGGCAGTACGATATCTGGGGCGGCGACATCGACCCCAAAGCCGTGGAGATTGCCCGGGACAACGCCCGCAAGGCCGGCGTGGACGACTGCGTCCGCTTCCAAGTGGCCGACGCGGCCCAATTCCACCGGGACAGCACCTATGGCCAGCTGGTGACCAACCCGCCCTACGGCGAGCGTCTGCTGGAGCGGCAGGAGGCCGAGGCGCTGTACCGCGCCTTCGGCAAGGCGTGGCGCACGCTGCCCGCAGGCTGGCGCACACTGGTGCTTTCGAGCCACACGGAGTTCGAGCGCTGCTTCGGCAAGCCGGCGGACAAAAAGCGCAAGCTGTACAACGGCATGATCAAGTGTGATGTGTTTATGTACGGCAATGTCTGACGGCCATCTTTTCCGCTGATGCTTTGTTGCGGCGGCTTGCCGTACACAAAGTACGCCTACGCTGCCGCGCCGCGCCTCAGCGAAAAATCTGAGCCGTTAGGGGGGCATCTTTTCCGCCCTGCCTTAATAAATCCCCGGCATATGACTTTATTTTCAATTTGTTCACTTTCTTTTGCAGAAACATGATACAATTACCCGTATGCTTTCGAAATAAATTCAACGAAATTCTAATATGTTGATGAGGAGGAGAGCCTCGATGAAGCATATTTTTATCATCAATCCCACGGCGGGCAAGACCGACAGCCGGCAGAAGATCTACGACATGGCGGAGTCGCTGCGGCAGAAGCACGGGCTGGACGTGCAGTGCATCCTGACGAAAAAGCAGGGCCACGCCACGGAGCTGGCGAAAAAGCTCTGCGAGACGGGCGAGGCGCTGCGGTTCTATGCCTGCGGCGGCGATGGGACTGTCAACGAGGTGGCCAACGGCATTATCGGCTATGACAACGCTGCCATGACCGTGATCCCCGTGGGCACCGGCAACGATTTCCTAAAGAACTTCGGCGATGATATGGAGAAGTTCCGGGACGCTGAAAACCTGTGGGACGGCCCGCAGTTTCCTATGGACGCCATCGACGTCAACGGCCGCGTGGCGCTGACCATCGCCTGCTCCGGCATCGACGCGCGGGTGGCCCGGGACGTACATAAATACAGCGAGAGCCCGCTGCTGGACGGCAAGGGCAGCTATATCTACTCTCTGGCGGTGAATTTCCTGTTCAAGGGCATCGGCACCCACTGGACCATCACCCTGGACGATGTGACCACGGAGGGCGACTGGTCGCTGGTATCCGTGTGCAACGGCCGGTACTACGGCGGCGGCTTTATGCCTGTGGCCGAGGCCCGGATGGATGACGGCGTGCTGAACACCCTGGTGGTCAGAGAGGTCAACCGCCGCACGTTCCTGAAATTTGTGGGGCCGTACTCCAGGGGCGAGTACGCCAAGTTTCCGGAATACGCGCACTGCTCCTGTCCCAAGGTGGTACATATCCACTCGGAGAAGCCGGACATCGTCACCTGCCTGGACGGCGAGAGCGTGGTCAACAGCGATGTGACCATTAAGCTGCACGACAAAAAGCTGAACTTCTTCGGCCCGGAGGGCTGCTCCTGCAACCGGACGGCCCGCGGCTGAGAACAGCGCTTGAACATTTTGTGAATTTTTCAAAATTTCTCCGTTTCCCCCTTGCAAATCCCGCATAGTGTGGTATGATAATCAGCGTTAGCACTCAAGCATTTTGAGTGCTAACGCTGAAACTGTTTTATCAAAAATAGAAATACAAGGAGGAACCAACTATGAAGCTGACACCGCTTGCTGACCGCGTGGTGCTGAAGATGACCGAGCCGGAGGAGACCACCAAGGGCGGCATTATCCTGACCGGCTCCGCCAAGGAGAAACCCTCTGTGGCAGAGGTCATTTCCGTGGGCCCCGGCGGCACCGTGGACGGGAAGACCGTGGTCATGTCCGTGAAGGCCGGCGACAAGGTCATCACCGACAAGTATGCCGGCACCAAGGTGACGCTGGAGGACGTGGAGTATATCATCGTCAAGCAGAGCGACATCCTGGCTATCGTGGAGTGATGTGCTTTGCCGTGTACACGCCGCGGCAAAGATATTCTGATCATGCGTGTTCCCCTGTAAATCATTCTCAATTTTGGAGGCATTAGATATGGCAAAGATCATCAAGCGCGGCGACGAGGCCCGCAAGGCGCTGGAAGCCGGCGTCAACCAGCTGGCGGATACCGTAAAGGTCACCCTGGGCCCCAAGGGCCGCAACGTGGTGTTGGATAAGAAGTTCGGCACACCCCTCATCACCAACGATGGTGTTTCCATCGCCAAGGAGATCGAGCTGGACGATCCGTTCGAGAACATGGGCGCGCAGCTGGTGCGCGAGGTGTCCACCAAGACCAATGACGTGGCCGGCGACGGCACGACGACCGCTACGCTGCTGGCACAGGCCATGATCCGCGAGGGCCTGCGTAACCTGGCCGCCGGCGCCAACCCCATCGTGATGAAGAAGGGCATGGCCAAGGCCGTGGAGGCCGCTGTGGGCGCCATCAAGGAGCAGAGCCAGAAGGTCAATGGCACCGCTGATATTGCCCGCGTGGGCACCGTGTCCTCCGGCGACGAGACCATCGGCAAGCTGATCGCCGAGGCTATGGAGAAGGTCAGCGCCGACGGCGTGATCACCATCGAGGAGTCCAAGACCGCCGAGACGTACAGCGAGGTCGTGGAGGGCATGATGTTCGACCGCGGCTACATCACCCCCTATATGGCCACCGATATGGAGAAGATGGAGGCCGTCGTGGACGATCCCTACATCCTCATCACCGATAAGAAGATCTCTGTGATCTCCGACATCCTGCCCCTGCTGGAGCAGATGCTGCAGAGCGGCAAGAAGCTGTTTATCATCGCCGAGGACGTGGAGGGTGAGGCCCTGTCCACCCTGCTGGTGAACCGGCTGAAGGGCGTGCTGAACGTGGTGTGCGTCAAGGCCCCCGGTTTCGGTGACCGCCGCAAGGAGATGCTGCAGGATATCGCCATCCTGACCGGCGGCCAGGTCATCAGCGAGGAGCTGGGTCTGACCCTGAAGGATACCACCGTTGATATGCTGGGCCGTGCCCGCCAGATCAAGGTCACCAAGGAGAACACCATCATCGTGGACGGCATGGGCGACCAGCAGGCCATCAAGGATCGTGTGTCCCAGATCCGCGCCCAGATCAGCGTCACCACCAGCGAGTATGACAAGGAGAAGCTGCAGGAGCGTCTGGCCAAGCTGGCCGGCGGCGTGGCTGTCATCAAGGTGGGCGCTGCTACCGAGACCGAGATGAAGGAAAAGAAGCTGCGCATCGAGGATGCCCTGAACGCTACCAAGGCCGCCGTTGAGGAAGGCATCGTGGCTGGCGGCGGCACCATCTTCGTCAACGTGATCCCCGCTGTCACCGCTCTGCTGAAGAGCACCGAGGGTGACGAGAAGGTGGGCGTGCAGATGGTAGCCAAGGCGCTGGAGGAGCCCATCCGTCAGATCGCCGCCAACGCCGGTATCGACGGCTCCGTGGTGCTGGAGAAGGTTCGCAGCAGCCGTAAGACCGGCTACGGCTTCGACGCCTATAAGGAAGTGTACTGCGACATGATCGCCAGCGGCATCGTGGATCCCGCCAAGGTGACCCGCAGCGCGCTGGAGAACGCCGCCAGCGTGTCCGGCATGGTGCTGACCACCGAGTCTCTGGTGGCCGACAAGCCCGAGCCTCCCGCACCCGTTGCTGCTCCCGGCATGGGTGATATGGGCGGCATGTACTAAGAGACACCGCAAAGCCTTAATTGCGATAAACGCCCCTTGCCACACGTGGCAAGGGGCGTTCTTTATTCGATTTTTCTTTTCTTCTGTATCTCCATCGCTGCCATCAATAACCGTTTTGGGTCACGCCATAGACCGCTTGTTCATACGTGAATCCCTCATATTCCAGTTGCTCAATTAGCCCCTGTCTGGAAAATGCCATGAATTCCAAATACTGCGCCGCCTTTTTCGCGGCCTGTTCGTTCCAATCCGCTCCACAGTTATCGACTCCGTACAGCGCTTCTTGATAGGTATAGCCCTCAAACTCTAACTGATCGATAAGGCCCGTGTAGGAAAAAGCGGTAAAGTCAAGATAATCTTGCGCTTTTTTAAGCGCGTTCCTCTCTCCCATGGTCGCGGTATCCTGCTCGTAGTCGTTTTCATATTCGGGTTCAGGTTCTGTGTAAGCCGGCGTGTCCGTGCCCTCAGATTCTGTGTAAGCCGGTGTGTCTGCGCTCTTAGGCTCTGTGCTTGTTTTTTCCGGCGCCGTACTCGCGCAGGCGCTTAAAAGTAACACCATAATAATAGCCGCCAGGATACAACGTGTATTTTTCATTACTCTTCTCTCCTTTGTTTCTCATCGGTTTCTTTTGGGCACAACGAGATATCGTCTCTTATCATTTTAGTATACCTTTTCATGTGTGTCAACTATAAATATCATTTTGATAATGCAATATCTTCCTGCTGACTATACCATACTACACAGGGTGATGTAAATGGTCGCAGATAGAATCAAAGCAATCCGGGAGCAAAGGGGTCTTACGCAAGCGGATTTGGCAAAGCAGCTTGGTATTACACGTTCCAGCGTCAATGCATGGGAGCAAGGGATATCGGCACCCTCTACACAATACATTGTCGAGTTGGCTGGTTTGTTCAAGGTGTCTACAGATTATTTGTTGGGAATCGATACGACCGCCACCGTGAATGTTTCCGGGCTTTTTGAGGATGATGTCCATGTCGTTCAGCAGCTTGTCGATCATCTCCGTCAGCTGCGTGAGCGATGTGTGGATCTGTAAATACCGCGGCAGCCGCCGCGCCCTCAAAATTTTTCAAAAAGGTATTGACAAAACCCGGCAGTATATGCTATAGTAGTTCGTGCCTGTCGAGAGCATATGGCGGCGTAGCTCAGTTGGCTAGAGCATGCGGTTCATACCCGCAGTGTCACCGGTTCGAATCCAGTCGCCGCTACCATCGCGGGAGAGATGGAAACATCTCTCCCGCACCCCTCGATAGGGTTATGGCCCGTTGGTCAAGTGGTTAAGACACGGCCCTTTCACGGCTGTAACATGGGTTCGAGTCCCGTACGGGTCACCACTTCGGCAATCCGTATGGGTTGCCGAATATACGGAGGCTTAGCTCAGCTGGTTAGAGCGCCTGCTTCACACGCAGGAGGTCACTGGTTCGAGTCCAGCAGTCTCCACCACGAAAACACCCTGATTTGCTAAAAATCAGGGTGTTTTTATAACTTTTCGAAAGCATTCAAGGTTGGTGGAAAGAGCTGTACGACAAAAATACGACAGTTTTTCAAAAAACACCGCAAAAAGTAGCGAAAGAGAGAGCTGTTACGACTCTCCCTTTTTTGCTTCTGCGGCAGGCCTGGCTCCCAAGAGCGCTTTGCGAAGCGTCTCCGTACTGGTATGGTCATAGATCCTGGTGAGCATCTTCAGGTCGCTGTGTCCCAGCAGACGCGCTACCATGTAGGGGTCGATGCCCTGTGCGATCCAAAGAGTGGCTCGGGTATGGCGCAGCTCGTGGGGTGAAAGCTCCGGTATGTCGGGATACTCCCGATGAAGCCGCTGCATGAAGGGGCGGAATACGCGGTTTGCCCAGTTGTTGGGGTTGTAAGGCTTGCCTTCCGGGCTGTGGATGATATACTCGGTGCGTATTTCCTTGCCACCTATCTTGACCGTCCGTGGCGCTTGTGTTAATCTGAGCCAAAGAGTATCATCGGTGATGGGCAAGGCGCGTTTGCGAAACTTGTTCTTCAAGCCATCACTGCACATAACCTGCCTGTCCGCCTCGACGTCGTGGTAGACCACCAACCCCTGTGTGACGCGGAGGCAGCGGCTCTCCTCGTCAATATCTTCCCAGCGTAATCCCAGCAGTTCGCTGCGGGATAGGCCCGTTTCCAGCATCAGCATGAGTGAGAGATCGCCGTACTCCTGCGCGGCTGCGTAGGCAACATTGTACTGCCTCTGCGTGAAGGCGTGCTTTTCCTTTACCGTTTCATACTTGGGCAGTTTGATGCTGCGGGTCATAGGGCTCTTGACGCAGAGCTGGTTGTCTACGGCAGTGTCGAAGATCAGCTTCAGGCAGTTGTAATCTTTCTTCACCGTCTCGGGAGCGTACTTCTCGGCGGCCTG
>OLOQ01000273.1_pt1 | contig 61100 bp, 97 predicted proteins | sample 1673101 | NCBI WGS metagenome assembly OLOQ01 (sample SAMEA3136754, study PRJEB25190) | human gut metagenome | biome: human gut; feature: human-associated habitat; material: faeces | place: Austria | collected 2013 | reverse complement strand
TTTGGCGACGCGATGTTCATTCGATAACAGTTTTTTAGAAGGTCCTTGAGCCAAAAGAAAAATCCTCGAAATCAGCGTATTTCGGGGATTTTTCGGCGTTTTTAGCCCTCTGAAGCCTCGGCAACAGGTTCTTCGTCGGCGTACACAAATTCGTGAATTATGCCGTTTTTGAAGGTTATGGACTCGATTCGCCCGTTTTTTATACAAAAGTTGGAGCTTACCGAGTTTATAAATTCCTTCAGGATTCGGGGGTCTGTCTCCTTCAAGAGACGCCTGTAATCAACGAAGCGCCTGTCCAGAAGTTTCTGGCTCATGATGAAATAACTGGCCTTCGCAAGCAGCTCTTCATCGCTGATGGAGAACTGAGAAGATAGGCCGTCGTTGAGTTTGTCCAGCCGCTCATTTACCTTGTCAAGAGACTCCGTGAGCCGGTTCTTCTCGATTACATAGTCTCTCTCGGACATATCCTCTTCAGAGTACAGGTAAAGAGATTTCAGCCTTGAGAGCGCCCGTTCCAACCTACGACGCTCAGAGAGTAAAATGTCCTTTTCTGAGGCGGTATCGCTGGAACCGCTCCTTTCAGCAACCTTAGACGCATACTTCACGCCCGGTAACTGTGAGCGGTAAAGGTTGTAAAGCTCCATCAGGCCCGGTTCTTTGATTCGGACTATATCTTTGAACATATCGCCCCGCAAGAGTTTTTTCTGGAGAGTTTCAGGTGAGGTCGTTTTGCCGAAGCTCTCTTTTGCTCGTATGAGGTTAGAAATATAATTCAGAACGAACGGCCCTATCTTGGTATCCGTAATGTACTTGTTTGTACAGCCGTTGTTTTTTCGGTGGCTCATGCAGGCATAGTTGGAGGGACGGTAGCCATCTTTGTGCGCTCTGGCATTGCTGGTAGCGCTCATGATACTCCCGCACACGCCGCAAGTGAGCAAGCCTGCGAACACATGGATGTTCTTCCTTGTGTACGTCTTGCCAGCAGACTGCCAGCCTCTTCGGTTGCGCTCCAGCAGCTCTACGACGTTTTTCCAGCGTACAGGGTCTATGATAGCTGGGTGATGGTCCTCGACGATAACCCACTCTCCCTCCGGTTTTACATCCTGTCTGCTGTTACGTTTGGACATATCGTAGTAATTGTAGCGGTACGCGCCCGTGTAGAATGGACTTTTGAGGATGATACTCACGGTGGTGGGCGTCCACTCCTTGCCGCTCCTATGCCTGCTTCCAGAGGCGTTGAGAGCCTTTGCTACCTGCAAAAGAGAGTGAGTTTCTTCATATAGGTCGAACATCTTCAGTACGACTGCGGCTTCTGTTTCGTTGACCGAGAAGGTTTCGGTATTTTTGTCATAGTTGTAGCCAAACGGGATGCGACCGCCGTTCCACTGACCGTTGCCAGCACGAGAAATCATCACGGCGATGACTCGCTCCGCTGTCATCTTCCTTTCAAGTTCTGCAAAAACGAGAATGATTTTCAACATTGCCTCGCCCATCGCAGAGGAAGTATCAAACTGCTCGTTCTTCGATACGAAAGTGACGCCGAGACGCTTCAGCTCATCGTACATCGCTGCAAAGTCGAGCAGATTTCGGCTGATTCGGTCCAACTTCCATACCAGTACATGAGAGAACTCCCCCTCACGGATTCTGGACATCATTTGTTGGAAGCCAGGTCTGTCTGTATTCTTCGCAGAGAAGCCTGCGTCCTCGAATATCTCGTAGGAATCGGCGTTCAGCACATACTTGGCGTAGGCTATCAGCTCTTCCTTCTGGACGGGAAGGCTGTCCTTATCAATCTGGTAGTGAGTAGACACTCGGACGTAGATTGCTACCCGAATCTGTTTCAGCTTATCAGCTATCTTCCCCATCCTTGTTCACCTCCATAGTAGGAAAGCCGTCCTTGCTGGAAGCGAGGTCGGCTTTCTCAGTATTTCGTTTCTTGAATTGTACGAAGTCAATCACCAAGGCAGATTGCTGCCGCATTATCCGGCTGTCGCGTCTTGCTTTGGCTGCGATACGAATGTTTTTTCCTCTGGCGTGAGATAGGAGTCCAGCACGCTCCAGACGATGTTCTTGTGGTCATCGTCTGCCCTGCGATATGCGTCTGCGAGAATCACAATTTCTCGCTCTGGCTCCTTATAAGGTGTAGGGCTGAGTGACAGGTCCATGATGTAGTCGATGGACACGTTCAGCGCTTGGGCGATACGGGCTACAATTTCCAAGTTCGGCTTGTGTACGCCGGACAGATACCGGGAGATGGTGGCCTCCGTTGCCCCTGTTTTTTCGGCGAGCCACGACTGCGTGACGCCTCTGGATTCGATGATGTCTCTGAGCTTGCTTGAAAAGTCTGCCATAGTAATTACCTCCTGCGTAATATTGTACACCAATCTTATAACGAACATCAAGAAAAGTTACTAATTTTATAAGAACAGGCTTGAAATTGCGTGTCCTTTATACTATAATAAAAAAGAGGACAGAAGAAAGGAGGTTCGAGGATGAACCTGACAGAGTTGCGGGTGGCTCGCATCCGCAGAGGGGTCAAGGCTCAGGAGCTTGCGGACGCCATTGACCGTACCGTTGATAGCTACATCAAGCGGGAAAACGGGAACGTGAGAGTGACGCTCAGCGATGCGTTTACCATCACGCAGGTGCTCCAGCTATCTCTTGAGAAGTTTGTCGTTATTTTTTTTGACGGTGACTTACCTTTTTCAAAAGATAGCAAAGAAAATTATAATTTCCGTCAGTTCCCGTTCCCCCTCAAGAAAGCACGGGAGAGAATCGGGTACAGCGAGGAAGAAGTTGCTGTGAAACTGGGAATCCCCGTTTCGGGTTACAAGGACCGAGAGAAGGGCCGTGTGCCTGTGACGCTGGTGGAGTGCGCTCAACTCTCCAAGCTGTTTGAGCTATCGTTCGACGAGTTCAACGATATTTTTTTCCGCTCTGCCTTACCGTTTCGTAAGGAGGATTCTCTTCCTTACAACCATATCATACCGCAAAAGGTGGGTGAAATAAATGTCAAGACAAGTAACAGTAGCAGGGTCTAATAGGTATTGTCAGGCACGTTTACGGGCCGCAAAGTACAACGAGGACTTTGCCTCCAGAGCTACTGCGGTAACTCACCTTCCCGGCGTCACAGAGGATAGCCTCAAGAAATACGAGCTGGACATCACCAGACCGCCCAACGATGTTATTGCGTTGATGGCAGATGCCTATAACGAGCCGGAACTGCGCTCGTGGTATTGTGCGACTGAGTGTCCTCTCGGTAAAGATTGCAGGTGCATTGAGGACGTGCCTGCGGAAAGGACAGTGCTTCGGTTGCAGAACGTCAAGGGGACGATTGAGAATGTGACCGAGGCACTTTCCGATATTATGGACGATGGGATGATAGACAAGGCAGAAGCTGCGATGATTCCAGAACTCCGAAAGGAACTCCTTGAGGCTAAGCGTAGGACTGAAGAGGCCCTCGCACTCCTTGAAAGAGCTGTCAGGAGTGGTAGTTTTGATTAGCCGCTGATGCCGGGAAAGGAGGGCAACAGTGGCAGACTTTCGCAGAGAGGCCCTGATAAGGACATTGCAGGCTGACTACGGTATCACTACGGTCGAGGAACTGCTGGACGGTATCAGAAATATGTCGAAAGTCGATATTGCCCAGTTCGTCATTAGACCAGAAGAAAGGAATATTCACCATGACAAGGAAAGAGATGAGGAGGCGAAGAGAGGCTGCCCGGCGTAGAAGAATTGTTAGAGTTGCGCTGGCAGCATTGGTTGTTGCAGGCACTGCGGTAGTTATCGCTGCCTGTACATCGTCGCTGGATGGTGCGGAAAGCAAAACGGAACTCCCTGCCCCGGTGCCGGAGATACAGGAGTCCGTCGCTCCCTCCACAGCTCCTACTCCAAGCTCTACACCGGATGCTTCGAAAGAGCCGGAGGAGCTGACTGTTGAGGAGATGCTGGAAAACGGAACGCTCACAGACTCAATCGCACTTTCTTATGACCTTCAGCTTGTTGCGAGGGACGCCGCAGAAACTTTTGGAGTGCCGTATAGGCTGCTGCTGGCGGTGATGTTTCGGGAGAGCAGCTACAACCCAGAAGCCGAGAACGGTATCTGCTACGGGCTGATGCAGATTCACCAGATGAATTTCGAGTGGCTGCAAGCAGAGCTGGAAGAGTACGGGGTGACGGACATACAGCACAATCCAGAGGACAACATCAAGGCTGGAGCGTACCTGCTCGGAGGGTTCATTGAGAAATATGGTGACTACCACTTGGCTCTGATGTGTTACAACTGCGGAGAGGGCGGCGCTCAGGACCTCTGGTCACAGGGCATTTACTCCACCCAGTACAGTTGGAACGTACTCCAGACAATGGAAACGCTCGACGTAGCTTGAGATATTACCGAAAGGTAAATCTTCCGTCAAATCCCACAAAAAGTTTCCAAACCTCCTTGCCCTATTACCCTAAGTTTACTATAATTATAATGTAGGAAGGAATATTATAAATACAGTAAACACAGAGAGGAGGATTCCGATGAGGGTCACGACCGAGCGATGGGCTATCGACCTTGGGAGAACTGAGGCGATTGTCGAACAGGTGTCCCAAAAGACGGGCTTCGTATTCGAGGACGAGGAAATTTCCCGGACAATCGAATACACCAAGAGAAAATGCGAGCTGAACGGCAAGGACGAGGATTACTTCTACCTGCTGTTCGAGAACGAGCTGGAGGACCTCATTCAGAGGTATTACATAAACCTTCGGGGCTTTATCAATCAGATGAGGAAGGAGGAACAGAGATGTGCGAAATCTGCCATATGACTCCCTGCCACCCGCAATGCCCGAACGCACCTGAGCCGCCCGAAGTCTACCGCTGCAAAATCTGCGGCGACCCGATTGTGGCCGGGGAGACCTACTACGAGATGGACTGCGAGTTCTATCACGAGGAGTGCTTCGAGGACAATGCCGTAGACATCCTGATGGAAGAGTGCGGCGCAATGAAGAACGTAGCGGAGGAACCTGAGAGATGATGGAAGTGTTGGAACTGCCTGAGCTGACATTCGATGAGCGGAGGCACATCTACAAGTTGAACGGCGTGGCGCTGCCCAGTGTCACAACGGTGATGAAGCCTTTGTCCGGCGATGTCTATGGGAGCATTGATAAGGCGGTTTTGGACCGGGCTGCCAAGAGGGGTACAGCGGTACATAATGCCATTGAGAACTTCGTGAAGTTCGGGATTGAGGACATTCCTCCCGAACACGAGGGGTACTTCAATGGCTTCCTCCGCTGGTATGAGGACCACAAGGTGGTTCCATACGGAACCGAGATAAAGCTGTACCACAAAGGTCTGCTCTACGCAGGAACAGCAGATATGCTGGCGGAGGTGGACGGCGTTGATACGCTGATTGACTTCAAAACGTCCGCTTCGGTGCAGTCGATGCTCTGCGGGGTCCAGCTTGAGGCGTACAGCAGGGCCTACTGCTCCCACTTGGGCGTAGCGGAGTTCGGGGAGGCCATCGTACACCTCAAGAAGGATGGTACATACGAGATGATTCCGTTCGGTGATTCCGCCACAGAGTGCTGGAGAGTATTCACGGCGCTGATGACGGTGAGAAATTACAAGCAGAAATTTGCGAAAGGAAGGTAAAGAGAATGAATACCGAGACCACAGTAGCTGTAATGGAGACTCAGAACTTGGAGCTGATTGAACGTGAAGAAGCCCTCAGTCAGGAGGTCACGGACATTGAGTTTCAGGCCGGTGCCATTACCATTGACACCGAGGACGATTACAAAGAGGCGGCGCAGTTCGGTAGGCTGCTGAAGCAGCGCACCTCCGAAGTAAAGGAGTTCTGGAAGCCCATTAAGGAGGCGGCGCACAAGGCACACGCTGAGATTTGTGCGAGGGAGAAGGCGATGCTCCAGCCGCTGTCCAATGCGGAGAAAATCCTCAAGCAGACGATGGGCAGTTACATTGACGAGCAGGAGAGAATCCGCAGGGAGGCCGAGGAAGCCGCCAGACGTGCGGCTCAGGCTGAAGCGGAGCGGAAGTTGCAGGAGGCCATTGCTCTGGAGGCTCAGGGGAAGGCCGATGCCGCAGATGCGGCGGTAGAGGAGGCCGAGATTATGGACCAGATGTCCGGCGTGGTTTCTGTTGCCGCTGAGAAGCCCAAGGCGGAGGGCGTGAGCACCAAGAAGGATTGGGAGATTGAGAGCATTGATAGCAGCAAAGTCCCGGTGCTGGTTGCGGGAGTGGAGATTCGCCCCGTTGACCGGTCTGCGGTGATGCGCCTTATCCGGGCCACCAAGGGTCAGGTGCATATCCCGGGCGTAGTTTACAAGGAAGTCGCCAAAGTTGCATTTCGCAAGTGAGTATAGGAGGTACTGACAATGAGTAACGCTTTGAGTAAGGCCGAAAAGAACGCTTTGTCCGTCAGCTACGACGTGCTTGGAAGCCATGTGGAGCTGGACCTCGACTTCGTAAAGCGGTATTTGGTGAGAGGTCGGGCTGAACTGACTACGGACCAAGAGTTGGTGTTCTTTATGAACACCTGCAAGATGCAGAACCTCAACCCGCTGGTGAGCGGCGAGGTCTACCTCATTAAGTACAGCAAGGATGAGCCTGCACAGATGGTTGTGGGCAAGGATGCCTACCTCCGCAGGGCGTTCAACAATCCCGACTACCTCTTCAAAAACGATGGCATTACCGTTCAGCGGGCTAACACTATCGTGCAGAAAGAAGGGTGCTGTCTCTATCCGGGCGAAGCTCTTATCGGCGGGTGGTGCCGGGTGACTTTCCTTCGCGGAGGGAAAGAACGCACTGCGTTTAAGGAAGTGTCCCTCGCTGAGTACAACAAGAATATGGCGAACTGGAAGTCCAAACCCGCCACTATGATAAACAAGGTTGCAGTTAGTCAGTGCGTAAGAGACGCCTTCCCGAAGGATTATGAGGGCGTTTACTCCGAGGAGGAGATGATTGCTTCGGGTGCTATTCCTGCGGTGGATGCAGAGTACACCGAGGTCAGTGGTGAAACGGTAGTGATGCAGGAGGATGATGACCCCGTAATCACAAACGAGCAGCGTCAGGAGCTGTTCCGCACTGCGAAGAAGTACCTTGGTGACAGGGCCAATGAGGTTGTGAAGCACATTATCAATGAGATGGGCTTTACCAGCACCACGGGGCTTCGGGTTTCCGATTACGCCAAGGTGATGGCAGAGCTTCAGGAGTTCGTGGAGAACGAAGAAGAAGCACAGCAGGAAGAGGTTGTTGAAGAGGAGTGATACTCCTTGTACGGTGCGGCGGTAGCTGGTGCGGCTGCCGCCATACCGATTGAAAGGCGGTGATGACAGATGGCATTGAGAGACCAGCCATATCTCCCGCTGTACGTTCTGGACTTCCTCGTAGATGAGAAGCTGGCGTATTGCAGCGCTGAGAGCACAGGGGTCTACATTCGGCTTATGTGCATCCTTCACAAGATGCCAGAGTACGGGGTTGTGACGCTGAAGGAACGGGAGAAAAAGAGTGATGACACCATTCGCAATTTCGCGGACCAGCTCTCGTATTTGATGCCATATCAGATAGATGTCATTGACAGGTCGTTGCGGGAACTCGTTTCAGAGGGAGTACTTACTCTCGAAGGTGAACGCCTCTATCAGAAGAGGATGGTCAAGGACGGCGAGATAAGTGCAAAGCGCTCTGATGCCGGGAAAAGGGGTGCTGACAGCACTAATTCCAGATTTGCTGCGGCAAATCTTTCGGCAAACGGTCCGGCAAACACCTCGGCAAATAGTCAGGCAAATGTATCGGCAAACCATCCGGCAAACTCTGAAAATGAAATTGAAAATGAAAGTGAAATTGAAAGTGAAATTGATATTGAAGATGATAGAGTATCAGTTTCAGTTCCGAAGAAGAATTTGCAGGAAGAGCGATTCGATGAGTTTTGGAAGGCGTACCCCCGGAAATCGAACAAGGGTGGCGCAAGGAAGGCTTGGAAGAAGCTCTCACCGGACAAGGAACTGTTTGCAAAGATTATGGCGGCTCTGGAGATTGCCAAGAAATGCGAACAGTGGACCAAGGACAGAGGGCAGTTCATCCCATACCCCGCCACTTGGCTGAATCAGGAGCGATGGGACGATGACTACGGGTCGTCGCTGGTGACGCCGGGTGCAGCGCAGGATGATTTTGACCCTGATAACCCTTATGCAGACTGGGGGCCAAAAGACGATGAGTGATTTTTTTGAGTCAGTGTTCGATAGCGTAGCCCGCAGAGGCTACGCAAACCAGCCTAAGTACGACGAGGACTATGTGAACCCCGAGGACGGGCTTCTCTACTGCGGCAAGTGCCATACTCCGAGGGAGTGTGTTATCGAAGTTCCTGCTTGGGATGACAGCGGAGAAAAGCACCCGAAAAAATTCCCCATAATGTGTGAGTGCATGAAACGGGAGAAGGAAGAGGAGGAGCGCCGCCAGCAGCAGCTCAAGGACATGGAGATTGTCTATCAGCTCAGGAAGAAGAGCTTGATGGACGAAAAGTTCTCTGACCAGACCTTTGAGAGCTTCCAGAGCACCAAAGAGAACGCCAGAGCGCTTCGTCTCTGCCGAAGATATGTAGACGGATTCTCCGAGATGCTGGAAAAGAATCAGGGGCTTTTATTCTACGGCGACGTAGGCACGGGCAAGACCTTCTCGGCGGCCTGTATTGCCAATGCGCTGCTGGAGAAAAAGGTCCCGGTGATAATGACCTCATTTGTGAAGCTACTGGAGAGCGCTCAGAACTTCAAGGAGGACGAGAGCAAACTTCTGAGTCAGCTCAACAAGGCAAAGTTGCTCATCATAGACGACCTTGGGGCCGAGCGCTCTACGGAGTTCGCGCTGGAGAAGGTCTACAACATCGTAGACAGCCGGTATAGGGCGAGGCTCCCGATGATTCTCACTACAAACCTCGACCTTGCGGCGATGAAGAATGTGGTAGACATCCGATATTCCCGAATCTATGACCGAATCTTTGAGGTGTGCTACCCCGTGAAGTTCACGGGTTCGTCGTTCCGAAAGATGGAGGCGAACAAACGGTTCCGGGAGATGAAAGAGTTTCTGGAGGGCTGATGATGGAAAAGTTGAAAATCATGCTGGAAGATGACCGGCTCGCGGTTGCGGCGATACTCGTCAAGAACGGTTACATAGTCCGGCAGATGAAAGAGCGTGTAGAGGGAAAGAAGAGCTACGCTTACTACCTCGAATACGGAATACCAGACAGAGAGGAGGACCGAGAATGAAAACCATGACACAAAGGCAGCAGGTGCTTAGGCACCTTCAGGAGAATGGCAGCATTACTTCGTGGGAGGCGATTATGAAATTCCACGCCACGAGGCTGTCAGGAATTATCTACTCACTACGCAAGGGGGGCTACCCCATTGTCTCCACGATGGAGAGCAGCAACGGGAAGCACTACACGAGGTACTCCTTACGTCAGGAGGAGGAAAGCTGATGAGGGTGGAATTTACTGTGCTTGGAGAGCCGAAGGGTAAAGGCCGCCCCCAGTTCAGTACATACGGAGGCAGAATTACCACTCGCACTCCGAAGGACACGGTAATTTATGAGAACCTTGTGAGGATGGAGTACCAAAGGCAGTGCGGCAAGGCCCGATTCGCTGAGAAGGCGATGCTAAGGGTTGAGGTCACCGCCTACTATGGCATTCCGAAGTCTGCCAGTCAGAAAAAGAGGCGTCAGATGCTTGAAGGGGCGATTCGCCCGACCAAGAAGCCTGATTCCGATAACGTGCTTAAATCCATCTGCGACAGCCTCAACGGTATCGCATACAGGGATGACGCGCAGGTGGTGGATTGCATCGTGAAAAAGCTGTACGGCGATGTTCCTCGCGTAGAGGTTTCTATCTCATCCATCCCAAACGCGCAGGAGACAGCGTAGGAGTACGCAGGACGGCGTTTTATGCCAAGGGAGTATAAAGTTACCTCTTCGGCACTTTGGACCAATCCTGGCACTCTTACGTCGATTATAAGCAGGGAGGAAAACCTATGAACAGCGTAAATATTTCAGGCAGACTCACGAAAGACCCTGAACTCAAAACCACGCAGTCCAATATCTCGGTTTGCTCGTTCGGTGTCGCAGTAGACCGGCCCGGCGTAAAGGACAAATCCGATTTCATTGACTGCGTAGCTTGGAGGAACACAGCGGAGTTCGTGAACAAGTATTTTGCCAAAGGAGACCCCATCGAAATCACCGGCACTCTCACAACTCGCAACTGGGAGGACCAGAACGGGACACGCCGCAAGTCGGTGGAGGTAGTGTGCGACCACGTTGGGTTCCCAAAGCAGAAACCGAAACAGGATGGCGAGCAGCCCGCACAGGACTACGGGCAGACCGACTACGCTGGTGACTTTGAAGAGATTCCAGACGACGATTTCCCGCCGTTTTAATTACACACTTGGAGGTACATGAAAATGAAAGAGTTTGTGATTCCCATTATCGTACACGACCCTGAGCTGCCGGTTCCCGAACACAAAAACTGGGGCGATTGGGTTGACCTTCGTTCCGCAGAGGATGTGGAGATGAAGCAGGGAGAGTATCGGATTATCTCCCTCGGTGTGAGCATGAGACTTCCCTACGGGTTTGAGGCCCATGTTGTTCCGAGAAGCTCTACCTACAAAAACTTCGGCATCATCCTTGCGAACAGCTTTGGGATTATCGACAACAGCTATCACGGCGATGACGATGTGTGGGGCTTCCCCGCCATTGCCATGAGGGACACCGTGATTCACAAGGGCGACAGAATTGCCCAGTTCCGCATCATGCAGCGACAGCCGAGACTGGTATTCGTGAAGGTGGATTCGCTCGGCGGCGAGAACCGTGGCGGCTTCGGCAGTACGGGGGTCAAGTAAATGAAAACTGCGATGGACGTTGTGAAGGGGCAAATCGTTGACATTGATGAACACGGCGTTGTGACCATCAAGTGCTTCTACGATGACTGGTTCACAATGACCAAGCGCGGATATAAGGATTGCCTCGTGCAGATGATTGACAGCAGACCTCTGTCTGACAAGCAGCGGAGGGCCTGCTACGCCCTTATCGGGGAAATCGCAGACTACGTTGGCGAGGGCAAAGACCGTACCAAAGAGTACATGAAGCTCAAGTTTCTCGCCGAGGACTTCGGAGAGACAGCGGACAAGATTTTCTCGCTGTCGAACGCTCCGATGTCCCTTGTCTGCGCTTTTCAGAAGTATCTGGTGTCGTTTATCCTCCAGTGGGATATTCCGTGCCACTTCCCACTATTGCAGTTCGTGGATGATATTCCAGTTTACATTTACAGTTGCCTTATCAACCGAAAATGCTGCGTCTGCGGTTCCAGAGCGGAACTGCATCACGTTGACAGAGTTGGAATGGGCCGCAACCGGGAGGAAATCATTCACGAGGGCATGGAGGCAATGCCTCTCTGCCGGGAGCACCATACTGAGTGCCATACGATGGGGCAAAGGGAGTTCGACGAGAAGTATCACCTTGAGGGCGGCATCCTGCTGGACAGGACTCTCTGTAAAATCTATGGCTTGAAGAAAAAGAAACCTGAGACGGAGGACGAAATCAATGAGCGAAATAGTTAGAGTGCCTATGGAGGTGAGCGGCGTCAGCGATAGTGTTCAGCTTGACGCCCAGTGTACGCTGGCCCGTCTGCTGAAAAAGAAGATGGGAGTGCAGGTTCTTCCTTGCCGACTGCTTGCGAGCTGGGAGAACGGCGTGTTATCCATCTCATATACCGCAGATGGTCAAAAATATGTACTTAGCGTTCGGCTGGACGAGACGATTGAGCTGCTGGCTGCCGCAAACGCCGCACGAGCAGAAAAGGACGGAGGCGGTGAGCGTGAGCCGGAGGAGAACCAGTAAGTCTGTGCAGCCAAGGAGAGGCGATATTTTCTATGCTGACCTGCGAAATGAAGGGAACGGAGGCAAGCGTGGTTGCAGGCCGGTCGTTATCATACAAAATGATAAAGGGAATGTGAATGGGAACAGCGTCATAGTGGCTGTTGTAACGAGCGCTAAAAAGAAACCGCTGCCCACTCACGTTTTCCTTGGCAGACAGCATGGGCTGAAGAAGCCCAGTATCGCTACGCTGGAGGACATCCTCACTATCGACAAGCGTTGCTTGTCTGATTATCTTGGCACTGTCGTCAATACTGAGGCAGACAAATACCTTGACAGGGCAATTCGCATTAGTTTGGGCCTCGAACGTGTTTAGCTTCGGCTTTGGCTCCGAGGCGGTTTATGAATATGGCGTCCGGTAGGAGCCAAAACGGAGGGATAGAAACATGGGCAAGAAAAACAGCGATGGAATCAGCTTGAGTTCTGACCAGCTCAAGAAAATAACCGAGACTGCATCTCGTGTTGCGATTGAGGAATACCATAAGGAGTTTGACAGGTCCCGACAGGAGAACAGGGACAAAAGGCTGTACAACACCCGTCTTTTGATGGAAAAGTACAGGGGTATGGTAAAATACAGCGAAAGTGCCGTGTACGACGCTGCACAGCTCGAAGATGACCTTGACCTCCAAACTTTGCTCGACATCATGGGATGCAGCTATGACAGCCACACCCTTTCTGTACAGTCAATACAGGAACGAGTCGGAAAAGTTCGTATCATCCTCGACCATGTAACTCGGATGCTCGACTACTACAAATTCCGCTGCGAATCCTCTGGGAAGACCGAAATTGTGCGGAAATGGGAAGTTGTTCGCGCTCTCTACCTTGACGAAGAGATAAAAACAGTGCAGGACCTCGCGGAAGTATACTTCGTAGATGAACGCACCATCTACCGTTACAACCGCTCGGCCCTGCAAGACCTTAGCGCTTTATTCTTCGGGTGGGTCGATTAGTTTCGGACAATACTCTGTTACTGGGCAGCGCTCACAGTCTGGAGAAGAGGCGTGGCAAAAGCCCCTACCTATTCTCCAGCAGGCAGCGTCAGTAATTCCGGGGAACTCCGGGCATAATTCCCTTGCCTTGTAGATAACAGCGTCCCTTGTTGCGCCAGGCTTCGTAAGTCCAGTCCTCTGGAACACCCGGAACACATGAACATCAGGTGAAATGTCGATGGAATAGTAGTCCGAGAACGGTACTTTGAATTGGCGGGCAAGAATGTTCGCTGCCATCGTTGCAATCTTCACGCCCACGCCATCAAATTCCAAGAAACGATAAACTACGGCGGCGCTGCTCGGATTATTTGACCATATCCGCGAAGCGTCACCACCATACTGTGTCTTGAGACGCCAGACCGCCTTGTAGAATATCTCTGCCATAGCGTCATTGAAACGATGCAGAGAGTTCTCTCGGAAGATGCGCTGGTACTCCTCCAAGGGTATGGATGCCAGCTCGTCTACTGTGAACTCCTTGTAGAGATTCCTTATGATACAAGGTATTCTCCAAGCCCTATCCGACGATACCTGCCTGTCCATGCAGCAGGCCAGCACAAAGGCATGAGGATAGTGCTCAAGGTCGTTCAGAAGAGCATTTTCCGCAGGATTCTCAAGAAAATACACCTCTGAACCATCAAACGAGTCGTTTACTTTTCGGCTGTACTCGACCAGCCAGTGTTCTTTTGCCATGTGAAGGCTCCTTTCGTAGTGGAATATCCCAATTATACAGCAACGGAGCCTGCAAAAGCCGAAACTTGAGGTAGTTATAAGGGAACACTTCGTGTCAAAAAGCTGTCATTGACCTGTCAATACGTCCGTGGTACAATAGTACCGTAGAATTTTGTAATGTGCGGAACCGATGCGTGTTCCGCATATTTTTTTGCCGGAATATTACCGAAACGAAAGATTTGAAGAGGAGTTGAAAAAATGGAAATCATCCAAAAGCCCGTTGATGAACTCATTCAGTACGAGAACAACCCTCGGCTGAATGATAAGGCCGTGACTCCCGTGGCGAACAGCATCAAGGAGTTCGGTTTCAAGGTTCCCATTCTCATCGACAAGGACGATGTTATCATCGCTGGTCATACGAGGCTCAAGGCTGCAATACAGCTTGGTATGAGAGAGGTGCCTTGCATACTGTGCGACGACCTCACGCCGGAGCAGGTGAAGGCGTTCAGGCTTGTTGATAACAAAGTTGCCGAGTTCGCAGACTGGGACCTCGCAAAGTTAAACATTGAGCTGGGCGACATCGAGATGGACATGGAGGAATTCGGGTTCTTCGAGCTGCCTGAAATCGACATCGACGAATACCTGAAGGACAAGCAAGATAAGCCCGTTGAGGAACCTGAGCCTGAGCGAATCCAGTGTCCGCACTGCGGGGAATGGTTTGACCTGCCATGAGACTGTATCTCGCCGGTATTGAGGGCAAAACCGAGATGTTCGATGAGGCGAAGCCTCCGTACATCCTATTTTCTTTTGCTTCAGCTCAGGGAGGCAGTAAGAAATCAGAAAAAATCATGAACAGCGTAAGAAGACCCTACTGTAAGGATTATCTCCTTGACAGTGGGGCTTTTACTTTCTTCACGAAAGGCCACTCCAAAACGATGGCAGAGTGGGACCGATATGTGGACGCCTATATAGACTTCATCAACACATGGAATGTTCATCACTTTTTCGAGCTGGACATCGACAGAATTGTCGGGCTGGAGAAGGTGGAGGAATTCCGTCGCAGGATAGAGTCAAAAACGGGCAAGCAGAGTATCCCTGTCTGGCACAGTAATCGTGGCTGGCAGTATTTCGTGAATATGTGCAAGGAGTACAGCTATGTCTCCATTGGAGGTATTGCAAAGAACCCGAACGGCAAGGCGATAGAGAAAATCTTCCCTTGGTTCATTCAGGAGGCCCATAGGACTGGGACGCAAATTCACGGTCTGGGCTATACCGACACCAAAAAGCTGAAGCAATACCCGTTTGATTCGGTTGACTCTACATCTTGGAGCAGCGGAGGTAGGTACGGAGTTACCTTCGAGCTGAAAGGCAATGCCATGTGCGGGAAGAAGAATATCTACCCCGACAAAAAGCTCGACGGTCAGCCTGTCAACCTTCACAACCTCAAGGTGTGGTCACAATATGCAAAATCACTTGACCACTGAAAGGAGTACGAAAACCTATGAAAACCTACTCAAACGACAATGGCATCACTCGCATGAGATTCCTTGATGTCCCCGTTACTGTGTTCTGCCCGCTGGGTCCGAACTATTACAGGGCGTCTGTGAGCTGTGAGATTGAGCTGAATGACACGATTGCCGACTTTCTTGACCTTGAAGCCTACTTCAAGCAGGAACTGAACGGCAAGCACCTCACCAGCGAACAGCTCTGCGATGAGGTGTTCCAGAAGCTCACCAGTGTGTATGAGCCGGAGCATCTGAGAGTGGTTGTCCGTAGCGACAGTCATTTCCCCATCGAGACAATCAAAGAGTCTTAACCACCAGCAAGTGATAAAAACCTCGAAAGGAGAAAACCTCACTTATGGAAAAACAGAAAGCAGTTGTCCTCCTGAGCGGAGGCATTGACAGCACTACCTGCCTTGCTATGGCGGTGGACGAATACGGTTCCAATAACGTAGTCGCACTCAATATGCTGTATGGGCAGAAGCACGATAAGGAAATCGAGAGCGCCAAGGCGGTAGCAAAGTGGTATGGTGTTCCGTACTACGAGATGGACATGAGTACGGTAATGCAGTACAGTGACTGCCCTCTCCTGAAGCACAGCCACAAGGCCATCAAGCACGAAAGCTACTCGGACCAGCTCATGGAGATGGGCGGCAAAGGGACGGTTGACACCTATGTGCCGTTCCGTAACGGATTGTTCCTCTCTGCTGCTGCGGCATTTGCATTGAGCGTAGGCGCAACCAAGGTTTACTACGGCGCTCACGCTGATGACGCTGCCGGTAGTGCCTACCCTGATTGCTCCGAGAAATTTGCTGAAGCTATGAATCAGGCCATCGAAGAAGGGTCTGGCGGTGCGGTTAAGCTGGTAGCTCCACTCATCACCATGACGAAGGGAGAGGTGGTACACGCCGGACTATCCCTGAAGGCCCCCTATCATCTCACTTGGTCCTGCTATGAGGGTGGAGATACGCCCTGCGGAGAGTGTGCCACCTGCATTGATAGAGCGAGAGCGTTTGCTGCAAATGGTGTGGCAGACCCAGCGCTCACCACGGTAAAGCAGAATGACGGTATCACTCGTCTGGAACACCATCAAAAACTCAGCGACATTCACTTTGATTTCGACCTCCAGCTTTACTGCCCGCAAGGCAACGAGCACTACACCGCTCAGATGAGCGTTGATATGGTTCCGGGCAAGTACCTGCCAGACTACATCGAACTCGACAAAGAGTTCCGACACGGCTGCGGCAAAGACCTCATCATTGAGGATGCTGTGGAGTGGGTGTACAACCTCATCCAGAGCAGATATGCCCCAGCAAAGTTGAGAGTGGAGGCAGAGGTCAAAAACGCCGTACACTTCGACGTGAGAGTCGGCAAGGAAAGCGAGGGCTACTGGGCATGAACAAGAAAGTAACCCTTCGCAACGAGAGGTACAGCTTCCTTCAGGTGCTGCTGACCGTTATCTCGGTGGCCTGCCTGCTTATCAGCAATGTCATCACTTCCAAGCAGATGCAATTCCCTTTTGGACTCACTATGACAGGAGCCATTTACATTTTCCCCGTGACTTACATCCTCAGCGATGTATTCTCTGAGGTGTACGGGTATCGGTGGAGTAGAATCACCTGCTATATGGGGTTCGCCATGAATGTGGTGATGGTACTGGCGTTCGAGCTGGCAATCGCCAGCCCTGCTCCTTCCTACTGGGGCAACCAAGAGGCGTTTGAGACGGTGCTGGGCAGCGCTCCGAGAGTTCTGGTGGCATCGCTGTCGGCCTTTGTTATTGGAGACCTTGTAAACGACAGAGTATTCCGCAGATTGAAGAGCAAGCACCCTGATGACCATAAGAAGTTCGGGATTCGGGCTATCGCTTCCAGTTTCTTCGGAGAGGTGGCAGACAGCCTTGTGTTCATCCCGATTGCGTTCCTTGGGCAAATGCCTATCGAATCGCTGGTACAGATGCTCGTTGCACAGGTGGTGCTCAAAACCGCCTATGAAGTCATCATTCTCCCCATTACTACCATAGTTGTCAACAAGGTTGATAAGTACGAACGAGGAGCTTGATGTATGGAGTGGATTGGAATAGCCGGAACGCTTTTCATCATTCTGGCCTTCACGATGAACGGAGAACGCAAAATCAGGATTTTTGACCTGATTGGCGCTCTCCTTTTCATTATCTACGGGGTCACGATACGCTCTTTCAGTACCATACTGTTGAATGTAGTGCTGGTAGTGGTTCAAGCATACAAACTTCTGCGTAGGAGGTCTGAATGAGATAAAACAGTGGTAGCCTCCGAATCTTGCTCAGGAAAGGGGAGGCGATATGGGTAGCAAGAAATCCACGCAGGAACCTTGCCTTTGGGAACGGCAACCGAAGGAGACGGAACAAGCGTGGGCTGCCTTCCTCGCCTACCGAGATATGGAGCCGCCACGCACTGTAACAGCCGTTGCCGAAAACTTGTCGAAAAGTAGGCAGTTAATTACAACTTGGAAGTCCCGGTGGTTCTGGGATGAACGAGTCAGGGCCTACGACAACGAGGTTCAAAAACAGGCGCTCGCTCACGCCGTCAAGGAAAGACGGAAGATGTATGAGCGCCATACTAATATTGCTATGCGCTTGCAAAAGGCGGCGCTGGAGGCACTCGAAAAGCTGGACGCTTCCGAGCTTTCGTTCAAGGACATCAGAGAAGCCGTGAAACTCGGCTCTGAGCTTGAACGCAGGTCGAGAGCTGGCAGCATTGGAGAGTACCGTGTTGATGTAGAAGCAGAGGAGAACAGCGAGGATGTAGTTGTCTACGTCCCTGATAACGGAATGGGGGTTGATGGCGATGAGTAAAAGAATAATCGCTCCCCAGAAAGGGGCGCAGGAACGCTTCCTCGCATCTCGTGCTCAAATCTGCATCTATGGAGGGGCAGCCGGAGGAGGAAAGACCTGCGGTATGCTCATTGACGCCCTTCGATGGAAAGACCGTGAGGGCTATGGTGCTGTGTTCTTCAGAAAGAACCACAATCAGATATTCTCTCAGGGTGGCCTGTGGGATGAAGGCATGAAGCTGTATAGCGGTATCGCAAGGGCGTACCCGCAGCTTGGCAGAAGCCGTTGGGTGTTCCGAGGGAGTGACGGACACGAGGTGTCCAAAATCAGCTTCGCCCATATCGAGCGAGAACAGGATGTCCATAAATGGCAAGGCTCTCAGATATGCGGGCTTTACTTTGACGAGCTGACGCACTTCTCGGAAAAGACGTTCTTCTATATGCTCTCCCGTAACAGAAGCACCTGCGGAGTAACTCCGTATGTGCGAGCCTCCTGCAACCCTGATGCCGATAGCTGGGTGGCGAAGTTCATCTCTTGGTGGATTGACCCTGATACCGGCTACCCCATCAAGGAGCGTTCCGGCGTTATACGTTGGATGCTACGCAGAGAAGACCAACTCTATTGGGCAGACACCAAGGAAGAGCTGATTGAGCAGTTCAAGCTGGGGTCACCCGAAGAGCTGAACGAGCCGAAGTCGGTGACGTTCATCGCCAGCACCATCTATGACAACCAGATTCTTCTCAAGACGAATCCTTCATACCTTGCCAACCTGAAGGCGCTCCCGCTTGTAGAACGAGAGCGTCTTTTGCAAGGCAACTGGAAAATCAAACCCGCTGCCGGACTCTACTTCAAGAGAGTGCAGCTACGCAGTATTCTTGACACTCCCCCATTAGATGTTGTTTCGTGGGCGAGAGCGTGGGACCTCGCAGCCACCTCCGAGGACGAGGGCGGCGAACCCGCTTACACGGCGGGTGTACTTATGGGGAAGAGGAGAGATGGCACTTACGTTGTTGCCGATGTTATAAACGTCCGTATGGAGGCCAACGATGTACGCCAGCTCATCAAACTTACCGCAGAAAAAGACCGGGCCATGTTCGGCTCGGTTCACATACGACTGCCGCAGGACCCTGGACAGGCTGGCAAGGCCCAAGCAAGGAGCTTTGTCAAGTTCCTGTCCGGCTTCCCTGTTAAGGCAATTCCTGAGACCGGCTCCAAAGAGGCCAGAGCAGAACCCGTAGCCGCACAGTGGCAGGCGGGTAACTTCGACATGGTATACGGCCCTTGGAACGAGGTTTACCTCGACCAGCTTGAGAGCTTCCCGATGAGCCGGTTCAAGGATATGGTGGACGCTACAAGCGCCGCCTACAATGAGCTTGAAAGCACTTTCGATATTGGAAATCTACTCTGATGAGGACAGGAGGGAAAACAGTGCTGATTATCTTTACCGTGAACGACCAGAAGGTCACTCACGACCTTGGGCAGCGCACACTCGTCGCTGGCAGCAGCGGCGTTGTAAAGGCTGCGTTCACTTTCGACAGTTCGTGGGACGGGCTGGACATTGTAGCTGTGTTCTCCAACAGCGGCAAGAAGTGCAACGGCAAGCCCGTCAAATACGTTGGAGAACCCATCGACATCCCTCCTGAAGTCCTGATTGCCGGAAAGCTGTATGTATCTGTCATCGGCTTCGGCGACAGCGGGTTTAGGAAGACCACTCAGAAATGGGATGTGCAGCAAGCCATATCCGTACATCAGTGCGGAGCGCTTGGGGGTCTGGATATTCTCCGCAATATGGCTCAAGGTTCTGTGCCTGAAGAGAACGTGGCTACCGACGAAGAGGTCAAGCAAATGCTTACAGATGTGTTTGGCTCTGAAGAGGCACCAGATGAGCCGGATGAGGAAACTCCCGTTGTTGACGAAGAGGATGTCGCCACCGACGAGGAGGTGATTCAGATGCTCAACGAAGTATATGGCTCGAACTAAAATAGCCGCATAGCGGATGGCCTCCGCTATGGACGCGCAACAAGGAGGAAAGATGCTATGCCTATCTCTACTGGCAAACTTACGACCCTCGGTCAGTTGAAACTTCAGGCAGAGAGAATCAAGCAAGAACTGGCGCTTTATGCGCTCACTTCTTCCCTTGGCTCTATCGCTGCGAAGAATGAGATTGCCGAGGAGGACCTGTCCACAGCACTGAAATCCATCATTGATGGCAAAATGAACGCATCGGACAGCATGACTGCGCAGGAAATCCAGCAGGCAATCGCTACCGCCATCTCCAACTCGGAACACGCCAAGTTTGAAAAGGTCGATGCTGTTCCGACTTCGGAGACTGCGGAAGAGAACGTCCTGTACCTTGTGATGAACTCTGAGTCTGGGTTCTACGACATCTATGCGCTGGTATCTGGAGAGGTTGTACGGCTGGATGACACTTCGGTGGACCTGAGTTCAGTTGGAGTCTCTCTCTATGAGGCGGCGAAGAGCGACCTCTCCGCTTCCGATGAGAGCGTAATTGAGGCTTTCTTCGCGGAGGAAGGAGCGCCCACCGCCAATAAGGGCGACGTGTTCGTTATTACCACTACTGTCGATGCTGTGGAATACGAGCAGGCCGCCTACTCTTATGATGGCTCCAAGTGGGTCGCCATGACCGGCAATGTAGATGCTGATAAGGTCATCATGCGTGATGACATCAAACTCGCTGGCAGCTATACGCAGGTCGGCAACCTCACCAAAGAGCTGAACGCAACCGGCACTCTGGCCTCTAAGGGCAAGAGTGTTGCAGATGTTCTGAGCGAGATTCTGTCTAAGCGGCTCCAGCCGGGAAATCCCACTCAGCCCAGCATCAGCGGGTTTAACCTCTCTGGGGCAAAGGCGGTTGAGGCTGGCACTACATTGGCGCAGGCCAGCTACACTGCCGGTACTCTCAACAAGGGTAGTTACCAGTACGGCCCTGACGATACTGGCGTCGTTGCTTCCAACTGGGTGGTGCAGCGCATCACGGACGGAGGCACAGAACAGATTACCAGCGTGGACGCCGCTTCTCTCAGTGCTGGTTCCGACAACAATGGCGGCGCTGGCTTCCAGATTGGCGATGTCGGCGGCGAGGGCGTTGTGTCCAGCTTGCGGTACAAGGCCATCGTCACTCACGGCGCAGGCGTTACCGCCAAGGATAATCTTGGCGACGATTCCAGCCCTGCTGTGAGCATTGCTGCTGGTACGAAAGAAAAGACCACCAGTGCATACACTCCGTTCCGTAATTACTTCTACGGCGCTACTGCCGAGAAGCCCACTCTGGACAGCGCCTACATCCGTGGGCTGACAAAAAGCAATAAGGCGTATGCGGCTGGCACCATTACAATCAACGTGGCTTCGGGTACTCAGCGCGTGTGCATCGCCTGCGATGCTACTAAGACCGGCGTTACCAAGGTTATCAATCAGACCGCAATGAACGCAGATGTGACGTCCACTTTCGTGCAGACAACCGTGGATGTTGAGGGCGCTGAGGGCTACACTGCAAAGTCGTACAAGGTATGGACCTTTGAACCGGCTGTGCCTTATGAAAACGCCGCGACCCTCGTGGTCACTTTGGGATAAAGGAGGGAATGAAATATGGCTATCAACAACACCGAAAAAAATTCTGCCTTTATGGAGTTCCCTATGGCCTTTTCCCGTCAGGACTCGTTCCCGCTGGACAAGACCTCTCAGTATGGCTCCTACACAGAGGCTCAGACGTACGCACAAACCAGCCCCCTCGCTTATGTGGGGCAGGTACTTTCCGTTGTAGAGAACGGAGAGGCAAAACAGTATCAAATCAAAGACACCGCAGGTACGCTGGAACCTCTCGGTGGTCTGGGCGATGCGAATATCGCTACTGACTCTGAGGTCGAGGAAATGCTCGCTGAGGTGTTCTCTGATGATAACGAAAATTAACAGGAGGAATCTATAATGTCTTACAATACCGAGAATCTGACCAAGCTCAACCACCTGAAACTGCTTGCTCAGAAAACGAAGCAGGAGATTGAAGCCATTCTGGAAGTTGGCGGAGAACCTAACGTCCTCGAAGGCGTCAAGGTCAACGGCACCGCTCTGTCTATTGCCGAGAAGATGGTGGACATCCTGATTGCCACCGGCGCTACCAACGGCACTCTGGCTGTCAACGGCACAGACGTTGCGGTCAAGGGTCTGGCTGCTCTGGCCTACAAGGCTCAGGTGTCCGAGTCTGACCTCGACTCCGCTCTGACCGCCGTGCTGGCTGCGAAGGCCGCCAAGGCCGATGTGGACACCCTGATTGGTTCTGACACCGGCAAGAGCGTCCGCACCATCGCCAACGAGGAACTGGCTGCCCAGCTGATTCCCGAGGGCGCTCAGGAATCTCTGGACACTCTGACCGAGATTGCCAACTGGATTCAGGAGCATCCTGATGACGCTTCTGCGATGAACACCGCCATCACCAAGCTCAACAGCATTGTGGCTGGTATCGGCGGTGAGGAGGATGACTACGCCACTGTGATTGCAGCCATTGAGGGCAAGCTGACCGCTGCCCTGGCCACCATCACCGCTGGCTCCACCAACGGTCATCTGGACGTCAACGGCACTGACGTGACCGTGTACACCCACCCCGCTCACACTGCCAAGTCCAGCGGCCTGTACAAGATTACCGTGGACGCCGAGGGCCATGTGTCTGAGGCTGAGGCTGTTACCAAGCAGGACATCACCGGTCTGGGCATCCCCGCTCAGGACACCACCTACCAGAAGGCGACTGCTGCTGCTGACGGCCTGATGTCTAAGGAGCACTTCTCCAAGGTCGAGGGCATTGCTGAGGGCGCTACCAAGGTTGAGGCTAGCGCCACTCCCGGCAGCATCAAAATCAACGGCACCGATACCGCTGTGGTGACCATTGCCACCGATACCGAGGTCACTGAGATGCTGAACGAGGTCTTTGCCGCCGAAGAGGCGTAAATCTGAATGAAGGAAGAGGGACGGCCTTGTGGTCGTCCCTTTGTCCTTCCTTTTGAAAGGAGAAGCGCAAATGAGCGATAAACTCAATACTCTCAATGCGTTGAGGATGGCTTCTCTCAGGTCTAAAGGCTATACAGCAGAACAGATTGCCTCGCTGGTCGAAACCATTCAAGGCATCATAGATGACATCAACCAGTCCCTTGAAACGTGCGAAGCGCACGTCCAGTCTCAACACGCACCCGCAAACGCAGAGGAAAACGTCATCGAAGGCATCAAGAAGAATGGCGTGGTGATTGCCCCAGTCGGCAAGGTGGTCGATATTGCGGTTCCTGTCAAAACCAGCGACCTGCAAAACGATAGTCAGTTCGCCACTACGTCCGATGTATCGGCGGCGGTATCTTCTTCGGGCCACTTGAAGTCCGAGGTGGTGGAGCAGGTTCCTTCGGCCTCCGAAGCGCAGCCCGACACCATCTACTATGTGAGGACCAACGACGGGTCTGGTAACAAGTACACGGAGTATATGCTCATCAGCGGCGCAGTCGTACCCATCGGCAGCAGCGATGCTGACCTAAGCGGCTATGCAACGAAGGAGTATGTCGCCAAGGCGGACAGCCAGCTCATCACCGAGCTGTTCAATACCCTGACTGTGACCGCTGAGAAGTATGTCGGCACTGGAAACCTGAATACGTTTTGGGGGCTTCTGAAACCGTCCATTGCTTCGCTCAACTCTTCCGTGTCCGACGTTTCTTCCCGGATTGACCTGCTGGAGCTGTTTGTGACAAATGGCGAGATTGAGGGCAACCCGTTCTCTGTTACCTTTGAAAACCTAACGGGAGTCTCTGTTACCGGCGTGTGGAATCAGGCCAGCAGCAGAATCGAATTTTAACGGAAGGAGTGATACCCGATGGCTGTACGGAGGCCAAAGCGAGAGCTTGAGAAGAATAAAGATGTCGCCAGAGGGCGTCAGGTCCTCCGAGAAACCAAAGGCAAGGCCGTTAGACCGTATCGTGGAGACGGCTACACCAATGTGCTGAACAAATATGGCACTACTCAGGATAACTCTGAGGCATACCGTTATGAGAGAGAGCCTATCATTCCCGATATGCAGCTCACCAGCTTGTATGAGGGAAATGGTCTGTTTTCCAAAATCATTGACACCCCTGCTGAGGAGGCGCTGAAACACGGCTTCAACCTCAACCTGAACAGCGACGAGCTGGACAACTTCGTGGAAGAGTGCCTGGACGAGCTGGAATGGGAAGAGAAGGCCGCAACGGCTATCAAGTGGGCACGTCTCTATGGCGGGTCCATCATTGTTATGCTCATCGACGACGGCAGAGGGCTGGAGGAGCCTGTTGACTGGCAGAACATCAAGAGCATCGACGAGCTTCGGGTGTTCGAGAGAGCTGTTGTTCAGCCCGACTACGCCAGCCTGTATATGCAGGACTACGGTGGCAAAGAGAATGTGAATAGGACCTCCAAGTTTGGAGAGCCTGAGTTCTACTATGTCACCAGTATGTACGGCTCGTTCATGGTTCACGAGAGCCGCTGCCTCATCTTCCGCAACGGCGTACTCCCTGAGCAGGTTTCCAACACCACCTATCAGATGTGGGGTATGCCGGAGTATATCCGTATCAAGCGGGCGTTGCGGGAGACGGTCACAGCGCACACAGACGCTACAAAACTTTTGGAGCGTTCGGTGCAGGCCATCTATTCGATGAAGAACCTTGCGTCCCTGCTTGCCACCGATGACGGTGAGGACCAAGTTGTGAGGCGGCTTGAGGTCATCGACATGGCCCGTGGGTTGCTGAACAGTATCGCTATCGACGCTGACGGAGAGAACTATGACTTCAAGAGTATCTCGTTCAGCGGCGTCAAGGATGTCATCGACTCTACCTGCAATATGCTTTCGGCGTTGACGAACATTCCGCAGACGCTTTTGTTTGGTCGCTCCCCCGCTGGGGAGAACGCCACAGGCGCAAGCGACCTTGAGAACTACTACAACTTCGTTGAGCGAATCCAGAAACTCATGCTCAAACGCAACCTGCGGTATCTGCTGGACATCCTGTTCCGGGCAGGAATCGCCAGCGGTGAGATTGATGAGGAGCCGGACTACAAGCTGGTGTTCAATCCCCTCTGGAGCCTGAGCGATGCGGAGCAGGCTGCAGTTGAGCAGACCAAAGCTGCTGCATCCCTTACCAAAGCACAGACAGCCCAAATCTATGTCGATATGCAGGCCCTTGACCCGTCCGAGGTTCGCCGCAAGCTGGCATCTGATGACGAGTTCACTGTGGAGGAAATCATCGACGAAGAGGACGAGGACCTGTACTCCGCTATGGTGGAGGAACAGAATGGTGCGCTTGAATCGGAAATCGAGGCTGTTGAGAGCAACGCCGAGCAACAGAGTTTGCCCGGTGGTGCCGAGCAGTCCTCTCCCAGCAAAACACCATCGCCTGCCGACGAGATTGCCGCTACGGATGAAGGTGATACTGACGAGTCCCCGGTGCCGAACACTGTCGGCGTGCTGGTGCTGAAAGACGGTAAGGTGCTCACTGGCGTCCGAAAGTCCGACTTCTACCCCTTTACCATTGGAGGCCCCGGTGGTCACATTGAGAAAGGTGAAACACCGGAACAGGCCGCTGTACGGGAGACGCAGGAAGAGTTTGGCATCACGCCGACTGAGCTGATTCCGCTGACGGTCCGCACCGGCTTGGCTGAAGAGTTCGGAGTCCCCGAATATTTCCTCTGCACCGAGTATGACGGCGAGATTAACTGTCCCGACCATTCGGAGATAGTTGCCCCGCAGATGTCCGACCTTGGTGAAGTTCTGAAATCCGTTGCCGATGAGCGTGAATCTCTGTTCGCACCCTTTGCGGATAGCGTCAGGGTACTCAACGACATCCTATCCCAAGAGGTAAATTCTTCCGAAGAATCCGAGGAAGATTCCGAAACCGACTTGCCCTTTTCGGAGGGCAATACTATAATAGAGTCAACCGAGGATGGCGGCCCCGGCTCCGGGCGTTACCCGAAAGGGAGCGGCAAGAAAGGGGCCTCGGTAGAGGTCTCCTCTCAAGGGGAAAATAAACCATGTAAAGGTTTCGGCTCCAAGGCAAAGCTGAGGGACCATGCAAAACGACACTCGAAAGAGGTTGGAGCCAAGTCTGAGGCTGACTATGAGAGGAAGGGCATTGACTTCCTGAAGCAAGGTTGTGGCGGCGATGTCGTAGGGTATAGCACCCCGGATGGTAAAGTCGTTCGCTTCAATACCAAAACGGGAGAGTATGCTTCCGGCAAGCCGGACGGCCCTCTTTTCACTTACATGAGTCCGAAGGCCGATAAAAAGACCGGCGCAGCCGCTCCCGATAAGGCGCTCGCCTATTACGAGCAGTACAAGAAGAAGGATGGTGTGTGATATGCCTGAAGTTAAAGCTGGTGAGAGCTATACCTGCCCCGTCTGCGGCAAGTACACATTTGAGCGAGCTGGGGAGTTCGACATCTGCGAAGTGTGCGGGTGGGAAGATGACCTTGTGCAGCTCGAAAACCCTGACGAGGAGGATTGTGCCAACCACATGAGCCTCAACCAAGCCAGAGAAGCCTATTCTCGTGGCGAAGAGGTCTACTAATCGGTAGGCCCGCAGGAGGCCCTCCAGAGGGCGTTTTACTTCAACAGTGAAATTATACTGCGAACGCCAAAAGGACGAATCCCACCACTCTCTCGTCGATAATAACAGCATATATGAAGAGAAGGACGACGGTATTGAGCCGCCGTCCTTTTTTGTTGCCCGAAAGGAGGCGATGCTCGTGAACGATATTGCCCATCAGCGCATGGTGCAGGAGGCGGTGAAGAAGAAATTCGGCAGCCACAAAGTTCTCCTGAGCAAGCGCCCCTCTCATTATCCCGAACAGGCAGAGCGGGAGTTCCAGCGTGTCACCAACGCTTATATGCAGCTACTCAACAAAAGATTGAAGGAATACCTGCCGCAGATAAGCCGAGCCGCCAAGGCTGAACACCTTGACGATTCGAGGAGCGACGGGCTTCTTGATTTCCTTGCGAAAGTAATGCACTTGCTGGTCAAGCTGGCTTCCGACCTCCAGAAAGATATGGAGGAGTTCGGGCTGTACGACCGTATAGAGAGAATCGCCAAGAATACCAAGCGAACTACCTCTCGTGAGTGGAAAAAAGATGTCAAAGCCACTCTCGGTATTGACCTTCTTGATGACTACTATGAGGGCGAGTTCTACGAGGAGCTGCTGAAGAAGTGGATTGAGGACAATGTGGCTCTCATCAAGACTATTCCGCAGGACACGCTTGGCGAAATGCGGGAGGTCATCCTTGACGGCTACCGCAATGGCAAGCTGACCAAGGATATTGCCAAGGAAATTCAGCATATCTACGGAGTTGAGAAACGCCACGCTCAGTTCATCGCAAGAGACCAAACCGCAAAGCTCAATGCCCAAATCTCCCGCAAGCAGCAAGAAGATGCGGGGGTGAAGGAATATGTGTGGTCCACTTCTGGAGATAGCCGAGTTAGAGATAGCCACCGGGCGCTCAACAATAAGCGATTCCGGTGGGACGACCCTCCAGTTGTTGACATAAAGACAGGCCGAAGATGTCACCCCGGCGAGGACTACCAATGCCGGTGTGTTCCGCTGGCGGTGTTCGACTACAAGTCCATCGACCTGCCAATATCCAGCAACGGAGGTGGTTGATATGATGGAACGATAAAATCCGAGAGGAGGAATGGAATGGAAACTCCGACCTTAAAGAGAGTGCGACGCCTGGATAGCATACAGCTCGATAAAACCTACTTCACCGAAGAGGGGTATCTCGTTGACCACCCTATCGTCACTTCGGTGGGCATCTTCGAGTACACCAATCCAGACGGGAGCACCCGCAGGGAACTTCGACTCCCTGAAGATGTCTTTGCCCCTGAGAGCCTTGCCAGTTACAAAGGCAAGCCCATCATCATTACCCATGACGCAGGTTATGTGAGCAAGGATAATGTGGAGGACGAAACCATTGGAACGATTCTCTCCGCAGGCTATCAGGATGGCGATAACGTCAGAGCTGAAATCATCATCCACAACACGGATGCTATGAAGCAGAGCGGTCTGAGGGAACTGTCCCTCGGCTACAACCTACGACTTGAGGAAACTCCGGGCGTCTGGGAGGGCCAGCCGTATGACGCAATCCAAAGAGACATCGTTATCAACCACCTTGCCCTTGTAGGGCAGGCGCGGGCTGGAGAGCAGGCCCGCCTCAACATTGATGCTCGTGAATCTACCAATACACTCAAAGGAGGAAAAGCAATGTCTGACAAAAAGGACCGCAAGGACGGCATGATGAATCCCGACGAGATGAACGCCGCCGTAGAAGCGTTTAAGCAGCGCCGAGCCGAGCGTATGAAGGCCGGTGACGAGGGTGCTCCCGACGAGACCACCGCTGTCGACACCACCGTTGCTCAGGAGGGCGATGAGGGCTTTGCCGAGGTTCAGGCCCCTGCCGAAGAGAAGCAGGATGGCCTCCAGATGGTCAAGGACCGCAGAGACCGCCGTGATGCCGAGGGAGACCCTGAGGACATGGACAAGGCTATGGGCGTGATTGCCCAGCAGGACGAGGACATCGACACTTTGCTTGGCATCATCGACTGCCTGAAAGCTGCGAACATGGATTCCGAGGAGAGCGAAACCCCTGCCGAGAACGAGGACTCCGAGGAAACCGACGAGAAAAATTGTGACGCAGATACCAAGAACGACTCTGGTCGTGCCGATTCTGCTACCGACTTCCGTGAGCTGCTCCGCGTTGTTCGCATCGGAGACAGACTCAACATGGATGGTCTGGAAACCATGACCGTCAAGAATGCAAAGAAGGCTGTGCTGAAGAAGCTGAAGCCCTCCCTGCGCCTGGACGGCAAGAGCGCTGCCTATGTCAACGCCGCCTTCGATATGGCTGTGTCTGACATGAAAGCCCGCAAGGACACCAACTACCAGCGTCAGCAGATGATGAACAAGGACTCCAAGCCCTCCTCCAGAGCGGTTGGCTCCGCTGCCGACGCCCGCCAGAAGATGATTGACAGACGAATGAAGAAGGAGGAGAAGTAAGATGAGCGTACAGACCAAATACGGTTTCGCTACCAGCAAAGGCATTGCCGGTGGCATCTACGATATGTACCACTATCCCGTTGACTCCCGCTACAACGAGGAGGACAACGGTGTGCTCCGTTTCGGCATGGGCGTTGTTCGCGGCTCCCTGCCGGGTAGCAATGTGGCTCTGCCCACTTCTGCCAGCAAGGCTGCTGATTTCGAGGGCGTCATCGTGAACGGCTTCTCCAATCAGCACGACCTTGAGGGCGTGGTGAGCATCCTGAACAACCAGAACATCGGCGTTATGAGAAAGGGCCGCATTTGGGTGGCTCTGGCTGAGGACGCCGAGCCGAAGTACGGCGATGCTGTACACCTGATTGTGTATGGCGACGAGGCTGGCTGCTTCGACACTACTGGCGGCGTGGCAATCGCCGGTCGCTTTATCGGCGGCCCTTCCAACGGTGTTGCCCCTGTTGAGCTGTACGGTGTTGACGCTGCTGCGTCCTCCGGCTCCGGCACTACCGAGGTTGCCCTGAGCGACCTGACCGACGTGGACCTCACTGTCCCTGCTACCGAGGGGCAGGTCCTCAAATACAACGCTTCTGAGAGCAAGTGGAAGCCCGGTAACGACGCCACTGGCGCTTAACGAGAGGAGGAAATCACACAATGAGCAATCAGAAACACATGAGATACGACCAGAACGACTATGACGCTCTGCTGGCTTCCAGCATTCCTGCGTCTCTGGTCGGCGTCCGCAGCATGAACTTCGATGACGCAGAGGCGGCATCCGTGTTCTTCGCTCGTGAGCTGGACTTCGTTAAGTCTCAGTCCTACGATGTCGAGTACCCTGAGTTCACCGCCCTGTCTCTGTTCCCGATGTCCAGCGAGGTTGACCCCGGCGCTGAGACCGTCACCTATTACAGCTACGATAAGACCGGTCTGGCGAAGATTATTTCTAACTACGCCACCGACCTGCCTCGTGCTGATGTGAAGGGCAAGCCTACCACTGCAATCATCAAGTCCCTCGGCGATAGCTACGGCTACTCCATTCAGGAGATGCGAGCTTCCCGTATGGCTGGCAAGTCTCTCGATACCCGCAAGGCTGAGTCTGCCCGGTATCAGATTGACTACCTGAACAACAAGATTGCGTGGAACGGCGATGCCGAGACCGGCCTGAAGGGTGTGCTCTCCACTGACAATGATGTGCCTCTGTACACCGTTGCCAATGGTGCAAAGGGTACTACCTCTTGGGCCGACAAAACCGAAGATGAGATTCTCGCCGACATCACTGGTATGCTGAAGCAGATGGCTACCGTCACCAAGAAGGTGGAGAAACCTGACACTCTGGCTCTGTCCTCTGATGCCTATATCGAGATTCAGAACAAGCGCATCGAGGGCACCGCCACCACCGTTCTGAAGTACATTCAGGACAACATCCCTGACATCAAGCAGATTGTGTCCTGCCCTGAGCTGGACGCCGATAGCGTGGAGACCAACCCTTACGCCGCTGCTTCCGATGGCAAGGCCGTGGCCCTGCTCTTCAAGAACGACTCTCGCAAGCTCTCTATCGAGAACCCGCTGCCCTTTATGCAGTACCCTATCCAGACTCAGGGTCTGGAGGTTGTGGTGCCTTGCGAGGCTCGTACCGCTGGCGCTATGATTTACTACCCGATGAGTCTGCTCATCGCGGTGGGCGTGTAAGACAAAGTTGAGACGGAGGGGCCGGTGTCGGCCCCTCTAATTTTTATAGGAGGAAGATACCATGAAATTGAAAAACACTGGCAACTCCGTCATCAGCGTCGGCAAGACCGTTATACTGCCGGGCGAATCTGCTGACATCAAGGAGAAGGGCTATCAGAACAACGCCGTGATTTCCTTTCTCATTGCTCGTGGCATTCTTTCTGAGGACACGGGTACTGAAAAGCCTCGCAGCAAGAGGACGCCCTCCTCCAAGGCAAAGAATAAGCCCGCCGTCGAGCCTGAATCGGAAAACCAGCCGGAACAGGAGTGATGGATATGTCCAAGACGCTTCAGATTGTGCGGCTGGTTGCTACGGAGTTTGAGGACTTGTCTGACGAGACCATTGAGATGTGGATAGACCTAACGAAACCGCTCATCAGTAAAAAGGTGTTCGGCAAACTCTACGAGCAGGCTCTCGCTCTCCTGACCGCTCACCGTTTGAAGATGTCTGGATATGGCGATAGTCAGCTCGGTACTGTTGGCGATGCCCTGAGAGTGGGCAGCTACTCCGAAGGCGAGACATCTATCGGGTTCACCGTGAGCCAGCAGACAAATCTCCTTGCCGACGCCGAGCTTGCGCTTACCCCTTACGGGCTTCAGTTCCTTTCTCTTCGCAGACTGGTGATTATTCCCATCAGGTCAGCAGGTGAAACACGATGAGCGGCGGCTGGGATAGGCTCACTCCTGAAGGGAAGAAGTTCTTCAAGGAGATAGATGAGCTGGCTACCAAAAAGGTGTTTGTTGGGTTCCAAGCGGGTCACGCCGCCGAAGAGGACGGCACCGACATTGCGGCGGTTGCCGCATGGAACGAACTCGGCACTGAGAATATTCCCTCAAGACCGTTTCTCCGTATGAGCGTCGATGAAAACGAGGGCAAAATCAACGCGATGTGCGCCCAGCAGGTGAAAAACCTGTGCAACGGTGGTTCTGCGGAATCGGTTTTTAAGGAAGTTGGCGCTTTTGGCGTATCTCTCGTGCAGGAGAAAATCGGCAACGGCTCGTTCGCGCCCAACGCACCGGCAACTATCAAGGCAAAAGGCTCCGACCATCCTCTAATTGACTCTGGACGTATGCGCCAGTCGGTGCATTACGTTGTAAAGGGAAAGGGGGAGGAGTAAATGGGCGGCCTGAAAATATTTCGGCGCAGCTTCACCATTAGGCATTTCGGGGACGAGGAGATTGTAGACGGATACGGGTACGCTACTTATGAGGACCGAGAAGTCCTCTTGAATGTGCAGCCTTTGTCCGCTGACGAACTTCAAGCCCTTCCCGAAGGCGAACGCCGCACGAAAAGGCTGAAAGCCTACGGCAATTACACATTTACAACAGCAGACCAGTCAACCGGCAAACGAGGTGACTGGCTTTTTTATTGCGGTCGCTGGTACGAGTGTGTCAGCTCGCTCGATTGGGACCACACGATGCTCTGGCATTGCAAGAGCGAGTTCGTGGAGGTCGCTGAGAGCGAAACCGCTCCATATACCGCAGCGGCAGACGAAGGAGGTGACTGCCCTTGGATGTAAAAGGAGTCAGAGAAGCCCTGTTCGAGCTTACCAGCTCCTACTTCAAGGGTGCCACCGTCATGTTCGGGAGGCAGAGCCGTGTGGCAAAGCAGAAGAGGGATAAACCCCTTGTAATTCTCGCTACTGGCCCTGTCACCAGACCGCTGTTCCCGCCTACCAAGATAATTGATGGGCGTCCAGTCAGCTTCTATCCCTCATCTGTGACGGTCCAGATTGACCTGTTCACCTTTGGAGAGAAAAGGGAGCTGGCATACGGCTACACCGCTGTTATGGAGAACACTGCCACCGATGACATGATGGCGTTCGTGAACTTCCTCAATTCTGAGATGGCGGTGCAATACTGCCGACGCAAGGACATCTCCATCATCGTGCCAAACACGGTGCAGGATTTGTCGGACCTTATCAGTGACACGAGCTACGAGTACCGAGCCATGATAGAGGTCACTGTGCATTTCACCTCTGCCGCAATCGGTTACAGCGGAACCTTGTCCCCGGACAGCGTTCATCACGAAGAGCTGGACGAGGAAGGCAATCCCATTACTGGCGGTGACATCCAAGCTGACGATGTTACAGAGCTGGTTCCTGTGGTGGATGAAACTCCGAGCGGCGGCGGCAACCCCGAAGTGGTCGAGAACGAGGGCGGCTACTTCGAGAATGTTGAAATCAACGACAAACTCGTAAAGGAGGAAAAGAACCAATGAGCGCAAATCTCGACTTGATTGCGACGGTTGACATCTCCTTGGACACTCCCATCTCCAATGATGCCAACTTCGACAATATCCTGATTCTTGGCCCTGCTCCCGCAGCCCCTACGGGCGAAGTTCCTTCGGTCGGCGTGTATCGCAGCCTTGAGGAACTTACTGAGCTGGGCTTTACCGCAACCGGCGATGGCGCTGACCCTGTTGGTGTTGCTGCCCGTGTTGCGTTTTCTCAGTCCCCTCGCCCGAACAGAATCTATGTGGCTGTCATCAAAGAGGTCATGGTAGAGGACGCTCCCACTCCGGAAAAGGCGGTGGATGTTCTGGCGACTGCTCTGGGTACTGACGGCTGGTACTGCATCTGCCCTGTGGGTATTGAAGATGACGAGGTGGAGGAAATCATCCAGTGGACCGAAACGCAGAATAAAATCTGCGGCTACGTTGAGGATGACCCTGACCAGCCTATTGTTGAGTCTGGGCTATATCTCCGCTCCTACCCTGTGTACCCGAAGGTCACGGAGGACCAGCTCGACAATGATGTACCTGCCGAAAACAAGTATGGCATTGCCGCAGCTATGGCTGTAAAGGCCATGAACTACCATGCAGGCGAGGAAACTTGGGCGCTGAAGTCCCTTGCGACTGTTACCCCGTCCAAGTTGTCCTCTACCTTTATGAACAAGCTGAGCGCCGCCAATATCAGCTATGTCGTCACAGTGGCCTCCAAGAATGTCACGATGGGCGGCAAGACCAGCGGCGGTGAGTGGATTGATGTCATCCGCTTCCGAGACTGGCTCCAGAACGATATGCAGGTTCGCGTTGTGAATCTGCTCATCGTGAATCCGAAGATTCCGTACACCGACAACGGTATCGGGCTTGTGGAGAACCAGATGTTGGCTTCTCTGAAGGAAGGCCAGAAGTACGGCGGCATCGCTCCTACGGAGTATGACGATGAGGGCAACTCGGTTCCGGGCTACACCACCAGTGTTCCACTGGCTGCTGACATCACCAGCACCCAGAAGGCGTCCCGTGTACTGACTGATTGCAGCTTTGCGGCTCGTCTGGCTGGCGCAATCCATCTGGTGGAAATCAAGGGCAGCCTGACCTACGAGCGCCTCTAAGCGAAGGAGGGATAACAGATGTCCAGCAAGATTAAAACTTACAACCCCAAGGAAGTCACCATTGCGGCTGGCTCCCATATCGTCACCGGCTTTGCAGATGACACCTTCATCTCCATCGAAGCGAACGGCGACGGCATCACCAAGAAGGTAGGCTGCGACGGCGAGATTGTTCGAGCTGTTTCTCCCGATAATACCTTCAAGGTGAACATCACCCTGCTCCAAACCAGTGACAGCAACGCCTTCTTCTCTCAGATGTGCGATAAAGACATTGACACCGGCGATGGTATGTTCCCGCTTCTCATCAAAGACCTGAAGGGCGGTCTGGTGTTCAGCACCGAGGCTGCTTGGTGCATGAAGAAGGCTGCGGTTACTCGTGGCAAGGAAACGAACAACCGTGAGTGGGAGCTTGATACCGGCGACGCCGTGTTTAACGAATAAGGAGGAAAACCATGAAGCAGCTCGAAAGCAGAGAAGTTACTGTTGGCGAAAACACTTTTTACATCCGGCCCCTTCCGGCGTTTAAGGCGGCGAACCTGAGCGGCGAACTCGCCGCTCTTGTTCTGCCCCTCGTTACTGGCCTGACCTCGCTGATTCCGTCCGGCACTGCGGCGGAGAATATGGGTAACGGTCTTTTTGACATCGACGTGAAGGACGCCGGCCCTGCCATCAGCGCAGCGTTCTCGTCCCTGTCTGGCGACAAGATTGAGTCCATTCTCAAGCACCTGCTCATCGCAGGGAAGAATATCTCGGTTGAAATCCCCGGTGAGCGTGTCCAGATTCTCACCGAGGATGTAGCCAACGAGGTGTTCTGCGAGGATGTGCAGGATATGTTCATTCTGGCCTTTGAGGTCATCCGCACCAACTACAACGGTTTTTTCAAGAAGCTCGGAGGCCGATTTGGACCAGTCGTAGAGGCGTTGAAGCAGACGGTGACTCCGAGCCAGACAAGTACGGAAAGCTCGACCTCAGCGGCTTCTGCGAATTAGAGCTGCGGATGTACATTCTCATCAAGGCCCGTCTCGCCACCATGTCTGAGCTAAAATCCTGTTACACACTGGATGAGGCCCTCAAGCTCTATGCGCTGTATCGCATGGAGCAGGACGTAGAGGCAGGACGGGCAGATGAGATTGCCAAGGGGGTGAACTGATGGCATGACCATAAGAGACATCGGCATCTTGTTCGGGTACAAACTGGATAAGTCATCTGAGAACAAGGTTGAGAGCAGCGTACAATCGCTGAAGTCGATGGCAACGAAAGCTCTTGGGGCCATTGGTCTGACCGTCTCTATTGCGGGTATTGCGTCTGCTATCAACGACTGTGTGTCTCTGGCCTCCGAAGTGGAGGAGATGGAGAATAAGTTCAACGTCGTATTCGGGAACATCAGCGAAGATGTAGACGCTTGGGCGCAGAGTTATGCCGATGCCATTGGCAGAAATAAAAATGACATCAAGACCTATCTGGCTGACCAGCAGAACCTTCTCGTTGGCTTTGGCATGACCCGTGAGGCCGGTGCAGAGCTTTCTAAGCAGATGACCACACTGGCTCTTGACTTGGCCTCCTTCGGCAACCTTGATGAATCCTACGCCATAGAAAATATGACGAAGGCCATCATGGGTGAGTCCGAGGCGGCAAAGGGCCTCGGTGCTGTGTTAAACGATGCCACCAGAGAGCAGGCAATGATGACGCTGGGTCTGACTGGCACCTATGAGTCACTCGACCAAGTGACTAAGATGCAGGTCAACTATCAGGCCATCTTGTCCCAGAGTGCTGACGCCGTGGGTGACTGCGAGCGAAGCATGGGTTCTTACGCCAGCACCCTGAGAGGTTTCCAATCGAGGTTAAAAGAGCTGAAGCAGCTCATAGGCCAGTTTTTTATGCCGGTGTTCCAAAAGGTGCTATCCTTCGGAACACGAGGTATTTCCATGCTGCGTAACATTGTGCAGCGTATCAACGATTTTGCGGTGAAAGTTGGCGGTGCCGAGAAGATTCTTGGTGTTCTTGCCGTAACACTTGCCGCGACTTTTGCCGTTCTGAAAGGCAAGGCGATATTCAACGCCGTCAAAGGGTTCTCGTCGCTTGCGAAAGCAATGGGAATGGCCGGAGCGAAAGCAATGCTGGTGTTTGGACTCATCCTGATACTGGTGCTGCTGATTCAAGACTTCGTTGCCTTTATGAAAGGCGATAACAGCCTCATCGGAACTATATTCGACAAGGCGGGCATCGGTGCGGACAACGCCCGGCAGACCATACTCAACGCATGGAACATCATAAAAGATTTCCTGCTGAATGTGTGGAATGTCATCAAGAGCGCCGCACTGACCATTTTCGGTGCTTTGTCCGACTGGTGGGCCGAGAACGGCGAGAGTGTCATGCAGTCCCTCCAGACTATCTGGGAGGGCATCAAAACGCTTCTCGAAACGCTGTGGAACGCGCTGTCGTCCGCAGCGCAAACAATCTTCAATGCGCTATCTGCGTTCTGGGAGCAATGGGGCGGGACCATCACTGCTGTATTCAGCGCAATTTGGAACACGCTCATCTCTCTCATCCAGCCGTTCCTGAGTGCGATTGCAGGAATCATCGACTTCCTTGCGAACGTGTTTACCGGCAACTGGCAGGGAGCGTGGGAAGCGATTAAAAATATAGCGTCCGCAGTTTGGGACGCCATCAAAGCCCTGTTCACAGGTGCTTGGCAGGTACTCACTTCTATCTGGAGCGGTTTGTCCTCGTGGCTCGGCGGTATCTGGGAGGCCGCAAAGACTGCGGTCATCGAAAAGGTCACGGGTATCAAAGACGCCATTGTGAACGGCTTCAATGCAGCCATCGACTGGATTAAGTCCCTCCCCGCCCAAGCCTTCCAGTGGGGCGCTGACATCATCAACGGTATTGTGAACGGTATCAAGAGCTGCATCGGCGCTATTGGCGATGCTATCTCTGGTGTAGCGAATAAAATCAAGTCCTTCCTCGGCTTCTCTGTGCCTGAAGATGGGCCTCTGAGCGACTTCGACACCTATATGCCCGACATGATAGACCTGATGGTGCGTGGCATCAACGCTGGCAAGAAAAAGGTAGAGGGCGCATTGCAGAACCTCACAGGCGATATGTCTGTGATGGCGAAGGCGAATGTGGTGTCCGCTGGCACCGCCCAAGGCGTTGCTGGCTCCAGCACGTCCAACAGGACTGTTACGCAGAATGTCAATATCAGCAACCAGTTCAACGGAGACCGGGCTGGGCAGGAAAAGAGTTCTGCCGCTATGGAAAAGGCGTCCGATGACGCTACAAGCCAGATGGCCCGTGCGCTGGCGTTTGCAAGGTAGGTGATGGTATGGCACGAGCAAAACAGCCCGTCAGCATCGACGGCATTGAGTTTGACGCACTGATAGACCAGAGCATCGACTACTCTGCTGAGGTGCCGGAGTACCCCACCGAAGAAGGGTTCAGCGTGAGCGATACTATCGTCCTGAAGCCCGAAACCATCTCCATGACCCTGTTCGTCACGGACACTCCTGTGACATGGAAACAGCGCTTCGGCTCCGGCTCCGGCAGGGTCGAGAATGTTGTCAAACGTCTGGAGGAGCTGTACTTCTCTAAAAAGGTCATCACGATAGTGACCTCAGACGCTGTTTACGACAACATGGCTATCACCAGTATCTCTATCGCCAAGAGCGCTTCCGCTGGCTATGCGAGGGAGATTCCTATTTCTTTCAAGAAAATCGTAGTCACGGAAAGCTCCACTGTCACCATTCCGGCCAGTTACGGCAAGTCCGGCACAACGGGAGCATCCGCAGGAAGTGCCAGCACCTCTACCGCCTCTTCGGGCGGCGGGAGTTCAAGCAGCTCTTCTGGAGGAGGTTCGTCTGGCGGCAGTTCTGGCGGTGGGAGTTCTGGGGGTTCTTCAGGAGGTTCCAGCGGCAGCAGCGGCTCCATCCTATACCAAGCCGCATCCGGCTTTGGTCTGATTTAAGGAGGCGGTTCGATGGACGCTATCGTCATCGAAGTGCCTGACATGAACGACAGCGTGTCCAGAATCACGCTGCTTGGCACTCAGTATCAGATACGGTTCACCTACAATGATACGGGTGGCTACTGGTACTTCGGACTCTATGATTCGTTGGGCAATCCAATCCGAATAGGAGTAAAGATTGTCCCTCAATTCCCTCTCAATCTGTTTTGGGGAACGAATCAAATGCCACTCGGCGTGTTCGGAGTCCTCACAGAGCTTGATTCTGTCGGGCGAAACGACTTCGTTGAGGGTAAAGCAAAATTCATATTCATTCCGGCATGATGCTGGGGATTTGCGGAGGAGAGCAATCTCCTCCGTTTTTACATAACAAGGAGGCGATACGGTGCAAAACTGGGATAGACAATACCGATTCTCCGCAGGGCAGGCAGGCTCTACTGGCTTTGAAATCGGGCAAGGGAGTAGACCCCTGCACATCTCGTTCTCCGTTGAAAGAGCGGACACGGACAGTGCCAATACCGCAAAGGTGTCGCTCTGGAATCTCAGTCCGGAGCATCTCGCAGAGCTGAACAAAGATGACTGCGTGGTGGTATTGAAGGCCGGATATGGGAGCGTGATGCCTCTCGTGTTTACCGGCGTGGTCACTTTCGCCAGTACAAAGCTCGATGGCAGTGATATGCTCACAGAAATCGAGCTGGTGGACAATCGAATCGAACTGCGCGATACCTATGTTTCCGTGGGTTATGATGGCGTTGTGAACTGCAAAACGCTCATTCAGGACGTTGCCGACCAGATGGGCGTTACGGTGTCTTTCTCCTACAATGCGGAGTTTAAGGACATCCCGAACGGGTTCTCGTATGTAGGCCCTGCCGCGAATGTGCTTACAAAAGCCTGCGATACCAGCGGACTTGTGTGGAGCATCAATAATGGCGTGCTTCAGGTGAAAAAACCGAAGGACACGATGAGCCGTGAGGTGTATGAACTGTCTGCCCAGACCGGCCTCGTAAACACGCCCACAAGGGTTCAGATTTCCGACGAGGCAGATGGGTACGAGTACGGCTGGGACGTGGAATTTCTGATGAACGCCGCCATCACGGTTGATGACTATGTGTATTTGAACAGTAAGCAGGTAAAGGGCTACTTCCGGGTCTACTCCATCACCATCGACGGGGATAACTACGGCAGCTCTTGGACCTGCACTGCCCGTCTGCTGGAGGTGAGCTGAGTATGATGCAGGAACTTGTAAATCAGGTGAAAAAGACCGCGAAGAAGGCCACAGAGGAGATGCACACCGCCGTTCCAGCGACTATAAAGTCGTATGACCCCTCTACCGGCCTCGCATCGGTGCAGCCGGTGGCGAAGTTTAAGAAACCGAACGGCGAGACGATGGACTACCCCTCCATCAGCGGCGTCCCTGTAGTATTTCCGCAGAGTGAGAACGTGACCATCGCCTTCCCGATAAAGGCCGGAGATGGCTGCCTGCTGGTGTTCGGAGAGAAGTCCCTTGATTACTGGCTGTACGGGAAAGAAACCGACACCGAGCTGAGTTTTGACCTCAGCAACGCCGTGGCGATACCGAGCCTCAAGAACACCGGCAGCCCTGCTATGCAGAAAGCCTGCTCCGAAAACGCTGTGGTGCTGCAATCGGGTGGCACAACGCTCACGGTGAAGTCTGGCGAGGTCGTTATCGACGGCAACCTGACCGTCAACGGCAAAATCGACGCCACCGGCGATGTCACCGGGTCTGGCATCAGCCTCGCTACACATACGCATACCGGCGACAGCGGCGGCAGCACCTCTACGCCTCACTGAGAAAGGAGAGCGTCATGATAGATTTGAAACTTACAAAAGACGGCGATTTAGAGTTGACTATGAAAGGCGATGTATCGCCTACTCAGAGTGTCTGTCAAGCCGTCCGAATCCGGCTGCTCTGGTTCTTGGAGGAGTGGAGGTTAGGCCCGGAGCTTGGCTTCCCGTATTTCGAGGAAGTGTTCATCAAGAATCCGAGCGACACCAAGATAAAGCACCTCATCAGGGAAACGGTGATGAGCGTAGACGAGGTAACTGATGTGGAAAGCATAGACTTTTCCCTCGATAACAGGACCCGCTCTGCGTCAATCTCCGTGGTTTTCTGCACTGATGAGGACACCTATACCGAGGAGGTGAAGATTCAGTGGCAACATACGGCCTGACCCCACAGGGGCCGAATATCAAACGACTCGATGTCATCTTGGAGGAGATGCACGAGGATATGAGCAAAAAGCTGGGCGTGAACACCCGGCAAAACCCGCAGTCGATTCTCAATCACATGATGACGAATATCGCTGATAGGATTGCAGAGCTGTGGGAGTTTGGCAACGAGGTATACGACTCCCAGTATCCCTCCACAGCCGAAAGCAGCAGTCTCGATAACGCCGCCCAGTTCGGCGGCACCACACGAGAGATGCCTGCAAAGTCGTACTACTCCATCCTTTGCACCGGTTTAGACGGCACAGTCGTTCCTGCTGGTACTCTCATTGCCAGTGACACAAATCCAGCTATCAACCTGACGAACCAATCGAATGGGCAGATTACTCGTTCTTCGTTCAATAAGGCGGTGGTCGTGCTTGCCGGAGAAGGAGACGATTCTACGCTGAGTATTGTGCTCAACGCCGAGCTGTACTCCGCTAGCTCTTTGGAGGCCCTTGCTTCTGCCATCACCGATGATGAGTTTAAGGTTAGCTACGCTGACGGGAAGCTCACTATTGAGGCGGTGGATGAAGCCAGTTCCAACACGATGGTACTCTCGGAGAACCTGACCACCGAAACGGTAGGCAGCATCATCCAGTTTGGCACCGAGGAGTACGGAGACATCCTTATCCCGAACGGCGTTATCACGAAGATAGTGAAAACCGTCGCTGGGCTGGAATCCGTCACCAATGTGGGTTCCTACATCGCTGGGCGTCTCACTGAAACCGACACGGAGTTCCGGCAGTCGTACATCGACAAGATTTACAGCCGGTCCTCTGCCATGCTGGAGAGCATCAGGAGCGCCATTCTGGAGAATGTGCAGGGTGTGGAGTCCGTAGCTCCTTATGAGAACGACACCAACGTCACCGATGAGATGGGCAGGCCCCCTCATAGTGTAGAAATCGTCGTGGATGGCGGCAGTGCCACGGAAATCGCCCAGCAGATTCTCAACACGAAAGCTGGAGGCATCAGTACCTACGGCAGCGTAGAGACGGTTCTTCCGGGCGTATACGGAGAGGACATCACCATTCGCTTTAATCGACCGACCTATGTTTACGTCTGGTTCCAAGTGGGCGTCACCCTCAGTTCCAGCATCAACACTCCGACCAACTACGCAGACCTCATCAAAGAAACCATTCTGGAGTGCATGGAAGAGGTGGAAGCTGGCAGTGATGTTGTCCCTCAGCGGTTCACCACCGAGCTGTATAGGAAAGTGGCTGGCATCGACTACTTTGACATCCGGCTCTTTTCATCGGAGGATTCTTCCGCAAGCCCTTCGTCCTACACGGAGCGCAGCGCGAGCATCACCGCAAGGCAGCGGGCCATCACCAGCGAAAGCCGAATCGGGGTGGTCATTGATGGTTGACTATATTGAGCTGTTGAAGCAGGACCTCGTAGAGCAATTCAAAGAGAAACCTGTCATAGATGCGCTGATGGAGGCCATCGGCAGGCAGCTTAATGATGTCCGGCTGTTCTTCGAGGACCTCAAAACAAAGCGCAGCGTAGAAGAGTCCATGGGAAAGCAGCTCGACGGTGTAGGCGACATCGTTGTGCTGACACGAAAAGAGGCCGGTGAGCTGGCCTGCATCCCTGAGTCCGTGTTTGTTTTGGAGGATGATGAATACAGGCGATTCCTTATCTACAAGATTTGGAAGAACACGAACCGCTGCACTTACTACGACATAATCCATTCCTTCCAGATGTTCTGGGATAAACCTCTCTACTACCGAGAGGACGCAGAGCACCCGGCAACGATGATATTTGAGACGGACGAGCTTACACCGGAAGATGATGCTCAGGCCATCCTCAACGCCCCCATTGTTCGGGCGGCTGGCGTAGGCATCAAGGTCATCGCCTACACGACCACACCGGAGATGCGCTGCACACTTCCCATCACCGGTATTCTCGGCAGGGGCTATCAGAGCACCACTCTCCCTGAAATAGGCGTGGGAATCGACCTTGCGGACACCGTCCGTCCTATCCCTGCGTTCCAGAATATTATGCAGACAAAACTACCTGAAATGGAGGTATCAGAATGAGTTGGTATGGCTTCACAGTCACAGATAAAGGCAGGGCGCTGATTGCCAAGCTCGTAGCTGGCAAGACGCTCTCCCTTTCCCGCATCATGGTGGGCAGCGGTGCTTGCCCCGATGACACAAACCCCAAGACCCTCACCGACCTTGTGGCTCCGGTGGCGGCAGCTACGTCCACCGTCCCTACCTACGACGGGGCCAGCGTGAAGATGATTGTAGAGTACAGGTCCGACCTGAACGGAGGTCTGGATGAAGGCTTCTGGCTGAACGAGTTCGGCATCTACGCATACGACCCCGACGAGGGCGAGGCCCTCATCTACTACGGCTGTCTTGGAAACTATCCTCAGTGGGTCAGTGCAGCGTCCTCTACCGGCGTGGACGTGCGGAGATACCCGGTGTGCATTGACATCGGGGACGAGTCCGGCGTTGAGATTGATTACTCCGCAGAAGCGTGGATGACCTCGGAGGACGTTGCGGAATACTGCATGGTCACTGTCCTGCCCATCTTCTTGCAGGACGCTCAGGAGCTGATTGACGCCCACAACATCGACGTTGATGCTCACTACGCCATTCGGAACGATGTGACCGATTTGGACGCCCGCCTATCCCTGCTGGAGCTGATGTACAACACCGAAGTGACCGGCAACCCGTTCACCGTGACCTTCGAGACGCTGGACGGTGTTACCGTCGAGGGCGTTTGGAACACCGAGTCGAAGAGGATTGAGTTCTGATGGATATGGCAGAGTTTGTTTTTGCCAGACCGCCCAACGAGCTATCCTGCGTTATCGGTAGCCTTTTCACCGAGCTTGAAGCACCCTGCGAGCATATCGCCCATGAGGATGAACTGGTGCTCTGCGGAACCACTTTCAGCGGAGGAAAAGGCGTACTTGTTATCCGGCACGACTGCTGCCGGTTCTATGGAGAGCCGAGCGACATTGAGCTGGCTCTTAACGGAGTGTGCTTAGAAAGGAAATGCGGTCGTGGCAGAAACAACGAAAGATTTTCAGATAGGCAATAAGGCAAAAGACCTGCTCATTTACACCTTCACGGTTACAAAACCGTCCAGCGAGAAGAGCCTTGAATCCAAGGACGTCCTCTCAACGATGCTGAAGCTCAAAACAATGAAACCGGAGGAGGTTCAGGCGTTCTGTTCAGAAGCAGCGGAGCGCCTTCGACGTTCTTCCGGCAAACAGGGCTTTCCAAAGAGTACGATTCACACCTATATCAGGCTCCTGAGAGAAACGGTTGTGAATATCGTGGTCAGCATCCAGATGGCAAACGACTGCCGGTTTGAGGTTGAGTATGACAAGAGACTTGCGTTCATCGACGAAGCTCTCAAAGGCTGTAACCTGATGCTCCAGCTCGTCAATATCAGCTTGGAGCTTGGGTACATCAACCTCAAGAGGAGCCAGCACTGGACAAAGCTGATAACCGATGTGAAGTACATGAGCTTGTCATGGAAGAAGAAAGATTCTGTACGGGCAGACGCCCTCCGCTCCGCTGCTCTGGAGAAAGAGAGGGTGAAAGAGGACGAGCGCATTGCCCGTGTCATCGCTTCGGTGGTGGCAAAGCTGAATCAGGATGCACAGCGGTAGCACAGCCGCTTTGTATCGGGGTATGACTCATTCCCGCCACCAACTGGTGGCTCCGCTCCCCGAACACCAACAATACCAACAACGTCTGGAACGTCAACTCCAATGGTAACTACAACAACTGGAACTACAACAATTCGATTGGGGTGCGGCCCGCTCTGATGGAAAAGGCCGGTATGAGTAGCCTTACGGTGAAAAGTGTGTCCCCATCATCAAAGGGAGTCATATCCTGCTCCTTGCTATTGTGCAACCGACAAGGGCGAATACAGTACGCCGATGCCGAAGGCCCTGCGGGGCAGTCGGCTGCCACGGCGTTTAGTTTTATCAATACAGAGAGGTGATGCCTATGACCTTCGACGAGATGTGCGAGTTTGATGTGCTGTACAACGCCTTCCTTGCAGCAAGGCGAGGGAAAAGGAGTAAGTACAGCACCGCCCAGTACGAAGCGAATGTCTTGCAGCTCACCGAAAGGCTTTCCTATATTCTCAGGACCCGGAAGTATGTACCGAGGAAGTTCGAGGTTTTCTATGTACGAGAACCGAAGCTCCGTCTGGTACAGGCTCCGGCGTTCGTTGACAAGGTGGTTCAACACGCCCTCGTGGATAACATCCTCTACGAGGCCATCACGCACAGCTTCATCCTTGACAACTACGCCAGCCAGCGGAACAAAGGCACTCACTACGGGCTTACCAGACTCCGCTCTGCAATGCTCTCCTATTTCCGCAGTAGGAAAGGGAAAGACGAAGAGTACCGCAGGTCGCATGGCTTGCCCTACAAGCCTATGAGCGAGTGGGATTACGCTGACGGATGGGTTTTGAAATGCGATGTCAGAAAGTTCTTTGCTTCCATCGACCACAACCTTGTGAAAGCAAAACTCAGGGAACGGGTTGAGGATGACAGGGTGTTCGAGCTGATGTGTACTTATATAGACACCTCAGACGGGCTTCCGCTGGGCTATCAGACATCGCAGTTACTGGCGCTGCTGTTCCTTGATGACTTCGACCATTTTGTGAAAGAGAGACTGCGGATTCGGTACTACGGGCGGTATATGGATGACTTCTACCTCATCCATGAGGACAAGGAGTATCTCCGGTACTGCTTGAAAGAAATCCGCTCCTATCTTTCCAACCTGCGCTTGGAGCTGAACGAGAAAACGGCAATCTTCCCGCTGCGAAACGGGATTGATTTCTGCGGTTTCCATACCTACCTTACCGAGACGGGCAAAGTAGTGATGAAACTGCGCCGGTCCTCCATTCAGCGCATGAACGCCCGGTTGCGGTACTGGTCAAAAGCCTACCCGAAAGGCGAAGTCAGCAAAGAGGACATCATCGTCAGCTTTCAGGCGTGGAACGCCCACGCCGCACACGGTAACACCTACATCTTGCGTGACAGATACCGCAAGAGGGTGGAAAACATCATAAAGGAGGAAATCAGAATATGAGCACTCAACTCGGCTCGATGTCAGTTGGCAGTACCGTCAAGCTGAATCTCGGAGGCAGTCCGAGAGACTTCTTGGTCGTACATCAGGGCCTTCCGTCCAGTATGTACGATTCGAGCTGCAACGGCACTTGGCTGCTGCTCAAAGACATCTATGCCAACCGCACATGGGACGGCTCGAACAACGACTACAAGAACTCGGACATCCACTCCTACCTGAACGGGACCTTCCTGAACCTGTTCGACGATGACATCAAGAACGCCATCAAGCAGGTAAAAATCCCCTATCAGAACGGTACTGGCTCCGGTGGTTCTGTGGCGTCCGGGGCGAACGGCCTGAGCTGCAAGATTTTCCTGCTGTCCGGCTATGAGGTGGGCTTTTCCACCAGTGATAGCTCGTACTTCCCCCGTGACGGCGCAAAGCTCTCCTATTTCAGCTCTGGTACTGGGACATCCGCTAATAACAAGCGCATCGCTAAATTGAACGGGTCCGCCACCGACTGGTGGCTCCGCTCCCCGCACACCGGCAATGCCATCGGCGTCTGGGACGTCGTCTCCGATGGTTACTGCAACCTCTGGGGCTGCGACTATTCGATTGGGGTGCGGCCCGCTTTGGTTCTTGACTCTTCACTCTCGGTCTCTGACGATGGCTCCGTCCAGACGAACCAGCCCCCGACCGTACCGCCCTCCATCAATGTGCCTGAGAATATCTCCGGTGGCTCGTCCATCACGATTTCTTGGGGCGCAAGTACCGACCCGGACGGCAACTTCGAGGGGTACATCGTGGAACGCTCGGACAACGGCGGCAGCAGTTGGAGCCAGATTTATCAGGGCAACGCCACCTCGACGCAGAACACCGTGGCCTACGGTACGCAGAGCGTCATGTACCGAGTGAAGGCGTATGACTCGAACGGCGAGCAGAGCGGCTACCGCACCAGCGCCCAGATTGAGGTCATCAATAACACCGCACCCTCCGCACCGCCTTCTATCTCGGTTCCTTCCGAAGTGAAGGGCGGCTCCACTTTGCAAATTACTTGGTCCGCTTCGAGTGACGCCGAATCTAATGTGACCGGCTACATTCTGGAGCGCAAGGTTGGCGATGGCGAATGGACTCAGGTGCTCAAGAACAACGCTCTGAGTTACACCGATACCATCACCAAGGGCTGGGAGAGCGTGACCTACCGTGTCAAGGCATACGACGCCTACAACGCCGAATCCGCTTACACCACCTCGCCGACCCGGACGGTAAACAATAACACCGCCCCGGTCATCACCTGCGACTACACCAATAACCAGAATCTCGGCACCAAGACCAGCGGGTTCACCGTGTCCTACTCCGTGAACGATGAGGATGCTGCGGATTCCGTGACCGTTACCGAGAAGATGGACGGGAACGTCAAGCGCACCTTCACCGCCACGAAGAACCAGAACAACAGCTTCGCTGTCACCGGCGAGTATTTCATGAAGCTGCTCAACGGCAACCACACCATGGTCATCGAGGCCAGCGATGGCAAGGAAACTGCTACTCTGACACTGACCTTTGCGAAGAAGGTTGTCAAGGCGGTCATCACCCTTGAGGAGCCTATGGATGCCGATGATGCCATCAGCATCTGCGCCATCACGGTCACCGGTCATATTCCTGACGACGCCGATTACACCGTCGAGGTCACGAACAACGCCAAGGACGATTCTCCGGTGTGGGAGGACTGCACTGACGAGGCAAAGGCCGGTCGGAACTACCTGTTCCAGAACGATACCGCAACGAATGGTTTTGCCTTCAACTTCAGGGTTACTGCCGAGCGTGGCGACTCTGACGAAGGCGGCTATATCACTTCTATCCAAGGAGGTTTCCAGTAATGGGTCTGAAAAGAATCCGCATTGACTCCATCAAGGAGCTGAACAAGAAGAAAACCAACGAGCAGCTCGCCGAAGAAAACGAGCAGCTCACGGAGCAGGTGACCGCCCTGGCGGACGAGCTGACCATGACTCAGCTTGCGCTCTGCGACGTGTACGAATCCATGATTGGAGGTGTGTAAGATGGCACGAATCTATGCTTCTCTCATCCAAAAGGGGCTGAAAACCATTGATGACGTCCCTGCTGCACTCCGTTCTGAAGTGGAGGCAATTCTGGCAGGTGAGCAGTAATGTCTTTCCTGCGAGAGTTTCTCATAAAACTGCTGCTGTGGAGGGAGGTGAAAGTAATGGCTGTTGTCTACGCTACCCTGATTGTCAAGGGCAAAAAGACTCTGGAGCAGGTCCCCGCTCTCATCCGTGAGCAGGTCCGTGGCATCCTGATTGACCTCGAAGTCGAAGTCGAGGAGTAATCACTGAAGAACGGGAGGGCCTCGCCGTGTGGCGGGGCCTTTTCGTTTTTTACTTTTGTGAGGAGGTGTCCCAAATGGTTCAGATAGATTTCGTGGACCTCGTTGTGGCGTTCATCGCCGCAATGGGAGTTCCCTCTGCGGTCATGGGCCTGATTGTGTGGAGGCTGAAAACCCGAATGGAAGCGAGAGAGGCTTCTCAGGATAAGAAGAACGCTGACCAGCAGCAACTCTTTCTTCTCATCGTCCAGAGCACCAGAGCCAGCATTGCCCTCGGTGAAGCCACCGCCCATGCCATGCAGCGAGGTCACACGAACGGAGACATGGAGGCTGCGCTGAAGTACGCCGCCGACATCAAGCATAAACAGAAGGATTTTTTAGCGGAACAGGGCATTCATGCCCTATTGGACGAATGATATGTGGCTGCTGAGGCTGTTTTTCTTGGCGGTCCTTGGTGCCATAGAGATAGTGATACAGGAAAGGAGATGGGGGCGATGAATTGTTAGACGGACTCGTAAAGTGGTGGAAGAAATGGCGAAGGAAGCGCAAGCGTGAGAAGGCGAAGAAGAAGCCAATGGAGTTCTCAAAGATTCTCGCCGTGTGGGCGACGGCTATCGCTACTGGAGCGGTTATTGCCTCGTACACTCTCCCCATCTTTTATAGGGAGTCCGTGTCAGATGTGACCACCACCGTTTTTACCGCCTGTATTGGGTACTTGATTACCTATGCGGGCAAAAGCCTCGGAGAAAAGGTCAGCCGTAACAAACACCGGCTTGACGCAGATGGCAACCCCCTGCCGGAAGATGAAACCGGCAAGGGGTGATTTTATGACTTTATAAGGAGGAACTACTATGTACGACATCACCCCCATCATTGAGGCGGTTGCGGCTCTTATCGCAGCCCTTATCACCGCCTTCGTCATCCCCTATATCCGCTCCAAGACCACGGCGCAGCAGCAGGCAGAAATCAACGCTTGGGTGAAGATTGCCGTCTCTGCCGCCGAGCAGATTTATAAGGGCAGCGGTCGCGGCGAAGAGAAGAAGGCATATGTCATCCAGTGGCTCCGTGAGCATGGAATCACGGTTGACGAGGCAAAGCTCGATGCACTTATTGAATCCGCTGTGTACGAGCTGAATCAGGGTGTCATTCCCGTTGTGGAACTTCCTGAGACTGTCACCCTTGAGCTGCCCGCCGAGGCTGGTTCCGATACCCAGAAGGAGGAATAAATCATGTCTGAGAAGAAAAAACCTGAACTCAATCTCCGTTACTACAACAAGGAGATTGACGACGACCTTCCCTATGTAGGCACCCTCAACTACGACGAGGAAACTGGCTACATCTACGACGAGGAAGGCGATGTTGTAGATGAGGACACTATTGCCGGTTTCTGCGAGGGTGATGGAAAGGGGGACGATGAAGATGAGTAACAGTCCTCTGGTTTCCTACACCAAACTCAGCCCAAACCATTCCGGCGCTCGAACTCACTCCATTGACCGAATCACCCCTCATTGCGTTGTGGGCCAGTGCTCTGTGGAGACACTGGGTAATATCTTTATGCCTGTCTCTAAGCAAGCGAGCTGCAACTACGGTATCGGAGCAGACGGTCGTGTACTGCTGTGTGTGAATGAAGCCAACCGTTCTTGGTGTACGTCCTCCAATGCAAACGACCAGCGGGCCGTAACCATTGAGTGCGCTTCTGATGCTTCTGCTCCGTATGCGTTCAAAGACGTGGTGTACCAGAAGCTCATCAAACTGTGCGTGGACATCTGCAAGCGCAACGGGAAGAAAAAGCTCCTTTGGCTCGGTGACAAGACCAAGACCCTCAACTACTCTCCGAAGTCTGATGAGATGGTGCTGACCGTTCACCGCTGGTTCGCCAACAAGAGCTGCCCCGGTGACTGGATGTATGCTCGCATGGGCGAACTCGCCAGCAAAGTTACAGCACAGCTTGGCGGCAGCACCTCCGGCAACGCTGGCGGCAACACATCCAGCAAACCGTCCGGCACTACTACCACCAACTACACCGTCAAGATTACCGCCAGCGACCTGAACATCCGCTCTGGCCCCGGCACGAATTACAGCAGCAAGGGCTTCATTAAGCCCGGCGTCTACACTATCGTTGCCGAGTCCGATGGCACTGGAGCCTCCAAGTGGGGCAAACTGAAATCTGGTGCTGGTTGGATTTCGCTCGACTACGCTACCAAGACCGGCACTGCTTCTACATCCTCAGCAGAGGTCAAGGTTGGCAGCAAAGTTACCGTAGACTCTGGCGCTGTGTACGGCGGCCTGACCACTGCGAGAGGCACGAAAGTCCCTTCGTTTGTTATCGGAAAGCAGTACACGGTGGCGCAGATTGCTACGCATAAAGGGGAGAAAGAAGCCCTCCTCAAAGAAATCGCCTCGTGGGTAGCTGTGAAGTACCTGAACGTGGTGTAACAGACTCAGATAAGCCCTCAGCCTAAATGGTTGGGGGCTTATTTTTGTTTCCAGAGAATTTTGCCGCAGCAAATCTTCCAGCAAACTCTCCAGCAAAGCATCCGGCAAAATGCCCGGCAAACTCTGAATATGAAAATGAAATTGAATATGAAGATGAAATTGAAAATGAAAATGATAAAGAAAAAGGTACTCTTCGATTTTTCGGGTATTGGTTTCGGGTATAGCTACCGCTCGGCGGCTCGCCTACGACACGACCGAAGTCAGGGAGAGTCTACTACATATCAACGCCGTAGCTCCTTGGGCGAGGCGTAGATGCTGCTATTTCCGATGAGAGAGTGGTTGGATTGGGCCGAAACGCTCCGCAGGAGAAATTATACTCCCAAACGAGAACGCCCTGTATAGGCCCTCCTGTGCGCCATACCGCTGGAGTGCGCCGAAATCTTACCAAAAGGTAAATTCCAAGAGAAAATTATAAAAATGTTCTTGAAACCCCTTGCCCTACCGAGGGAAGTTTACTATAATTATAACATCAGTAGGAAGTTTATAAGAATAGTAAAATTGGAGGTATAAAACGATGATGCAGGTTGAATTTGAGCGGCTGGTGGGACGAGAGGTTACTGGAGAGCAGTACAAGCTCATTGAGGAGCTGTATATGCAGAGCAGCCTTTCCAAGCAGGACTTCGCCAAGCAGATGAAGAAGGTAGTGAACAGCCTTCCCAGACCCAGATGCAGCAAGACCTACACAATGGCAGTCACAGACAAGTCCGGACACTACCGTACCCCGAACGGGTGCTACATTCACACGGTTCAGGTAGAGCTGCTGGACGTCTCCGTTCGGACCGGTTCGCTGAAGGTGAAGGTGGTTCCGAACTCCTACGAGATGAAGTATTCCGCAGACTTCTATGACAACGACCGCAGGGTCTCGGTAGTCCGATAACACACATAGCTGGCCTATCGGCTATACGGGGAGAAAGGTTGAGAGAGATGTACGGAACGATAAAGCGCAGAAGGATGACGCTCGACGAGATACGAGCAGAGAGCACCTATTTTGCAATGACGGGCGATATGGCAGCAGGTGTTTGCGCTCTGGTGGAAGTTGAAAACATGGGGTTCTGCAAGGACGGGGAAACCCGATGGTATCACTTCCGGGACGAAAACGGAAACCCGGCGGTCTACTACAAGCATTGAGGGGAGGTGAAAACGGTGGTAGAGGACTTGATTCTGGTGGCCCTGTACCTTTCAGGGCTGTTCCTGATGCTCGGAATAGGAGGGTTCCTGATGGAGTTCGTGGTTCCGAGAGTACCGTTTCTCGCAAGGCTGGCGGACAAGCTGATTCCCGACGATGACTTTGAGGAGGATGACGAGTAATGAACGTGAGCATTGAGAAGAAAAAGGCGGAAGCAGTACGCCGCATGAGAGAGCTGGGCATTTACGGCCCGACTATCCGGCAGTTTGAAAAGCAGGGCCTCCTGAGCCGGAGCGAACCTCCTCTGGGAGCCTACTTTTGGGTCGAAGGAGAAGAGCTGGAGCTGGTGAGAGACTTCGAGAAGAGCCACAATGCGCTGGTCTATTCGGTGATTCGCTCTTACACACAGTTCGGAGTGATGGACTCCTACCTCTACGTCAGCGATTACGAAGAGGAGTGGGAGGTAGACAGGGCCGACCTTCTGAACGGCGAACCGCTCTGCTACGTTTACAACAAGGATATGCCCGATTGTTCGGAGTTTGGGTGCATTGGAATCAAGAGGTCGATGGCGGCAGGGCTTTACCGGATTTGGTGAGGAGGTGGCACTGATGGGAAGAGGAAATGTCTGCACCTTCGGAAAGTGCGAGGGCCTTTATTACATAGACAACGATGACCTCTGCGTGTACCGCCCGATTGGTTCAACAGCCGCTGAGGAGCCTGAGCTGAAGCTGCGCAGAGACATTCCTTTCGAGGACCTGTGCTTGTGGGAGTACAGCGATATTGACACACAGTGGTGGGAGGATGACGTTATCGAGGAGCTGCAAAGCTCCCTGCGGAAGAAGTTCCCCAGTTTCGTTCCCTGCGACAAGTGGGTTGAGCGTGAGAAACACGCTATCCTCCAGAACCAGTTGTTTTACATTGCGCTGGAGGATAACGAGTGGAGCTTGGCGGTGGAGCTGCTTCAGCGAGATGAGGGCTGGGGCGATGACTGGAGACAGAACCTCCAGAAACGCCACTTCCAGAGATACCTCGATGGAATCAGGGACTCGCTCTTTGAGCAGTTCGAGTCGCTCGGAGCTTACTCCGGCGCTTGGACGAGCAAGACCATACACAGGGACGAAAACCAGCAGACCTAAATTTTACGAAAAGGTAAATTTTCAGAAATTCTTGCCACAATGTTGCGAAAAGCTATTGCCCAAACGCTCAAATCTTACTATAATTATAATGTAGTAGGAAATATTACGAAAACGGAACAACAGGAGGTACACAATGGGAACGAGAAATTTGACGGCGGTTTATCTCGATGGCGAGTATAAAATTGCCCAGTATGGACAGTGGGATGGCTACCCCGAAGGACAAGGGATGACGGCATTGAATTTCCTCCGTTCTATGGACGAAGAGAAGTTCAAGTCAGCCCTGAGAAACAGTTCATTTATCTCAGGAGATGAACTGACGGCTCTTTGGAAGCAGTACGGAGCAGATGACAATGGAATGGTTTCGATGGACGATGCCGACCGTATGAAGAAAGACCACCCAGAGTACAGCAGGGACACCGGCGCAACCATACTTCAGATGGTACAGGACCACCCAGATGGGATGATGCTCCAGAACCAGATTGGGTTTGCTGCGGACGGGTTATTCTGCGAATGGGCTTGGGTCATTGACCTCGACAAGAGAACCTTCGAGGGTTATAGGGGCTTCGGCAGTGAGCCACTCACAGAGAAGGACAGGTTCTACTTCCTGAGAGACCTTGAAGAGAACGGGTATAGCGGAGTTCGGTTGGTTGCAGAGTGGAGCATTGACGAACTTCCCTCTGATGAAGATTTTCTGGCGGCATTTAAGGAGGATGATGAAGAATGATGAAGAAAATGAAGCTCGCGGATGTCCCTTTTGGAAAGAACTTCGAGATTTGGGGCCATGCATACACCGTTCTGGACGGTGATGACAAAGGCGTTTTCGTTCTGGAGGCTGATGCAGTATGCGAAATGCCTTTCCGAGAAGAGAACGTCGAATCCGAGTCTGCTCCCAATAATTTCTGGGACAGCTCGGTGAGGGCGTACCTTGAGGGGGATTATCTCGAAGAACTGGTAGAAGCAGGTGCAGAGTTGGACCGCGACATTCTTGAGATGGAGCTTGACCTCAAGTGTACCCTTGGACAGCACGAATATGGGGTGGCGAGAGTCCACGCTGGTCTGCTCACGCTGGAGCAATACGGGAAATACTACGACATCATTCCGAAAATTGACACCCCCTACTGGCTCGCAACACCGTGGAAAACGCCCAGCCGCTCCCCGCGCACCCACAGTGCCAACTACGTCTGGTTCGTCCTCTCCAGTGGTAGCTACAACTACTGGCACTACAACAATTCGATTGGGGTGCGGCCCGCTTTAACTCTTAGCCCTTCACTCTTGGTCTCTGTTGAGTGTGAGGAGGAAGAAAAGGTGGAAAGCAAGTGGCACAAGTACCTTGAGTACCTGATTCACTGGGCAATCTCCCATTCGGACAAGGGTTTCGCAGGGTGTATGCCCGCTTGCTACAACGAGTGGCTGGATTGTGAAGGGAGTGGTGAAGAGTGACCCGCTTGACGAAGAAATATCCCAGCGGAGCTTGGGGCATTGACGGCAGCATTGACGAGGCGGTTCTGAAGCTGGCAGCCTACGAGGAATCGGGCTACACACCCGAAGAGTTGCAGGACATACAGTGGATTCCAGTAGAAGAACGGTTGCCCAAGCTACCTGACAGTGATTACTGCTCAGTGATGGTACTCACTGCCTATAAGGGCAACAACCGAAGCAGGCCGATGATTTACGAGAGGTCGTTGGTCAGAGGCAGGCGTGTTGAGCGATGGAAATACTATTGGGACAGGATTGCGGATGAACTTCCAGACTACTGGATGCCTCTGCTCTGCCCGCCGAAGGAGGATGTACGGTGATTACTGAACGAGAGAAGCAGAACCGAGAAGAACTTTTTCGGCTGATGAGGGAAAACCCAGACCTACCTGTGGTTCCAATGGTGGATGGCGAAATCTGCGGAGATGACAGCGGATACTGGTGTGGGGCATGGGGACACGCTTCCGTGGATGAGTACCTGATGTGTGAAAAGTACGATTACATGGCGTTCAAGAGCTGGGACGATGTATTCGATACCCTTGAAAAATACCTCACAGATGAGGAGTTCGAGAAACTGCCGGAGTCCGAAAGTGAGTGCAGAGCACACTACGACGCGCTGCCTTGGACCAAGGCGATTATCGTTTATATCACCACAGTGGATTGAGGAGGTCGTATGGACGAGCTTATTAAGAAAACGGATGCGCTCGACATTGTAAAGAGGACAAGCGGAGATTACGCTGCCGCTTGGTCGGAGATAGCGAACCTCGAATCAGTTGATGCCACACTGGAGAGCACCGGACAGTGGGTGGACATCCGCGAGGAATCCCCAGAAAAACCGGGCAGGTACTTAGTGGCGTTGCGCCGTAAGGCCCCGGAGAGCCTCGGAGGGAACCAGTGCAAGGTGACAATCCTTCGCTTTAGGCCGGACGGTAACTTCCAATACCCCGTCCATTTCCCGGATTGGATTAACGATGAGATTGAGGAAACCATTACACACTGGATGCCCCTGCCAGACCTTCCTGAGAAAGAAATTCAGCCTATATGGTTCATGGAGAACGGAGCAACCTTCCCACAAACCATGCGGGAAGAGAAAACCGGTACAGAGTGGTGGGTTCGCACTCCGCACCCCATCTTTGACAGGGTTCCGGGGTTGAAAGAGGTTTGCACACTGAGAGATATTTGCGATGGGTTCTCCAGTGGTAAGTTCTACGAGTGCTGTCACTACTGCAACCATTTTTCCACAGATGGCCTGACAAGCCCCAATGGTTGGTGTGACCTGCACCCAGAAGAAGGTAGCGGATTCGCAGAAACCTACGGATGCCCAAAATTTGAAATGAGGTATGACCCATGAAGTGCAAAGACTGCGGTAAAGAGAAAAATTGCCCCGGACTACACACGGGGCCGCACAAAAATTGTTTCCGTCAAAAGACCAATGCTGACAGGATTCGAGAAATGACCGATGCTGAACTGGAGCTATTTCTCCCCAACTGGAGCTACACGAATGCCTGCAAAGCTGGCGAGCATGACTATGCTGGTTGCGATAACGAGTGCGAGAAGTGCGTTGCCGAATGGCTGAAACAGCCGTACACCGGCAAGGAGAGGTATATGCAGTGATGGAGTTCATCAAAGGGGACATTGTAGAAAACAGGTTCGCTGGTGAGCACAATCCCAGAAGGCTCATGGTGTATCTCGGAAAGAGCACCATCCGGCAGGGCCGGTACAGGCACAAAGGGTACACCTGCCTCGACTACGATGGAGAGAAAGTTCAGCTCTTTCGGGAGAACGACCCTTTGGTCAAGGTAGGACACATGAAGGAATTTGATGATTTTGTTGATGCACTAAGGAGGTTGGCAGAATGAGCTACGATATTTCGCTGGTGGACCCCGTAACCCGTGAAACGCTGACTATGGATGCCCCGCACCAGATGCGAGGCGGTACATACGCGATTGGAGGGACTGACGAGATGTGGGTGAATATTACCTACAATTACGCTCGGTGGTACTACAAGGATTACGCCTTCGGAGAAAAGGGCATACGCAGTATCTACGGCCTTTCCGGCGCTGAGAGCATTCCGGTACTGAAGAAGGCTATCGCTGGTCTGGAGGACTCCGATGAGGAGCTGCCCTACGAGGAAGCCAAACAGTGCATTGAGCAGGGCGCGACCGGCTATTGGCTGCCCGCCAGAACGAACGCTATAAGACCTCTCTATCAGCTCTTGGCACTGGCTCAGATGAGGCCTGACGGAGTATGGGAGGGAGATTGATGTCAATGAGTGAAAATATAAACAAGGCGCTCTGCGGAGGCTCTGAGGTGTACAGGGCGCTCGGTGAAGCACAGAAGGCCCTTGAGGTACAGGAAGAGCAACACCGCAAAGAGATGGAAGCCCTCAGAGCGGAGAATATCCGCTGGAGGCAAATTGCTACCGAGCAGGACAAGCAGATAGATTGGCTGCGGAGCATGGTTCGGGGTGACTGCGATTACTGCGCCCACCATTACGAAGCGCACAGTAAAGGCCCCTGTGGTAGATGCGTTCATTACGCCGCAGAGGAGTTCATCAAAGGAGATTTCTGGGTTCTGAAAGGAGACGCTATGGATAGAACAAAGGCCGCTGACATCATCCGAGAGCGGATTGCCATTGACAAGGCCACAATGAGCGGTGAACCTGTAAGCGATTTTGACAAGTTCGTTGCAGAGCAGGACGAGGCGCTCTTGGTGGCCCTCTCAATGCTGGAGCATCCGCTGTATCACTTTATTGAGGACGAGGTCCCGTTCCGTTTGCGAGAGATTTTGGACATTCCTGAAGAGAAAATCACGCCGGAGCTGGTGAGCGCCTGCGTTGAGTACCTGAAGGACCACTCGGAAGTGATGTTCAACTACGACGGGATTGATGAGACACTGCAAACTATTGTGAACGATATGGAGGGTGCTGACGATGACAATTAAACGTGGAGAGATTTACTACATCCAGTCCTACGGGAACGAGTGTGGCTCCGAACAGAGGGCGGGCAGGCCCGCAATCATTGTTTCCAATGATAAAGGGAATCAGAGCAGCTCTACGGTGGAGGTGGTGTATCTGACCACCCAGCCGAAGCACGACCTCCCCACTCACGTTGTTATCAGGGCCACAGGCAAGGAGAGCATCGCACTTTGCGAACAGGTTCATACCGTTGCGGTGGAGAGAGTCGGCGATTATTGCGGAGAGTGCTCCAAGAACGAGATGCAGAGCGTGGATATTGCACTTCTGGTATCACTGTCACTTGATAACTTTGCGCCAGTGGAAAAAGTTGTAGAGCGTACCGCCCCCCCTGTGGTGCCTGCGGCAGCTCTTCGAGATATGGAGAAGAAGCTGCTGGAGTCCGAAGCTCGGCTCTCTCTGCTCCAGACGATGTATACAGACCTGCTCCAGCAGATTACAGCGAGGTGATGAGATGACGGCAGCAGAACTTCTGGCAGGTGCGATTGCCAGCCGAAAAAAGCCTAACAAAGAGGTGGCGGCACACCTCGGCGCAAAGGCTTCAACCTTTAGCCGTAGAATATCCCGTAACTGCCTCAAAGCACAGGAGTTGATGGATGCCGCTGAGTACCTCGGCTACAAAGTGGTGCTGGTCGATGCAGACACGGAGGAGCTGGCAGAGTTCCCCGGAAAATCTACCGGCCCTCGTATTCGGAAGCAGATTGATGGCGTGGTGTACGACACAGCCAAGGCCAAGCCGATATGCCACACGGACCCCGACAACGGCTGGTGGATGGAGCTGTTTGAGTCTGACAGCGGTCAGTTCTTCGTAGCGCACTACACCACTTGGGACGGCGTGGGAAACTTCATAACCCTCTGCCCAGCGGAAGAAGCAAGGAACCTACGGGACACTTACGCAGTTTGAAGGGAGGCCCTCGTGAGAGGGCCTTTTCTTTTGCCCTTTATTACCGAATGGTAAATAATCGAGAAAAATTACAAAATCGCAAGAAAAGCCTTGCCCTTAGGGACTGTGTTTACTATAATAATAATGTAGGAAGAAAAATTATAAATATAGTAAATACAGGAGGTAGCACGATGGAAGAACGAGCAGTCATTCTTTACGATAGCTGGACTGGAGAGTACGACCGAATCCCTATGAGCGAATGGAAAAAGATGAAGCCCGAAATTGAGTGCTACGCTGGCAGATACAGCGTCTGGTACGAAGAGTAAAGGGGGTGCAGAAGGTGACCGCAAAACAATTCAGAGATATGAAAAACCGTTCGGAGTACAAGGGTGTCTGCTACCAAAAGGATAACCCCGGCGCATTGATGGAGCTTCAAGCGTTTGAGAAGTGGCTCGACAAGGAAGTGAGGGTCATCAAGGGACGGAAGGTTCCTATTGGCACCACGGGAACAGTATTTTGGATTGGAATGAGGAACTATTCCAAATACGGGTACTGGTGGAGCTGGGAGGTTCGAGTCGGAATCAAAACCCCCGAAGGCGATACTTATTTCACCGCAGAGAACAACATTGCGCTGGTGGCGTAAAGGAGGAGCGATGATGTTTACATTGCAGGTCAAGTACAACGGGCGTTGGAAGTGGAGCATCCGCACCTATCAGACGATGGAGGACGCCAAACGCCGGATAGCAGAGCTGGCACGGGTGGGCATTAAGTCCAGAGTGCGGCTCGCCGCAGAGCTTTATCATTGAGGAGGTGTTCACAGTGTATAGATACTACCTGACGCAGCGGCCCGCGATGCCGGGGACGTTCCCCAAACCGCAAGGGAACAGAGTTCTTTCGATAGAGAACTACGATGAGAGGACTTTCTGTGAAGAGATTGGCAGAGAGGCTTGGGGCTATGTGGAGTACGAGAAGCCGGTATCGGCGGTTCTGCTCCGTAACTATGAGATGGTGGAAGGAGGCGTTCGAGATGACAAGGGTGTATGAAACGGTACGAGAGGCCGCAGAACTCTGGGTCAGCCAGTTCAACGCTATTCCGCAGGGAATGTTGGACAGGTTGATAAGGGAGAACCCAGACGAGTGGCGGGAGGTTACTGAACCCGCAATCGGCGATGAGGTCTATGTCTATGAGCTGGAGGATGAGTGGGACACGCTCGAACACCACGGGGTCATTTCTAACATGACGAAGCCCGATGGGATTTATCTTATCGAGCTGAACGATGGAGTTTCCATTCAGGTCGGCAAGGAGGACTTCGAGGTTGAGCGTGATGGTTCACTGCCGATGTGGGGAACGATGTGGTCCTTCGGCGATTCCTGCGATGATTGGTGGCTGGAGGAAGGAGATGGTATTCAGAAAATGTCCGAGTGCGGATTCCGCATTTACGAGCACGAGGAGTTCGGGTTTTTCTTTGGAATTGACGGGGCTGGGTATTCGTTCTTTGACGAACATTGGGTTCCGCTCTACAAAGCAAGGGGACTTCAGTGGCACAATAAGGAGGATGAGTAATGATGACAGCACGGGAACGAGATAAACTGGTAGAAAACCTTCACAAGATTGCTGATTATGTCAGGTCCAACTACATTCCGATGCTTCGCAAGTGCGACAGCTTATCAGTGCAGTTCGGTGAGTTCAAGTATTATCCCTGCTCTTACACGAGAGAATATGAGCACTCGTTCGGGTTTAGCCACGACGGTGACATTTGGTACAGGACAGGCGGTTTGGGACAGCATTTCTGCGATGACCCCATAGCTGGTGAGAGTATTTACAAGAATCCGTTTTACGCCGAGGACCTGCTTATTCAATGGGGAACCGTGAAAAGGCTCATTGCTGACGAGCTGGGGAAAAGGGCTGCAAAACGAGCGGCTCTTGATAATTTTGAGGTATAAGGGGGTGGGCGCATTGGTATTCACTATCCAAAAGGCAAAGATTCCTGCGTGGGGCTACGAGATTACTGCGAAGGGCTTCCACAATATCGCACCTACCGTTGAGGCGGCAGTTTCCTACCTGCAAGGCAGGTTCGGAGCAGATGTGAAGTACAAAGTGAAGGGAGAGAGCGATGATGACGTTGATGGAGAGGCTGGTCGCTGAAGGCTATCCGAAGGAGGAGTTCTTTCACCACTATTCCGACCTTTACATATTCGCTACACCGATGACACAGAGGGTCGTGAACCAGTGGTGCAAAGACAATGGGTATCACAGGGACTTATTCGTGAGTACCTTCCACGACCAGCAGACCGGCAGGCTGATGTACGATGTAGCTTTCCAGTATGACCCGTTCTGGCAGGGCAAGCGAATCTGAGGAGGTGATTCTGATGCCGTACAAGTCCGAAAAGATACCACTCCAGCCGAACCAAGACCGCCGCAGGAAGCTAACCGAGGAGCAGAAGGCCGAGATTCTCCGTATCTATGAGTCGGGAGTGTGCGGTATGAGGCCCTTGGCGAAGCAGTTCGGGGTGAGCCGCACGACCATTCAAATCATAGTGAAGCCCGACAGGGCTGCCAGAATCAAACAGAGAATCAAGGACCACTGGAGGGACTACCGGCCTTCCAACGAGGAATGGGCCGAGATTATGAGAGAACACCGCCACTACAAACAATCGCTCTATGTTAAAGGTGAGCTGAAGGAGGTTGAGGAAAATGGCATACCAGAGAAAGACTCGTGATGTTTACCGCCTCTTCGTTGACTACGGTCGGGGGTGGGAGCACGAGCTGGACGAGTTCTCACTGAGAGAGATTCGCCAGCGTCAGAAAGAGTACAGAGAAAATTGCCCGCAGTATCCTACAAGGGTCACTCGCGGCAGAGAAAGGATTGAGAGAAATGACGAGCAGCAGTGAGAGAAGCGGGTACGTTGCAGAGTGGTGTCCCAACTGCAACACAGAAATCGAGATGGCGTGGGACGTGGAGACTCTCGGCTATAAGGCGTATTGCCCGGTGTGTGGCAAAAGGTTGATGCTCTGCGATGCCTGCCAGCATACGCCCGATGGCGAGTACGAAGATGATTGTGACTACAATACCGTCAAGGACACCTGCAAGTACAATCGAAATGAGGAGTTTGACTACCTTCTGAAATATGCCGAGGAAGCAGACCTCAGCGAAGAGGTATGCAGACTCCAGTTCAAATCTCTGTGGACAGCGTACTGTCTACACAGAAACCTCGATGCTGATACGCTCCAGTACGACCTTGCTTGCCGAGACCTTTGGGAAAAGGTCGAGGAAAAGGACACGGCCTGCTGGGGCGATTTCGATAGTTTTGAGAACTACCTTTGCGAGTATCTGGTATGACCCGGATTGACAAGAAACCGGCTTCTGATATAAAATGAGTACGTTACGACGATTACAAGCGGGTTCCCCAATGCACCAAAACTCATATCCCGTGGTCATGGGGGA